>SDBU01010922.1_pt1 | contig 10016 bp, 11 predicted proteins | sample 2277071 | NCBI WGS metagenome assembly SDBU01 (sample SAMN10397929, study PRJNA504765) | marine sediment metagenome | isolation source: marine sediment core GS08_GC12, 126 cmbsf | place: Arctic Ocean: Gakkel Ridge, Loki's castle | collected 2008 | reverse complement strand
TATTAACAATAATCTTAGGAATATTCTTATTAGCTGGAGCAAGTGCTATAGATACACAAGGTATAGGAAAAGAAGGACAGAATTTTACACTTGTCCAAATTTGTGATGATGCAACATATATAAATTTATCAACAATACAAAAACCAGATAGGAGTGTTGTAATAGTAAATGAAAATATGGTTTCAACAGGTTCAGGAGCATTTCAATATAATTTAACAGGATTAACAAGTGGAAGATATGATCTAACAGGAATTTCAGATGGATGTGAGAAAACATTTGCTACTTATATTGAAATAACTTATAGTGGAGTTGAGTTGAAACAATCTCAATCAACAATGTATATTCCTTTATTTTTATTCTTAATATTTGTATTTATAATTACAATTCTTGGAATTAATCAACTTCCAAGTAGTAATGAAAAAGATGAAGAAGGAAAGATACTTTCAATTAGTTATCTTAAATACCTAAGGCCTATTGGATGGTTCTTCCTATGGATGCTTTTCATATCAATGTTGTTCCTTTCAAGTAACATAGCATTTGCATCCCTTGGAGAACAATTATTTGCAAATATTTTATTTGTATTGTTTAAGATATGTTTTGCTTTAACACCACTAATAGTTATTGTATGGATGATTTGGATTTATAGGCAGATGTTCCACGATAAACAAATGCAGAATATGTTAAATAGAGGAATATTTCCTCAGGGGAAATTGTAAATGGCAAATATGAATAACAAAAATAAAACAAAACTCCTTAGAAGTGATCCAAACTTTGTAAAAGAAATGAGAGACCTTGCTAAGTTTAGATATTTTAAGAATTTAGAAAAGAAAGAACCAACAGATGCTGAGATGACAAGATTATTAATGAGAACAGATGCTTGGCAAAGGGCTCAACTTGAATTAAAAACTAAACCAAGGAGGGAGAACATATGAAATATTGCCATTTTTGTAAGGAAGAAATAAACACAAAGAAAGAAAGGTATGTTCATATTGAAGATTGGGATAAGGAAAGATTAATAGAAGAAATTTGGGCTCATTTAAATTGCTTTAAGAAAGCAATGAATAAGGATTTAACAGCTTTAGAAAAACAAGCACAATTTATGTTGAAAAAAGCAGGAAGCATATTTAATAGTGATTCCTTTAAAGAAATGTTCCCAGAGAAAGAGGAGGAGTATGTAATAACATGAAATTAAAACAAATGAATAAGAAAGGGTTTATGGGATTTGTATTCTTCTTCTTAATCTTATTTACAATTCTTATAATAGGATTTATTGGAGTAATTGTAGTTTCTTTAGTAAAATATACAAGTGGAGTTGTTACTCCAGTAATGCAAGACATTGGAGTTGTTGGAAGTGCAAATGTAAGTCATGCTTCAGAAGTTACTTTTGGAACAGTTGATAAAATTGCAAATGCTCTCCCCTGGCTTTTAGCTTTTAGTTATGTAGCAATGCTTATCTTTTCAATTATCTTTGTAGTTTCTTATAATTTTAATCCCAACCCCATATTCATTGGAATCTATTTTATATTTGTAATCCTTCTTATCTTTGGAGCAATAATTATGAGTAATATGTATGAAGATATTTATAATTCTGGAGATGAAGTTATTGGAACAGGATTACAAGAACAAACTGCAATGTCTTATATGATTCTACATTCTCCATGGATTCTTTCAATCATAGCTTTTATAGTGGGGATTTATATTTTTGCAGGGAAACAGGGAGAAAACCAAGGAGGGTTTGATATATGACAGAAATGACTAGAATACAGCAAAATTCAATAAGGAAAAACCATTTTAAGCCATTCTGGGCAGTTTTATTAGTAGTAGCTATACTTTGTATTACCCCAATAATGGCAGAAGAATTAACAACCTTTGATAATGTTAAACAATATGATAAATCAACTCAAACAGTTACAATAGTTAATACTTTTAATTTTGGGAGAGATATTTCTACAATTCAACTTAAAACACCATTAGATTATCATGTTGGTGCAGGTTATCAAAAGGTTGCAGAGTTTGAAATAGATTTATTTGATGATACTTACACAGATGCTTTTGATAAAATGAAGTTCTATGATTTAAATAAAGATGAAGAAAAGATTGTTAGAGAGTTTGATTATAAATATCTAACAACTGAATTAGTAGATGTAAATGATTATGATTATGTTTGTGATTCATTAAATAAAACTGGTTGTGAGAATGTTTTAATAGGAATACATCAAGAAGAAAGAGAAGTTTGGTTAGATTTTAATACAAAAACATTAGTTAAAGGAAAAGTAACTATTGGAATATTCACAAATGTTCAAGTTGGAGATATTGTTGAATGGATACCAACATTATTTGGAAAGGAGATTGACGAATGGGCTACCTGGACAGCGGATTTAAATGTTGGGCTTTATCATTATTACAATTTTAATGAACCATCTGGAACTATTTTAATTGATAGTATTGGAACAATGAATGGAACTAATACAGATGCCACAGTAAATGTTGCTGGAATATTAGGAACAGCTTATGATTTTGAAGCTGATGAAACTGATTGGGTAGAAATAGAAGCTACTGAATATCCAAATACTGGAAGTGTATCACTTTGGGTTAAACCTGAAACATTAATTGATAATTCAGCATTTCTTACAGTATTAGCTGATACAACTGGGACAGGAGATAGATTAGATTTTAAAGGGATTGGAACAGCAGGAAATATAAGTATAACAGCTGCCACTAGTTCTCAAGATGGAATAAGTGAAACTCCTGTAATAACCGCAGGAAATTGGCATCATATAGTTTATACAAGTGACGGAGCAGTTACAAAGTTGTATGTTGATTCAGTTGAAATAGATATTCTTGGAACATATCCAAATGGATATTGGTTTGCAGATTTGGTTGCACCAGATAATTATATATTTGGAATGTTGAAAAGAGGAGTAGATAGAATTTTTAAATATGATGGTTTAATTGATGAAGCAGGTTTTTGGAATAGAAGTTTAACAAGCGATGAAGTTACACAATTATATAATGGGGGAACTGGAATTACTTATACAACTGATTTCGGAACTGCCCCAATAGTAACATTAGGAATACCTGCAAACACAACTAATTTTACTTCTTCAAGTATAGTATTTGGAGGAGTTGTAACAGATGGTGTTAATTTAATTAATGTAAGTTTAATAATTAATGATACATATATTGAAACTAATACAAGTGGGATAAACAATTCTAATTATACTTTTACACAAGTTCTTGCAGATGGAGATTATACATGGAATTATGAAGGTTGTGATAATGAAAGTCAATGCACAAATGGAACAGCAAGAAGTTTTAGTATTGATACAAATTACCCAACACTTATTGTATTATACCCAAATGAAACAATAACCTTCCATCAGTTAAATACAAACCTTCAATTAAATTGGTCTGCAAATGATACTCATATTGATTTTTGTTGGTATAATTGGAATGGAACAAATGTTACTGTAACTTGCTCAGATAATACAACAAATATCCTAATAAATGATGGAACAAATAAGAATTTAACATTTTATGTTAATGATACTTTTGGACAAGTAAATAGTTCATTTGTTTCTTGGAATTATAGATTATTTAAAAATAGTGAAACTTATGATAGTGAAATTTTTGAAGGATTAAGCTCAGTTTTTTCTATAAATCTCTTGACAAATGGTTCTGATATAACTGCAGCAAATTTAAGTTATAATAACACAAATTATCTTGGAACACTTTCAGACCATGGTTCAAATAATTTTACTTTAACAAAGACAATTATTGCTCCAACAGTAGAAGCAAATATAAATAAAACATTTTACTGGAATATAACCCAAGGAAGTTTGAATTATAATTTAACTGGAAAGAATCAAACTATTGTAAACTTGGTAATAGATAATTGCTCAGCAAACACTATTGTTTTATATAACTTTACAATAAGAAATGAAGAAAATTTAACTAATTTATCAAGTGCAACAACAACAGCAAGGATAAATCTTCAAATGTATGGGTTTGCTACAACAACATCAATTCAAGAATATACTAATATATATAATAATATTAATCCTTTTGCAGTTTGCTTAAATAGTAGTCTTTCAACAGGAGGGATGTTTAGTGGTGATGTTCAAGTTCAATATGAAGCAACTGGTTATGTTACAGAATTATATCATATTCAAAATGAAACAATAACTTCTTCAGATTTTAATCAAAATATAAGTCTTTATGATTTAAATGAAACAGATTCTCAAATTTTTAAGATAATCTTTAGAGATTCTTCTTTCCTTCCTGTTGAAAATGCTTTAATAAAAATTTATAGAAAATATGTTGATGAAGGATTATATAGAATTGTAGAAATTCCAAAGACAGATAAAAGGGGAGAAACTATTGCTCATTTATTCTTGGATGAAGTTATTTACAAACTTGAAGTTGTAAAATATGGAACAATACTTGAAACATTTACAGATGTAATTGCAGTTTGTCAAACTCCTTTAGTTGCAAGTTGTGAAATTGATTTAAATGCTTTCTCTGAATCACTTACTATTCCAGACTTTGAAGATGCAGAAGATTTTAGTTTTACTTTAGGTTATGATAATGATACAAGAATTATCTCAAGTGTTTTTAGTATTCCAAGTGGAACAGTTCAAACAATAAGTTTAAATGTTACAAGAATAGATTCTTTAGGAACAGCTGTTTGCACAGATAGTTTATTGAGTTCTTCTGGAACTCTTTCTTGTGTTGTTCCAACAAGTTTTGGAAATTCAACTATAATGGCCAAATTATACAAAGATGGAGTTATTCAAGCTCAAGGACAAATTAAGTTAGATCAAACTCCATTTGGAATTTATGGAGTTAATCTTGTATTCCTAGCATTATTTGTATTAATTACTTTAATAGGAGCTGGAATGAGTGATAATCCTATATACACTACAATATTTTTATTAGTTGGAGTTGCTTTATTATTTGCATTAAACCTTGTTGCAAATAATGGATTTATAGGAGCAACTGCTACAATACTATTTTTAGTTGTAGCAATAGTGTTAGTGATAATTAAAGGAGCAGGTAGAAACTAATGGGACAAATACAATATACAACAGCACTTATAATGATTGGGCTTTTTACAGTTGCAATAATAGGATTTGCTGTAAATTTTGCAAATGATAATTCTGCTCCAATAAGTATATCAGATGACCCTGAACTTATTGCATTACAAACAAATACAGAAGGAAATATTTCTGATTTTAGAGATGATTCTGAAAGCACATATCAATCTATTGTTGAATCCTCAATAGAATCAGGAGATACAACTCCTAGTGGTGGACAATTTGCAATAACTCCTGTATCTGCTGTTCCTGTGGCAAAGAACATAATAAAAGTTGGATATATTAAAATATTTGGAACAGGAAGTGGATTTGGAATATTTATTACTGCTTTTCTTTCAATAATAGTTTTCACAATAGGGATGTATATTTGGAAAACATGGGGAGGCCGTAATCCTGATTAAAATGAGTTTATATAATTTACCCAATTCAACAGCAGGAGCAGATGATATTTTAGTAGATACAGTTGCTTCTGTCCCCGGACTTTCCTCTCTCTTACTTGTCTTTGTATTTTTTGTAGTCTTCTTAGGAGGAATTTCAAGGCAAAAGGCAAGAAGTGGAAGTGCTGATTATCCAATGTGGAGTGTAACTGCTTCTCTATCAACTTTCTTAGTTGCACTTATAATGTCCCTTGTTGAAGGATTAATAAGATTAGATATTCTTATAGTTGTAACAGTAGTAACAATCTTCTGTGGTGTATGGTTATTTTTAGATAAAAGGGCAGGGGAAGTGTAAAATAAAAACAAATAAAATCTATAAAAAATGTCCAATATGTGAAAAACATTTCTTAAAGACAAACATACACCATATCAATGGAATTCATGAAGACGATAGAAAGAAAAATAGAATGGAAATTTGTATAAATTGTCACAGATTAATACATGTAGGATTATCAAAAAATAAGGAACTTCTTTGTGAAGAATGTGGAAGAACTATTAAACATAAAGGAAAATGTTTGGCTTGTAATTCTAAAGCTAAAAGAGAAAGGGAGAAAAAATGAAAAAAGAAGTAGAATATTTAATAAGGAAATTTTCTATTAAAGACATAGAAAATAGTATAGTAAAAATCTTTTTAGAAAGTTTAAAATTAAAAACTAAAAATGAATTAATTAAAGATATTCTAAAAAAGAATCATGAAAATATAAAATGTGAAATAGCAGAATATCTTAAAAATAAAAATATTTGTTTAGATATAAAGAAAATTGAGAAAATATTTGAATTACTAATTGAAACAAAAGATAGAAAATTAAACGGAGAATTTTACACTCCAGATTTTATTGTTGATTATATAACAAAAGAAACAATTTCAGATAATGAAAAGATTTGTGATTTAAGTTGTGGGAGTGGAGCATTTTTAATAGGTGCAATAAAACGTATACATAAAATTACTAAAAAACCAATAATTAATATAATTGAAAAAAATATATTTGGAGCAGATATATCAAAAAAAAGTATCTATCACTCTAAAATATTACTTTCTTTATTTGCAATAATAAATAAAGAAGATAAAAAGAAAATAAAATTTAATCTTATCAATACCGATAGTTTAAGTTATGACTGGAATAAAAAATTTCCAAAAGGATTTGATGTAGTTTTAGGAAATCCTCCATATGTTCGGGCACAAAATATGCCTGAAGAATCAAGAAAATTTATTAATAAAAAATATTTTACAGCATCTAAAGGAAATACTGATTTATTTATTCCTTTTTTTGAATTAGGAATTTCTTTACTTAATAAAAATGGAAAAATGGGGTATATTAGCCCTAATAGTTATCTAAATTCCCGTGCTTCCAAAAATTTAAGAGAGTTATTCAAAGAGAAAAAGTGTATAAGGAAAATTTTAGATTTTAATCATCTTCCTATATTTAAAGGTGTTACAACTTACACTTGTATAACTTTAATAGATAAAAAAGAAAATAATTCTTTAGATTATCTTATTATACATGATGAAAAATTAATCAATAACTTACAAGAACTAAAATTCAAAAAAATAAAATTATCTTCTTTAAATTCTAATAAGTGGACATTACTCGGAAATAAAAATAGAGAAAATATAGATAAGATAGAAAATTCTGGAGGAAAATTAGGCAATTTAGCAAAAATAACAAATGGTATAGCCACTTTAAAAGATGAATTGTATCTTTTAAATAATTCTCAAAATGGTAAATACTATAAGAAAAAGATAGATAATAAAGAATATTTAATTGAAAAGAAAATAACAAGAAAAATAATCAAGGCTAGTATATTAAAAGATAAAGATGATATAAAAAACAGTAATCTTAGAATAATATTCCCTTATGAATTAAAAGGTAAAACTTACAAACCAATAAATGAAAAGAAATTGAAAAAAGAGTTTCCAAAAACCCACAAATATTTCTTAAGCATAAAAGATAAATTATCTAGAAGAGATAGGGGTAAAAGAGAATATGGAGAATGGTATGCATATGGGAGAGTTCAAGGTTACAATATATTTGGTCCGAAAATAATTACTCCTTCAATGAGTCCAGGACCAAGATTTGCTATTTGCGAAGAAGATAAAACTCTTTACTATGCAGGTATGGGTATCTTCTATGATGGAAATTTAAATTTTTTAATAAAAATATTAAATTCAAAAGTATTTTGGTATTATATTTATAAAACAAGTAAAGAATATAAAAGTGATTTTTTCTCTCTATCTAAGAATTTTATAGAAAATTTTACAATTCCTATTTTTAATAAAGAAGAAGAAAAATTTATTATTAATAAAAATCAAAATGAAGTAGATAAATTCTTAATTAAAAAATATAATATTAATATTTGATTATTTTAAGCATTTCATATCTTTCTTTTAGTATACTGCAAATATCCTCAATAAAGGTTTCTATCCTTAATCCTTTATCTGAAGGGTGTTTCTTTGATAATTTAATAGGATTTGCTTTAAAATCTCCAATCACCATTGAAACTCTTTCATATTTTTTATCTTTATCTTCTTCACCAATTCTATTATTTATTTTCCTCAAAAAACCTTCATAATAATCTAAATTAAAGGTTTCATCCCTTATCAAAACCTCTGTAGGCATTATAATAACATATGCATATATCAAATAAGGGTATCTTTCGTGCATACTAATTGCATCTCCAATTGCCGATTCATAGTCATTGGTAAAATTATTGGTAATTGAGGACATAAGACTTTTTACAGAAATTAACATAAGAGGTCCAGCCCTTTTATGAACTACTGCTATATCTACATTTTTTACTTTATGAAATCCTGGTATTTTAACCTCTGTATCAATAAAAACCATATCTTTATCTTTACAATCTTCTTTTAATTTAAAACCAGTTTTTTCTTTTAATTTATTAACTAAATAGGTATGAAGAAGTCTAATTACTGTTTGTTTTCTAACATTAGTATTATGTCCTTTGTCTGTTTGACCTTCTAAAAGTAGTTTTTTCATTTCAGACATAACTTCTGAAAATTCTTTTTCATCAAAAGAAGGTTTGTGTTCTGGCTTAATTTCTTTTGTTTCTTCTTCTAATTCTTCTTGAATTTCTTCCTCTTCTTGTTCTTCTTCACTTTCCTCAATAGTTTCTTTTGTTTTAGTCATAAAAAACATAAGAAATCAATATTTTTAACTCTTTACTTTTCAGACACTATTCAGACAAGACTAAGACTTCCCGTATAGGATTAAATTATTCGGACTGTGTTAAATTCTATGTAAAAAGTTAAATTTAAAACTATTAAAAAGCTTATTTTTCTAATGATAATAGCATGGGATTGGATTGCTTTTGGAATAGGAACTTTAGGAGCATTTCTTTTAGAATTTGTTAGATTTTTAAAACAGAATAAAACTCTTACAAAAGTAATAATAATTGGGAAGAGTAAAATTAATACCGCAAAATTTAACTACTTTGCCCTATTTATTACAATAGTGTATATTATAATTGGTGGGGTATTAGCAGGAATATTTGCAACAACGAAAAATGAAGCTCTTTTATATGGGGGCTTATGGCAGTATTTATTTACATATGCCATTAGATTAAATGATAGGTAATAAAAATGAGTATAAAAGAAAAATTTGGAGAAATTAGTAAGAAAGACCTAATTAATATTGGTGATAAAGTTACTGTAAAGTATTATGAAATAGGAATAGAATTAAAAAGTTTAACTGGGATTCTTATGAATGCAACACCTGATGAAATAATTATTAATGGAGCAACACCTCTTCAAAAAATAAAAATAGAAAAAATTATTGAAATTAAAAAAGTTTAAATAATTAAAATGAAAAAGAAGAGGAAGAAGAAATGAACATTATAATTCAATATCTATTTGCAAGTTTTATTTGCTTGATTTATGCTATTTGGATTTTTAGGGAACCTTATGGTTATTTTCCTTAGTTTTTGTGACAAAAGTATTTTGAACTTTCGGTTTTTTCTATTAATTTCTAAACTTTATGGGTTTTTGTTACACAGCAAAGAGGTTTTTGTTGCAAGAAAGGGTTTAGATGCAGAGTATTATAAAAGTGTTACAGTGTTACATTTGTTACTACTAAATAGTAAACATTTATAAATAACACATTCTTTTAGAACTTATGGAACTTAGTTCTTTAAGTATAAAGTTAAAAGGAGGTATAAAGATTTAGATGGAAAGAAATCAAATTCTTAATTCCATTCTTCCAAAGAACAAGAAGGGACAAACTGGCGGATTGATTACCGGTTTAGTCTTCGGTGTAGCTTCATTAGTTATTGGTGTAATAATTGCATTTGTTATTGTTTCGACTTTAACAGGAGCAAATTTATTAACTGCTAACTCAGAAGAAGCTAATGCAACAGATAGATTATCAGCTAACTTCTCAGAAGGAATAGATAATGTATCAGATAAGATTCCAACTGTATTATTAGTTGCTGCAATAGTTCTAATTTTAGGTGTGTTAGCAATCCTTGT
>SDBU01010921.1_pt1 | contig 10016 bp, 5 predicted proteins | sample 2277071 | NCBI WGS metagenome assembly SDBU01 (sample SAMN10397929, study PRJNA504765) | marine sediment metagenome | isolation source: marine sediment core GS08_GC12, 126 cmbsf | place: Arctic Ocean: Gakkel Ridge, Loki's castle | collected 2008 | reverse complement strand
CTTGCACATGATGCGTCGTGAGCTGGTCAACGAGATGCTGCTGGAGCCGATCGGCGGGTTTGATCAGCCGCCACTGCCTGCCCTGGAGGTCGGTTCCGCGGACCGCGAGCGTATCCGGGAGCAGCAGGCCCGCATCGAGCAGGCCCGAAAGGACTTCTACGCTACGGCGGCGGTCAAGATCGCGATCGTTGCCCCGTCCGTCAGCCGTGCGTTCCGGAGAATGGCCGACGAGATGTAGTCGCTTCCGTCAGCCGGCACGGCCGTTCGGGCTGTGGGCAGAGAGCAATCAGTATAGGCGGTGGGGGGCCGGATTGAAGAGACGGGGAGGTTGCGCGTGCCTTCAGGCGGTGGAGGGGGATTGGTGGTGCCCCGCCTGTCGGAATCCTGCTCTTATGTCCTCCCCGTCCCGGATCAGCATCGGACCGCTTCTTAGTGGTCTGCCTCGTCGAGTGGCATGACGCACTATCTCGCAATGCTTTTGAAGTGCAAAGCGCGTGCCGCGCTACCTTCCACGTCGCCCCGAGGGGCCTCTAACCCCATGATTTCTAATGGTTTATGACGGCTTTCGAGCGGCATGGATATGCGTCAGAAGTGTAGATCATCCGTCGGCTTCAGGGAGCCATTTCCATAGCTGCGGAGCGAGTTCCATATCCCTGCTGTGCATACATTACATGGGCAGAGCCGCGCCCGCCGGGCCTCCTTGTCAGGTCAGGGGGAGATGTCGTATTCCTTTATCTTCTTGTAGAGCGTCTTGTTGTCTATGCGGAGGATGCGCGCCGCCTTGGCCTTGTTTCCATTTGTCTCTCCCAGCACTTTGGCGATGGCCTCCTTCTCCAGTTGCGCGACCGTGCTTCGCACGAGTTCCTTCAGGGACCGGTTCCCGTCGGACTCCTTGCCAAGGTCAAGAGGCGGGGATGCGGTCGTGTGCCGCCCGTCTGAAATGTCCAGGTCCGCGCCAGTGATGTAGGTGTCAGCCACCAGCACTGCCCGGCGGATAACGTTGCGCAGCTCTCGCACATTCCCCGGCCATTCGTAGGACTGGAGATGTTCCAGGGCGCCGTTCGAGAAGCCCAGTACATTCTTTTCCAGTTCCTCATTGGTCAGTTCCAGGAACTGCTTTGCCAGGAAGATAAGGTCTTCTCGACGCTTGCGCAGAGGCGGTACTGTTATGCTGAACTCGTTCAAGCGGTAGTAGAGTTCGCGCCGGAAGTGCCCCGCGTCCATCATTGAGGTCAGGTTCTGGTTGCTGGCCGCCACCACGCGAATATCGACCTCTATGGGTTTCTTGCCCCCAACACGCCAGATTTTCTTCTCTTGCAGGGCACGCAGTAACTTGGGCTGGACGGCGAGCGGCAGGTTCGAGATTTCGTCGAGGAATAGAGTGCCTGTCGATGCGATCTCAAATTTCCCCGGTTCAGAGCGATCCGCGCCCGTGTAAGATCCCTTCTCGTGTCCGAACAGCTCGCTCTCGAGCAGCGTCGGTGGGATGGAGCCGCAGTCCACCGGCACAAACGGCGCATTGGCCCGGGGGCTGAGGTGATGGATGGCTTTGGCCACCATTTCCTTGCCCGAACCGGTTTCGCCCGTGACGAGCACCGTGAAGTTGGTTGGCGCCACCAGCTCTACGTCAGCCATGACCTGGCGTATCTGATCGCTGGAGCCCATTATGTCCCGCAAAGAGACCCCGCCTTCTCCCGCAGAACGGCCAGGATCACGCCACTGCTTCAGGGAGTTGCTCTTGACGGCCTCCCGGACAACAGCAAGGAGTTCAGCCATCTCAAAAGGTTTTGTCATATAGCGGTATGCGCCGCTGCTCACCGCATCTTCCGCGGAGACCAGGCCCGCGAAACCCGTTATCAGGATGATTGGCGTTCTGGCGTCGAATTTCTTGGCTTCCTTGAGGACCTCGATACCGCTCTTGTCCGGGAGCCTGATGTCCAGTATCACGGCGTCAAGCAGTTCCTGCCGCATGATCCTCAGTGCGGTCTCGCCATCCGCGGCCTCTAACGGTTCGAAACCTTCCCGTTTCATGAGGGCTTTGAGCGTCCACCGTATATCCTCTTCGTCGTCGGTGATAAGGATGCGCGGGGCATGTGCGCTGGCCTTGTTCACTTGTCTGACCTTCTTTTCGTCGTCGGTGATGAGGATGCGCGGAGCATGTGCGTTGGCCTTGGTCACTTGTCTGACCTCCTAAGTGAGTTACGGACGAGGTGCGAGGTAGACAAGGAGATGGCTGGAACCTGCTGGAAGCTGGAGCCGACATCAACATCAGCCATTTGCGCCGCCCTCGCGTTCCCCCCTCAGGGCAGCGCTACCTTCAGACCAACTGACGAGCCGGCCCCCACCGCTCCGTGTAATCCTGGCAACGCCCTTCTCGGACAGATCAGGCCTGACCCGAGCCCAGATCCTCTGACTTCTCCCCCCCGGGCCGCTGCCAAGTGATAAAATATACCACAAAGAACTGCGCATTGCAAGCGCCGCGAAACGCCGACGCTAATCGCCCGTATCGCCTCGTTTGAACTCAGCAAACGGCCCGGGCACCCCAGCCAGGTGCTTCTTAAGCTCCTGTTTCATCTCCGCGAGCTTCTCGGCGTATTGTGGGCTCGCGGCCAGGTTCCTCTGCTCCCCGGGGTCCGTCGCCAGGTCGTAGAGCTGGTCGGCGTCGTGGTAGGCCGGGAACCTGCCGATCGTGCCGAACTCGGTGTCGCTGCCGCCGGGCACGAGGCTGTAGTGGCTGAAGGGTGCCATGGGATCGGTGTTGTGGGGCTTTCGGCCCCAGGACGTCAGGTAGCGGTTCGCGCCGTCGAGGAGCCTCTGGCGCTCTTCGAGCGGCAGGTTGTTGGCATAGTCGGAATAGCGCAAAGCGATGTATTTCCAGCCGTCCTTCAGGACGCCGCGGGTGTAGCCGATCTCGAAGTAGAGCGAGTCGTGGTGCGTCCGCGTCTTGCCCTCAAGCGCGGGGAGCATGCTCCTGCCGTCGAACAGCTCCGGCCGGGGCGGCGTGCCGGTCAGGTCGAGGATGGTCGGCGCGAAGTCGATGTTCGACACGAGCGCATCCGTCGTACCCCCGCAGGGGAACCCGCCCTTGCGCCACACGAAGGCGACGCTCCGCGTGCCGCCCTCGTAGACGCTGCCCTTGGCGCCCTGCCCGTGGTCGGCAAAGTAGAAGATGATGGTGTTGTCGGCGATGCCATGCTCCTCCAGCTTGTCCACGAGCGCCCCCACGGCGTCGTCGAGCCAGAGCACGTTCTCCCGTCCCCTTGCTGTGATCCCCGCCTCCTTCAGGCGCTTGGGCAGCGATTCGCGGGACGGCAGCACGTTCGGCGGCTCGTCCAGGACACCCACGGGGCTCAGGCGCGGGTCGGCGCCCCAGGAGCGGCTCTTGCTGGTGGGGCCGTGCGTCACGGTCGTGGCGAAGTAGAGGAAGAACGGCCTGTCCTTGTTCTGGTCGATGAAGTCCAGGCCCGCCGCTGTGATCCAGTCCGTGTTGTGGACCGACAGCTCGCGGGGGCCGATGCCGACCGGGTTGCTGTTGTAGATGCCCTCTGCATAGTCGAAGCCACACCGGGTGAAGGCCTCGCGGATCCTGACGACGTTCTGCTGGAGTTCCTTCACTACCTCCGGATCCCTGGCATCGGCTTCGTTGGGCACCCTCTTCCAGTCAGGCACCCGGACGACGTGGTTCTTGCCCACGGCGCCGGTCACGTAACCGGCCGCCTTGAGCATCTTGGGCAGGCACTCGTCGTCCGGCATGATGGCCGCGCCGTTGGTCACGATAAACTGCCCCTCTTTCTTTGCCCTCGAAACCATCCAGCGCATGCGGGTCCGGCTGGCGTAGCGGCCCGTCAAGCACGAGAAACGGCTGGGGCTGCAGACGGGCGTGGAGCAGTGCTGGCCCAGCAGGATCGTGCCTTCGGAGGCCAGCCGGTCAATGTTCGGTGATAGGTTCTTGCCCCTGCCCTCCGGTAGGAAATTGAACATGTCGCGGCGCTGGTCGTCCGTGATAATGAAGATCACGTTGGGTTTCCTGGTTGTGGTCCCTCCGCCGAACACAGGGGCCAGTGCCGCCAGGGGCGGCAGGGCCACCAGGCCGGCCCCCGCGCCCGCGCTCTTCAGGAAACCTCGCCGACTGATGCCTTCCGTTGCCTTCTTCTTTTTCATCGCTTCCCCCAGGTTCGATCAATAGAGGATGACGTCCGTGCGTCCTCGACAGCCTGTTGGCCACGAACGGCCGGCCTGAGTCCCGAAGGACCTTGCCGCCAGCAGTATAGCACCACGCGCAAGCCGGGAACCTGCACGGGCCGATTCGCTTGCGGGTGAACAGACGGGGGGGTAGTATCCCCTCCGTGCGGCGCAGGAGCGAGTGGGCCATTTCCTGCCCCGCGCACAGGTGATCTTGTTTTGTCAGGAGGGAGTCGACATGAAGTGCGCGAAGATGCTGTGTGTCGCGATCCTGTTGGCGGCTTCGGGGGTGGCCCAGGGCCAGCCCGCTGCGGCCGAGAAGCTGCCCGACCAGGTGGTGGTGTTTGCCGAGATCCACAACATGGTGTCCGTGGGGCAGAAGCTACAGAACCTGGCCATGGCGATTCAGCCCGATGCCGTGATCCCACCCCTGGCCCAGCTCGCGCCGGCAATGCTGCTCAAGACGATGAATCCTGCCGCTGTGGACCTGCAGAAACCATTTCAGGTGGTGATCCTGGCGCCGCCACTGCACCGCAGCGTTGTGCTGGTCTTCAGCATTGTCGATCCGGAAACCTACCTGGGCAGCCTCCTGCCGACCATCCAGAAGGTGAAGGACGAGGGAAGCCTGCACGTTTACACTGAGGGGTCGCGGCCGCTCATCATCGGCACGGTCGGCAACCGGGCGGCCCTGGGGCGCGACCCGGAGGTGGTCGGCAAGGTCGTTGCCTTGATGGAAGCGGGCCTGTTGACGGGGCGCCCGGTCGTCGAGGGCGGCGACGTGGGCGCTGTGGTCCGCCTGAGGGGCCTGCTGGATGGGCTGAACGCTGCCGGGCAGAACCCCTTTGACGTCGCCAGAGAGTACGTGCTCTCTGCGATGCCGACCGGTTCACCTGTTGGTGTCGAGTCGGCACAGGCGATGGTGCGGGCCGAGATAGACGCCATCGAGGACATGGCCCGGCGGATCGACACGGTTGTGGCGGCGGTGTCCTTCGGCGAAGACGATCTGCGCATCACCGGCAGAACGACGCTTGTCGCGGGCAGCGGCATGGGACAGTACCTGGCCAGCCTGCCGGGAGGTGAACTCGAACTGCTCAGATACATCCCCGAGGACTCGATGGTGGTTGCCGCCGGCAAGGTCGGGGACCTGGGACCGTTTGTCGAATGGTGCGTCGCTCTCCTGGGCGAGATCATGCCAGCCTTCGGAGGCGACGACGGCGGCACGGATGTAATTGTCCAATTGGCGCGCGAGATGGCGGCGATCACCGGGGACGAGATGGCTGTCGGGGTACTGCGAGGCCCTGAAGGTGCGGCCTGCATCGTCCAGGCCCTCAGGACTAAGGACCCGGCGGCTATGAGGAAGCTCCTGGAGTCCGCCCCGGCGGCAGTTGAGAGCCTTTTCGGCGGCCGGAATAAGATCATGAGGATGAGCCTGAAGCTAAGCCCCGACTCCCTCACCTACGGCGGCTGCCGGATCAGTGTGTGGGAGTACGAGATGGAGTTCATTCCGCTGGAGGACACGCCCGAGGGTGAGCGGGTGGCTGCGATGCAACAGCAGATGGTGGAGGCCATGTACGGGGAGGAGATGAAAGCCTACTGGACGTTCGTGGACGACGTTTTGCTCTACACGTGGGGAGCGGATGCGCTCGATACGCTCAGGGCCGTGATAGACGCCAAGGCGCCCATGGATAGGTCAAGGCAGTTGACCTCCGCGCTGACCGGCATGCCGGGGGAACCGGCGGCGGTGGGTTACCTCGCGCTGGGCGACCTGGCGCAGTGGTATGTGCACATCCTGGCCAAGTTCATGGTGAACATACCCATTCCGGTAGACTTGGCGGCGGTCACCTTTGAGCCGGCCCCGGGCATCGGCTTCACCGGCCGGATGGTCGGCCCCAACGTCGTTGAGACCCGTGTGCGCATCCCCGCCGCGGCGATCCGTGCCGTCGTTGACGGATTCCGCAGCATAGTGCCCGTTGGGGTGCCACCGGCTCAGCCGGGCCTCGACGTCTACTGACGGCACGGTCCGGACCGGCCTGGGCGAGGTGGCAGGGTACTGGGGCACCTGACGGGCAAGCGGTACGAAGCGATGAAAGGGGAGTTGCTCATGCGGTCAGCACAGGATGCAGCGGCGCACGCGGCTGAGCTTCACAGGCAGGCTATCGTCATAGACTGCCACGCCGACATCCTGATCCCGATAGCGGATGGCTACGTCCGGATGGGAACTCAGGTGGAGATCCCCGACCCGAAGAAATGGGAGCCTCCGTTTGAGATCGCTGAGGGTTCCTCGCAGCGCATGGGATGGCCCCGTGGCAGCGCCTTCGGCTGCATAGGCCAATACAGCCTGCCTCAGTTTCGGGCGGGAGGACTGACAGCACAGGTGTGCGCCGTTTTCGTGAAGGATCATGAACTGGAGCGTGCGCTCAGGAGGAGCCTGGAGATGGTTTGGTGGCTCCATCGGGAAGTGGAAGACAATGACGATTTCGAACTGGTGACCACCGTCGCAGACATTCACAGGATAAAACGGGAAGGGACATGTGGCGCCATCATGGCCTTGGAAGGAACGGAAGCCCTGGGATATGACTTCAAGTTCCTGGACCTCTTCTACAAGTTGGGTGTGCGTATGGCGGGTCTGGCCCATAACCGACGCAATTACTTCGCTGACGGCACGCAGTACCATGTGCGTACAGGTGGACTGACGGCACTGGGCAAGCAGGCAACCAAACGGATGAATGAGCTGGGAATCGTCGTTGACGTGGGTCATTTGAATCAGGTTGGCTTCTGGGAGACACTTGAGATCGTCCAGGCGCCGGTGGTTCTCTCCCATCGCAGTCCCATGAAATACTTTCCGCTCAAGGTTGAGGAAAGCCCGTTCCATCCTGTCTATGATGGGTCGCGCGGTCGGGAGCGGCTGGAGGCCTTGGCAAAGAACGGCGGTGTCTTCGGCGTCTTCTTCCTGGCCGCCAGTGACATTGATGATGTGGTCGCGGACATCGAGTACGTCATAGACCTGGTCGGCCCGGACCACGTCGGACTCGGATCTGATCTGTATGGCTTGCACAACGCACCCGAGGGCCTGGAGGACATCTCCAAGGTTCCCGCGATCACGGAGCGCATGGTGCGGCGCGGGCACTCCGATGAAGTAATCCTCAAAGTTCTGGGCGGCAACTTCGTGCGGGTCTTCGAGCAGGTCTGGAAAGGGTGAAAGATCGGCCGAACGGCTGACCTCTATCTGCCGCCTGTGGAAAGCCCCGCGGCCGCGCCCGCCTTCGCCGGTTCCTTGGGTGGCTGTCGGCTTCCTCCGGATCAGGCGAGGAATCTAAGTGACCGAGCGGGCCCGCGACCGTCGTTGCACTTCCGTGCCGCCGGAGTACGAGCTGCGGTGCGTGCCTGGGGCGGCCGGGCCTGGCCGCTACTCCAAGATGGGCGTGGCGATCCGCGCGGTGGCGGATCATCTCCTGCAGAATGAATGGCGTCCCAGGAGTGAGATCGCGGCTCGGCAGCTTGAGCAGCTCCGCGTGCTCCTTCGGCTTGCCGGGAAGCAGTCGCCCTTCTATGCCGACCGGTTCCGCAACGTCGGCTTCAGCCCTGAAGATGTTACGTCGCTTGCCGATCTCCGTGCCCTCCCGCTGCTGACGCGTCGCGATTTGCAGGATCGCTTCGAGGAGATCAAGGTCCGCGAACTGCCGGCAGGCACAACAGCCTTGGGGGAGCTGCCCACGTCCGGGTCCACGGCAGCTCCGGTGAAGGTGGTTGCGTCGAGCACGTCGCAGTTGATGTGGCACGCATGTTGGACCCGCGACAAGGTGTGGGCCGGCGCCGATCTGCGCGGAACCCTGGTCGCCATTCGCCGTTTCCTGAAAGGGCCTCCGGACCTGTACACGGACCAGGGCATGCGGCTTGACGACTGGAGCGGCCTGCCGGGGCGCGTCTTCGTCACCGGGCCTGCCTACCTCATGGACATCGGCCAGGACCTATCACCCCAGGCGGCTATGCTGCTCCGTGTCAATCCGGACTACTTTCTCTCCTTTCCCACGAACCTGGAGTCCCTGGGCCGGATACTGGCGGACAAGCGGGAAGGCCTGACACGGTTGAAGCTCGTACAGACCATCGGCGAGCTGTTGCCCTCGGACGCGCGGGATACGATCGAGGAGGCCTTCGGCGCGCCAGTCCACGATCTGTACAGCTGTGTGGAGGCCGGCTATATCGCCAGCCAGTGTCCATCGGGAAGCGGGTACCACGTGCACGAGGAGAACGTCCTCCTGGAAGTGATAGACGAGGAGGGCCGGCCGTGCCCGCCAGGCGCGCTGGGAAGAATCGTCCTGACGAGCCTGGTCAATCTCGCGTTCCCCGTCATCAGGTACGACGTGGGGGACTACGCGATCCTGGCGGACGGGCCTTGTCCCTGTGGCAGGAACCTGCTGGGATTGCGTGAGGTTATAGGCCGCAAGAGAGGACAGATCCTGATGCCCGACGGCGGCATTAGATACAGCGGGCACATGACGGCTGTAGTGCGATTGAACGAGGCCGTCCGGCAGTTCAAGGTGATCCAGCACGAACGGACCCGCTTTGAGGTGATCCTTGTTGCCAGGGAGAGCTTCGGTCCAGAGGACGAGGAACGAATCAGGGAGTACTTCGGATCGTTCCTCGGCGTGCCGGTTGACGTGTCCTTCACGCTTGTGGATCACATCGAGCGCACGCCCGGCGGGAAGTATCTGTCCTTCGTCTGCAAGGCCGAGTAGCGGCGTTAACCGGGCGACAGCTCCCGTTGCGCCTGTCCAGAACGCTCGGCGAGAGCGACCTCGTGGCTGCCGGCCTCGGATGATCGTCTGTGGGAGCCGTGTTGCGTGCGCTTGCCGTATCGGAGTGGAGCACCCATAATGGCAGGCTCAGCGCCGTGAATTGCCCGGCTTCCTTCGGATCAGGCGAGGAATCCAAGTGACCGAACGGGCCCGCGACCGTCGTTGCACTTCCGTGCCGCCGGAGCACGAGTTGCGACGCGTGCCCGGGGCGGTCTGGCCTGGTTGCTACTACGAGAGGGGCCTGGCGATCCGCGGCGTTGCGGATCAGCTCCTGCAGAACGAATGGCGTCCCACGAGTGAGATCGAGGCTCGGCAGTTTGAGCAGCTTTGCGTGCTCCTTCGGTTTGCCGGCAAGCAGTCGCCCTTCTACGCCGACCGGTTCCGCAGCACCGGCTTCAGCCCTGAAGATGTCACGTCGCTTGCCGATTTTCGTGCCCTCCCGCTGCTGACGCGCCACGATCTGCAGGACCGATTCGAGGAGATCAAGGCTCGCGGACTGCCAGCAGGCACGATGGCCCAAGGGGAGTTGAGAACATCCGGCTCCACAGCGGCTCCGGTGAAGATAGTCGTGTCGAACGTGTCGCAGTTGATGTGGAACGCGTGTACGGTCCGCAACGAGGTGTGGGCCGGCATTGATCCGCACGGGACCCTGGTTGCCCTTCGCCGTACATCGGAAGGGCCTCCGGGCCTGTACACGGACCAGGGCATGGCGGCTGACGATTGGGGCGGCCTGGTGTCGCGCGTCTTCGTCACCGGGCCGGCTCGCTTCATGGACATCAGCCAGGAGCTGCCGGCCCAGTTGGCTATGCTGCTGCGCGTCAATCCGGACTACGTCCTCTCCTATCCCACGAACCTGGAGTTGCTGGGTGAGATGCTGGGGGATCGGCGAGAAGGTCTGACGCGCTTGAAGCTCGTGCAGACCATCGGCGAGCTGTTGCCCTCGGACCTGCGGGATACGATCGAGCAAGCCTTCGGCGCGCCCGTGCACGATCTCTACAGCTGTGTGGAGGTCGGCTGCATCGCCAGTCAGTGCCCCTC
>SDBU01010920.1_pt1 | contig 10017 bp, 5 predicted proteins | sample 2277071 | NCBI WGS metagenome assembly SDBU01 (sample SAMN10397929, study PRJNA504765) | marine sediment metagenome | isolation source: marine sediment core GS08_GC12, 126 cmbsf | place: Arctic Ocean: Gakkel Ridge, Loki's castle | collected 2008 | reverse complement strand
TCGGATTAGCGCAAAGCTTCACTTCGTGCCGATATTCGGATTTCGAATTTTGTAACGGCCGGGTAGCAAATTATCCCCTTCCAGGGGTTATACCAAAGCCAGGTCCTCTGGGCCTGGATTCTTTACGCGTTAATTACCAAACGTGCAGATCATGTGAGCTGTGACTTTTGCAAATAATTACTGGGACATGACACTAGGGTATCCTTTAAGAAGGCAGGGTGAGCAATGGAGCTTTTTGATGGACCGAGGGAAGCATGTGGTGTCTTTGGTGTGTATGGGCACGATGATGCAGCCAAGTTGACGTACTTTGGGCTTTATGCTCTGCAGCACCGTGGGCAGGAGAGTGCTGGTATCGTTACTTCCACTGGGAAGTCGATCCATGAATATAAGGGGATGGGGCTTGTCCCGGAGATATTCCATGAATCCATCTTGAATGGACTTCATGGCCACATCGCCATCGGGCACGTCAGATATTCCACAACCGGATCTTCTGTTGCAAAGAATGCCCAACCCTTTGTCGCCTCATATGCCCGCAGAACACTTGCCATTGGTCACAACGGCAACCTGACTAATTCCAGGCAGCTCAGGAACGACCTGGAGAAGAAAGGCTCGATTTTTCAGACAACCGTGGACAGTGAGATTATAGTCCACCTTTTAGCGCGGAACTTGCAGGGGAGCATTGAAGAAGCCCTGGTTAAGGCTATGTCGCAAATCAAAGGGGCCTATTCCTGTGTCCTGATGACCGAGGATAAGCTCATCGCCTTTCGTGACCCCAATGGATGGCGGCCCCTCTGCCTGGGGACCCTCAATGGTGGGTATATTGTGGCCTCGGAGACGTGTGCCCTCGATCTGATAGATGCACAGTATGTCAGGGATGTCGATCCTGGCGAGATACTGATCATTAGTGAAGAAGGTTTACAGTCAATAAAGCCCTTTGCCGAAAGGAGGAAGACCTTCTGTATTTTCGAATTCATATACTTTGCCAGACCCGACAGCAATATCTTTGGCCAGAATGTGTATAGCGTGCGAAAAAGGCTAGGAGAGAAACTGGCCCAGGAATATCCCATAGAGGCCGATTTTGCTATGCCGTTTCCGGATTCCGGAAACTATGCGGCTATCGGTTTCTGTCATGAGTCGGGCATCCCCATGGAAATGGGGGTCATACGGAACCATTACGTTGGACGGACTTTCATCGAGCCTGTCCAATCCATGCGCGATTTTGGGGTTAAAGTTAAACTCAACCCTGTCCGAGAGATTCTGGATCAGAAACGTGTTGTGATTGTCGAAGACTCGATTATACGGGGGACCACGAGCAAGATGCGCATCAAGACCTTACGGGAAGCAGGGGCCAAAGAAATCCATATGGTGGTCAGTTGTCCTCCTCATCGTTATCCGTGTTACTACGGTATTGATTTCTCAACCAGAGGGGAATTGATTGCCTGCCAGCACACGGTGGAAGAGGTTGAAGAATTCATTGGTCTGGACAGCCTGTGCTATTTGAGCCTTTCCGGTATGCTTGAGGCCACAAAACTTGAACAAAATGGCTTTTGTTTGGCCTGTTTTGATGGTAAATACCCTATCCAGCCAGAAGAGGGGTTCTCTAAGCTATGTCTTGAGTAACCCCCTTTCTCTTGTCATTTTTCATTGAGTAACTTCGCATAATAATGAAGGATCCTGATCTTGTTATGGCCACCCTGATTTACAAAATAACCGATCAGGCTGAGATCGAAGACCCAAACCATGTGAAATGTGTGTTTGATGAAGACCACTTTGCACTCTACTTCTCACGCTCTCCCGTCCCTTTTGGCCGTGATGATTCAGCTTCGTTCGACGTTTTCAAACATCTCGGCATATACGCTTTTCGAAAACATTTCTTGGAGCGGTTTGCTTCCCTACCAGAGAGCAGGCTGGAAGCGATTGAAAAGCTTGAGCAGCTTCGAGCCCTGGAATACGGCTATAAGATTAAAGTTGTGGAGACAGGCTACGACTCCAAGGAAGTTGACAGACCCGAGGACGTACATAAACTTGAGGCTGTTCTTAAAGGACAACATCCATAGATTTCAGGTTGTTTCTGTTGGTTCCTATAATTTCTTCATCCTTGTAGCGTTTGTCAGTATTACGTTCAGATAAGAGCAAACGGAAAGTTTTCTTTGTAATTGATTTAGACCTTAGTTAGAATTGGATTATGATTCTTAAGAGAATAAGGACGTTTCTGAAGACAAAAGGTATCACCGGCCTTTACTGCGGAAAGTGTTTGGCAACAGTTCCGGAAGGCTCCTTAGTCCTGTTCCCGTATGACCCCGCAGTCATTAACTGCGGGATAACAGGGATGATAGCCTTCAAGAGGCGATCTGCCAAGACAGTCGACTCGCCGGTTCAGGAGCTTGCCCGCATGGTGGAAGGTCTTGCTGAACACACTTGGAACGCGGTTGAGGAAAAAGGGGCTGGACTGGAAGAGCAATACCTTGGCGGAGAAGGGGTTTTAGGAGAGATAAAGCGCCTCTGCGGAATCCTCAAAACTGAAGATAGCTTCCACGAAGTCTTTTCAAACAATCGGGAGCAGGATCAACTCTCGGCTCTTTGCAGTACTCTTCAGGGCCTGATCGAGACCGAAGATAAAGCCCGCATTCAAAAGACAGGGCGTTTGGCGCCCGGGGCGTACGAACTCATTAGTCGTCGGATCGTTCAGCTAAAGGACGTATTGTGGTCTTTAACTCATGAGGTCCTGGAGAATATTGAGAAGATAAGGGCTCTCGGGAGCTTTGAAAAATACGATGACACCCCGGTTGCAGTAAAGCTGCTGAAGGGGGTCAACCTGGTCTTCAATAACCTCGATCGCCTCGAAGTTAGAGGGAGGGACTCCGCTGGGATTTCACTCTTTTTTGTGCTTGATGAAACCGTATTTTTACAGTTTCAGGAAAGACTGGAAGGGGCCTCCCTCCTTGATGAGCTTGAAGATAGACAAGCCGACCAGGTCCTGGCAAATCGCCACGTCAGGGTCAGCAAGCTCGGTTCCACGGTCTCGCTGGTGTTCACTTATAAAATAGCTGCTGAGATCGGGAGCCTTGGGGATAATGTTCGATACCTGAGGAGGCAGGTTCGTGAGGATGAAGTATTTCAGTGTCTGATCAGGTTCCCCCATCTGCATCAGTCAACAATAGCTCACACCCGCTGGGCATCGGTTGGTGGGATTAGTGAGGCCAACTGCCATCCTGTTGATAACCTTGGTGTGGAACCGGCCGGTTTGCATGACAAAGATCACGTTGGCGCGGCTGACTTGGATTTCGCAGCAGGGGTTATTCATGTCTGTCTTAATGGGGATATTGACAATTACCAGAGTTTAAAAAGTGATTATGAAAGAGAAACCGGCAAATCGATTGCCAGCGTGATTACCACGGATACAAAAATCATTCCTCTTCAGGTTGAAAAATATCTCAAGACAAACCAAACGCTTGAAGAATCCTTCCGCATGGCGGTGAATGACTTTGAGGGCTCCCACGCCATTTCCATGCATAGCGATCTTGCGCCCGGCAAAATCTTTCTTGCACAGAAGGGGAGCGGGCAGGCCATGTTTGTAGGACTGGCCCAAGACCACTACGTCCCGGCCTCTGAGATCTATGGGTTTGTTGAGGCGACCTCCCGTTATATTAAGCTGGATGGTGATAATGCGACTCAAGGCGAGTCGGGTGAGCCCCGGGGTCAAATATTCGTCTTGGATCAGGACAGCAGTGGGGGCATAGAGGGCGTCAGGGCCATGTATTACGATGGGACGCCTATTGAACTTTCCGAAAAGGACATCAAAGAGACAGAGCTTGCTTCTAGAGACATCGATCGCCAAAACTATCCGCACTATTTTCTGAAAGAGATCTCAGAAGCCCCGAGCTCCGTTGAGCAGACCGTCCAGAGCCGAGTCGCAATACCGGAAAGGGACGGCAAGAGATATCCGAAAGTTCTGCTGGACGATTCGGTCATCTCGCCTCGCCTTCAAGAAGCCGTCAAGGGGAAGAGCCTCCGTAACGTCTTTTTTATCGGGCAGGGTACGGCAGGGGTTGCGGCGTCGGGATGTGCTGAATTATTGAGTTACTACCTGAAGGGGACAGATATGTGGGTGGCTTCCTTTAAGGCTTCTGAATTCAGCGGGTTCAAGGTCGATGACTCCTTGGAAGATACCCTGGTTGTTGCCATTACCCAGTCCGGAACGACCACCGACACGAACCGTGCAATCGACATGGCAAGAGAGCGAGGGGCACACACCCTGGCCATTGTCAACAGGCGAGACTCTGACATTACCTTCAAGGTGGACGGCATACTCTATACGAGTACCGGCCGAGACATTGAAATGTCTGTTGCCTCGACCAAGGCCTTCTATTCTCAGATTGCGGCGGGAAGCATCCTCGGCCTCAGGCTGGCTCAGCTGACCGGGAGCAGAACAGATGATTTTGTCCTGGCTGAGATCGAATATCTTCTCAGGCTCCCTGCAGTCATGGAAGCATTACTGGCAAAACACGAGGAGATAGGGAGTTCGGCTAAGAGATTTGCCGTTACAAAGAAGTACTGGGCCATTGTTGGAAGCGGTCCGAACAAGGTATCTGCTGATGAGATCAGGATAAAACTGAGCGAACTCTGCTATAAAACGATCTCCTCAGATGTGGTTGAAGACAAAAAACACATCGATCTTTCTTCAGAACCTCTCATCTTCGTGTGTGCGGCAGGTAACCGAGAAGCTGTGCTGCGCGACATTGTTAAAGATACCGCTATATTCAAGGCCCATCGGGCGGTGCCTATTGTGGTGGCGACGGAAGGTGAAAGCCGGTTTGATCCTTACGCCGATGCAGTGATTTGGGTGCCTGAAGTAAAGGAGCGGTTTGCGCCTATAATAAATACCATGGCAGGCCACATTTGGGGATACTATGCAGCCCTCGCCATTAATGAAGAGTCTCGTTTTCTATTCGATTTTCGCGAGCAGATTAACGAACACGTTGCCGCGTCCATCGACCGGGATATGGACGTGTACGAGATCGTACTCGATGAGGCATTTCGAGAAAAGGTTGCGCGGTTCTACTCAGTCTTCAAGGAGAGGATCCGGCAAGGCCGGTATGCCACTGCCATGGCACTCAACATGGCCTCAGATCTTACACTTCTGCTGAAGTACCTGTCGGGAAGGCTCCCAATGTCGGACTTTGAATTCGATTTTGGCCTGAAGGGAACGGCACCCAACATGCTGAGCGCCTTCTTCGAGTGCATGGGAAACGTCATCAATACGATGGCCAGACCGATCGACGCCATCAAACACCAGGCCAAGACAGTGACAGTCGGTACGAGCAGGATCGTGGAAAAGGTAGAAGGCCTTCTTTTTGAGGCCGTAGAACGGCAAGGCTTTAGCAAGAACCAGCTTACAAACATGAATGTTGTAGTCCTAAAGCGCTTGCAGGAGGTTGTCGCCGAGATAATTGGGACCACCCTATACAGGATAGAAGGTCTAAACTTTTTGGGAGAACCGGTTGAAGATTCAACCATCCATCTCGTAAAGAAGGATGGTAGTGCTGCAGAGCTTGCCTCCCGCGTTGAGACGGACAACAGGCTGCAAGGTACCAAGCGGATCATCGTAAAGAACGGAAATGTTTTTATCGGCAAAGGAAGAAGGGACAACAGAATCATCCTGGCCGTACCGGTTCTGTCAACCGGTACCAAGATTGACTACCTCATGCTGTTAAATGTTGGATTTAAAAAAGAGGTAGAACTTGAAAAGAAAATCAATGCCCTGGGTGGAAAATACCATCACATCCGAAATATCGTTGAGGAGACGAGCATCGCCTGGAAGGATGAATATCTCAACCTTCTGGAGATTGAAGAGCTTTTCGGGATGTCTGCAGAGAAGATTGCCGAGGCGATTGTATCCAGTCTAAAGGTTGCAGCTGACTAATTTAGTTTGTTACTAGTCAACTTTTGCTTTCTATGGCAAAAAAGAAATTCTAAATTCGAATTTCATGCTTTGGAGTTTCGACCCACCTCGGTTAGGAGGTTTTTCGAGGAATAACATACAGGATAAAGGAGGATTTCTCTTCGTATGTCTTATCCAACCAAGTTTATCTTTATGACCGGTGGAGTCCTTTCATCTTTGGGCAAGGGGCTTGCGTCCGCAGCTATTGGGGCTCTGCTCGAGAGTCGTGGGCTGACCATCACCCTTCAAAAACTCGATCCGTACATAAACGTGGATCCTGGCACCATGAATCCCTTTCAGCACGGGGAGGTGTTTGTGACCGACGACGGTGCGGAGACCGATCTTGATTTGGGCCATTACGAACGATTCACGCACGCAAAGCTGGGCCGCAAGAACAACTTCACTACAGGCAAGATCTACGATTCGGTCATAACAAAGGAACGACGGGGTGATTACCTGGGCGGCACGGTTCAGGTGATTCCGCACATCACGGATGAGATCAAAGCGGGCATACGTTCGGTGGATGAGGGTGTGGATGTCGTGATCGTTGAGGTGGGGGGCACCATAGGCGACATTGAGAGCCTTCCCTTTCAGGAAGCCATAAGACAACTCAAGGCAGATGTGGGCAAGGAGAATGTCCTCTATGTTCACCTGACCCTGGTTCCCTACATAGCCGCAGCGGGTGAGGTAAAGACGAAGCCGACTCAGCATAGTGTCAAAGAACTGCGAAGCATCGGCATCCAGCCCGACATATTGCTTTGCCGTACGGATCGGTTCTTATCCAAAGAGATCAAGGCCAAGATAGCTCTATTTTGCAATGTGGATGTGGATCAGGTCATAACGGCCAAAGACGTCGAAACCATCTATGAGGTTCCCCTGGTCTTTCACAAGGAGGGCCTGGATGACAAGATTGTATCGCTGCTCAATATCTGGACTCGGTCGCCCAAGCTGGAGGGCTGGGAACGTCTTGTGGAAAAGGTTAAGAATCCCAAATACTCGGTTACGATTGCAATTGTTGGAAAATATATTGACCTTCGAGAATCATACAAGAGCCTGAACGAAGCGCTGTGCCATGGGGGTATTGCTAACGATTGTAAGGTCAACCTCGATTTTGTGGATTCAGAAGCCCTTGATGAGTCAAACTGCCGAGAACATTTGGAGTCAGCCGACGGCATTCTAGTTCCAGGGGGCTTTGGCACACGGGGCATTGATGGTAAGATCAGGGCCGTCCAGTTTGCTCGAGAAGAGAAGATACCCTTTTTCGGGATCTGCCTCGGCATGCAGATGGCTGTAGTTGAGTACGCCCGCCACGTTGCAGGGATGGAAGGAGCCCACAGTACGGAATTTGATGAAGCCACCCCCTTTTCGGTGATCTATCTTATGAAGGAATGGTACGACTACAAGTCTCAGAGCGTTCAAAAGCGGGACGTTACTTCGGACAAGGGGGGGACGATGCGGCTGGGTGCCTACCCCTGCATACTCAAGCAGGATACAGTAGCCCGCAACGCGTACGAAAAAAACGAGATTTCAGAAAGACACCGCCACCGATATGAATTTAATAATGACTTCAAGGAGAGGCTGGAAGAGGCAGGCCTTATCATAAGCGGCGCCTCTCCCGACGGACAATTAGTCGAGATTATTGAAATTGAAGATCATCCCTGGTTTCTAGGGTGTCAGTTTCACCCAGAGTTTAAGTCCCGCCCAATGAACCCACACTCTCTGTTCACATCGTTCATTGAGGCGGCCCTTGCCTATAAGAATAAAAAGCCAGTATAACCCATCTCAAAAACGCGTCTAAGACCCCATGGCGGCGTTGCGGGTCGGCTCACAATGCTCACATACTGCCGTGTATGCTCCGCTTTTTCGCCTGTCCCGCCATAGCTCTTTGAGCGACGGCGGACCGCCCCGCGTTTGCTGAGAACCTTTATCTCATAAATAGATCCGAAGTCCCGCCGTCAGGCGGGGCCCTGAACCCTGATCCACATTTTTGAGATGGGTTACAATACCGGAAAGTGAAATTGCCACTGCCCGCTTTCTGAAATCAACACCACCTCGTTTCCGAGAACAGTAAGCAGTAGGCAGTATGCAGAACGCGGCAAAAAGCTTCGACAGTGTGCAGTGCTTACTGCTTACTCCCTACTATTGACGGAGTCCATGTTTCGTTCTTGCTTTTTCTTGTGTTTCGTTTTAAGCCATTTAGCGATGAAAGGGTCTTATGGTTCCAACACAGGATTTAGGTTGACGGGTCAATGAAAAAGGTCCACGAAGGCACACTGCTTTACGCAATCAGCAAAGCACTCAATGTAAGTATGGATCTTAAGAGATCTCTTTACCAGGTCCTCGACATTCTTTCCAAGTCCACGGACATGGTCCGGGGGACCATTACCATTCTTAATCCGCTGCGTGATGAGATTAACATCGAGGTGGCCCACGGCCTATCAAAAGCAGCCATGGAAAGAGGGAAATACAAGTTGGGGGAGGGGATTACGGGTCGTGTCATCCAGACAGGCAAGGCCCTTGTAGTGCCGAAGATCAGTGAGGAGCCACTGTTTTTGAACCGTACAGCCACCAGGAGGGCTTTTCACGACCAGGAACTCTCCTTCATCTGTGTCCCTGTCAAGAAAGGGAATCAGGTGATTGGGGCTCTGAGTGTGGATAGGCCGTTTGACAAGTCTTATTCATTGAAAGAGGGAGAGAGGCTTCTTTCCATCATTGCTGCGATGGTTGCTCAGCATGTCATCAACCTGGAAACCATTCAGCTTGAAAAGGAACAACTAAGAGAAGAAAACAGGCGGCTCCAACAAGAGCTTTCGAATAAATACCGCATTACCAACATCGTCGGAAATAGTAATAAGATGCGGGATGTCTTCCAAATGATTTCCCAGGTATCCAAGAGCAACGCCACTGTGTTGATTCGAGGAGAGAGCGGCACCGGCAAAGAGTTGGCTGCCAATGCCATTCACTACAACAGTCTCAGATCACAGAGTCCCTTTGTGAAGGTCAACTGTGTGGCGCTCCCCTCCAATCTCATCGAGAGTGAACTCTTCGGCCATGAGAAGGGGGCGTTCACCGGCGCCATCAAGCAGAAAAAGGGAAAATTTGAACTGGCCAACAAAGGGACAATCTTCTTGGACGAAATCGGTTCCATCAGTGTAGACGTGCAGGTCAAGCTCCTGAGGGTCCTTCAGGAAAAGGAGTTCGAGCGGGTAGGTGGATACGAGACAATCAAGACAGATGTCCGCGTTATGGCGGCAACTAACAAGAACCTGGAACAGGCTTTGGAGGAAGGAACCTTTCGGGCGGACCTCTATTACAGGTTGAATGTCTTTCCTATCTACATGCCCCCTTTAAGAGATCGCAAGACCGACATCCTGCTTTTGGCGGACTACTTCCTGGAAAAATACGCCAAGGAGAATCGAAAAGACATTCGCCGGTTTTCCACTCCTGCCATAGACATGCTCGTACAGTACCACTGGCCAGGGAATGTACGCGAACTTGAGAACTGCATTGAGCGGGCTATCCTGCTTTGCGAGGAGGAGGGGGTCATTCACGGCTATCACTTGCCTCCCACTGTCCAGACAGCAGAAGAATCCGACACCTTGCCGGGTAGGTCTTTAGAGATTGCCGTGGCCAACCTGGAACGGGAGATGATGGTCGACGCATTGAAAACTACGCGCGGCAACATGGCAAAGGCTGCCCAGATACTTGAGACAACCGAGCGGAAGTTTGCCTATAAAGCAAAACAGCATGGCGTGGACTTTCGCGAATATAGATAGAAGAAAGGCATAAGGCGCAAGGCATAGGGCTCAAGGGAAGATGTCTTCTGTAGTTGTTACGGGTTACGGTAATCCGGAAACGTTAGTTAGTTTCCATCCACAAATAACGTAACAAGTGTTGGGCACTGGATAAGTTTCCAATCCATAAATGAGGAGTTTTTTTGATGAGCAAGGCCGCACAAGGGTTTTCGTCGAGGCGTACAGATCGTACTCCGCAGACGGCCTCTTCACAAGCCGCAGGCGCAATCCCGCGGAGAACGCCGCTCATCGGAAAAAGGGCCATTTATGGATGGAAACTAG
>SDBU01010919.1_pt1 | contig 10017 bp, 12 predicted proteins | sample 2277071 | NCBI WGS metagenome assembly SDBU01 (sample SAMN10397929, study PRJNA504765) | marine sediment metagenome | isolation source: marine sediment core GS08_GC12, 126 cmbsf | place: Arctic Ocean: Gakkel Ridge, Loki's castle | collected 2008 | reverse complement strand
CTTTAGGACAATCTTCACATCACCAACTATAGGTACATCTACCCGCACATTCTTACCGATTTCGGTTGGGTCAATATCAATATGGATAATCTTAGCGTGAGGGGCAAAGGCGCTTGCCTTACCTGTGGCTCTGTCATCGAACCTCATGCCGATAGCAATAATAAGGTCAGTAGCGTTTACCGCCATATTAGCAGAAGCCATGCCATGCATTCCGAGCATGCCATAACTCAGAACATGCGATTCGGGGAAACAACTGATGCCCAGTAAAGTGGTAACTACCGGAATTTGGGCTGTCTCAGCTAACTGTTTAAGTTCGGCATATGCTCCTGAGATAATTACTCCCCTACCAGCGATGATAATAGGTCGCTGAGCCTCATTTATAAGCTTGGCTGCCTTGGTAATCTGTGTCGGGTGTCCCTTCAGCGTCGGTTTATAGCCGGGCAATTTTAGTTTATTAGGGTAGTTAAACTCTGCCTGCTCGATTTGAATATCCTTAGGCAAATCGATAAGCACTGGTCCCGGGCGACCACTCCTGGCTAGATAAAACGCCTCCTTTATTATTTCAGGCAATGAATCTATGTTAAGGGCAAGGTAGTTATGTTTAGTTATGGGTAGAGTAATACCAGTAATATCTATCTCCTGAAAAGCATCCTTGCCAATAAAAGGTCTGGCTACCTGACCAGTCATAGCTACCATAGGTACTGAGTCAAGGTAAGCATTAGCAATTCCAGTTACCAAGTTAGTTGCTCCAGGACCCGAAGTGGCAAAACATACCCCTACTTTTTCGGTAGCTCTGGCATAGCCATCAGCGGCATGAGCAGCACACTGTTCATGTCTCACTAGAATATGGCGAAGCTGAGGATATTGAGGTAATACATCGTATAGAGGTATAACAGCTCCCCCTGTGATACCAAAAATAACCTCTACTCCCTCTCTCACTAAGCTCTCACATATAATTTGGGCGCCTGTCATCTTCATAGCAGCTTCAACCTCTCCTCAAGGCTTTTTATTTCTATAAAGCAGGTAATATCCTGTCTTTGCGTAGTTTTTTATGGGCCAAACACGGCTCCAGTGCTAGCCGAACATACCTTTTCTATGTAGCGCTTGAGATAGCCTGTTTTTACCCTGGACTCAAATTCACCTAGCTGCGCCAGCCGCTTGGATATCTCCTCGTCACTGAGTTCTACCCCAAGCGTATAATTAGGAATATCAATCTTGATTATATCCCCATTTTGTAGGGCAGCAATAGGCCCACGGCTGGCTGCTTCAGGGGAGACATGGCCAATGGCTGCCCCCCGACTGCCCCCGGAAAAGCGCCCGTCAGTAATAAGAGCTACCTCTTTATCCATACCCATACCGCTTAATAGGGAAGTTGGAGTGAGCATCTCTCTCATTCCTGGTCCCCCCTTAGGACCCTCGTAGCGAATAACTACCACCTCACCTGGTTCTATGATACCACCCATAATAGCCGTAGACGCTTCTTCTTCAGAGTCAAATACCCTAGCTGATCCCCGATGAACCATCATCTCAGGAGCTACCGCAGCCTTTTTTACTACGCCACCTTCAGGAGCCAGGTTGCCAAAAAGGATAGCCAGTCCCCCTGTAGCCGAGTAAGCATTGGCAACGGAATGGATAACCTGTCTATCCATAATCTGACTGTCGGCGACAATGTCAGCCACTGATTTTCCTGACACTGTTGTTAAATTCAAGTTTAACAGCTCTTTTAACTCCTTCATCACTCCGGGTATACCACCGGCACGGTCTAAGTCCTCAATGTGATGGTCACCAGTTGGGCTTAACTTGCACAGGTTAGGAGTGCGCTGACTAATCTCATTTATCAGGGGTAGAGGGAAGTCAACTCCAGCTTCATGAGCTATCGCCATAAGGTGCAAAACTGAATTGGTGCTGCCCCCCAGCGCCATATCAACGATAAACGCATTGTGAATAGAATCTTTATTTATTATATCCCGGGGACGAATATCGTTAGCTAATAACTGCATAACCTGTTCCCCGGCTTCCTTAGCTAGCTGTCGCCGCCTGGTATCAATGGCTGGAATAGTCCCGTGGCCGGGTAGTCCCATACCCATAGCCTCGGTGGTACAATTCATGGTATTAGCGGTAAACATTCCCGAACAGCAACCGGCACCGGGGCAGGCAATCCCCTCCAACTGGGCTAGTTCCTCCTCACTCATCTTGCCAGCGGTTACCTTCCCCACCGCCTCGAAGACAGAAATAAGGTCAACTTTATCAATGTTACCATTATTGGCTAAAGTCCCAGCCAGCATTGGACCGCCGCTAATAAAGATGGATGGCAGATTTAGTCTCACTGCTGCCATAAGCATCCCGGGAATTATTTTATCGCAATTGGGGATAAAGACTAGAGCATCAAAGGCGTGTGCTTCAACCACCACCTCTACTGAATCAGCAATCAGTTCCCGGCTGGGCAAGCTGTATTTCATACCCGAGTGATTCATCGCGATGCCGTCGCACACGGCAATAGTATTGACCTCGAAGGGAACTCCCCCTCCAGCATATACCCCCTGCTTAACCGCCTCAGCGATATCCCGTAGATGTATATGCCCGGGAACAATCTCACTAAAGCTATTAATAATACCTATGAAGGGTTTGTCCATTTCCTCTCGTGTTACCCCTACAGCACGCAGTAATGACCGATGCGGAGCTCTCTCTATTCCCTTTTTAACAGCATCGCTTCTCATATCTTGTTGGCTTCTTTGTAGTAATAATTAAAAAACCGTCCCTAGTGGGGACAGTTTAGAAACTCCGTAATCCCACCTTCAGCCCTGTTGACAAAACATAACATAATACCTATCTATTGTCAAAAAACCCCCATATGATTAGTCTTCCATAACCTTTATCTTGTCTAGTCGGCGTTGATGCCTGCCACCCTCAAACTCGGTACTAAGAAAAGTGTCAACGATTTCACGCACTGTATCTTGTGGCTGGCTCGTTCCTAAGCAAAGAATGTTGGCATCGTTGTGCTGGCGAGCTCGCTCAGCACTAAGGACATCATGGCATAGGGCAGCCCTTATTCCTTTAACCTTATTAGCGGCGATGCTCATACCAATACCGGAGCCACATATTAAAATACCACGCTCAAAATCACCTCTGGCTACTGCTTCAGCCACCTTTTTAGCAATATCAGGATAATCTACCGAGTCAGCAGTATAACAGCCAAAGTCCTCATGGTTGTGCTTCATTTCAGCAATCAATTTCATAACAAATTGTTTGAGATTTGGTCCCCTGTGGTCACAGCCAATAGCAACCTGCATTACTTAGCCTCCTTTGGTAAAACAATGCTCCCGCAGACTTGCTCGAGTTCTTCTCTTGATATAGCCCCTTCCCGCAAAATTACGGGCACTTCTCCGGTCAGGTCAACTATGGTAGATTCTCTACCACCGGGGCATCGGTCTCCATCAATAACTAAATCTATCTTATCACCAAGTTGAGAATATACATCCTCAGCTATCAGCGGGCTCGGTTTACCGCTTAGATTAGCACTGGTGCCTACAATGGGCAAGCCTAAGCCCTTGATAAGGTCAACAGGGACAGGATGGGCAGGAATACGAACGGCTACAGTGGTGCCGCCGGCAGTGATAATACCAAGAACTGAATTAGACTTATGTAAAACGAGTGTCAACGCACCGGGTAGGAAGTTACGGGCTAAACGCCATGCCATTTGAGGCACAGGGTTGGCAACTTCGGTAATTTGGGATATATCAGCTAGAAGCAAGGGGAGTGCCATATTCCGCGGTCGTTCCTTTACCTGATAAATTCGCTCAATAGCCTGACGAAGATTGCTGGCAGCTCCCAGTCCATAAACGGTATCAGTAGGGAAGGCAACAATTCCACCACGCTTAAGAATGGAAATACCCCGCTCAACCTGCTGCTGGATAGGTGAAGGAAGCTTGTCTAACATTGCACCTTACCTTGACGATAGTATATCACAGGGCTTTGTAGTAGATAAAGATTGCTGATACCGGAGTGGTATGGTGAGGCTTGTAGCAGATGGCTTTTTGCCCTGCCTAGCGTTCCCAGATTAGCTCAGCCTCTGTCGGTATAGGCTCCTCTTGTTGCTTCTCTTCCGAAAGCTCCGAAACATCCAATATATAGAAATCAACAGGCATATTCTCCTTTAGGATAAGCAGTGTGTTCAGTTGCTCATTATATTGGGGTATGCTGGGCGAATCCTCAGGTGGCGGGGTGTCAACAATAGTCCAGAATGTTGCCGTGTTCCCAGCAGTAATACAGAATACCTTGTGTATTATTTTCATGTTGCTGACCACGTCTAAATAAGTTTTACACAGTTGTTCAATAGGGCTTACTCTTGTTTCTTTGGGGGAAGGTCTCCCAGATACCTCTCTGTGCAGTTTAGCAATAGCTTCTCTGCAGAGTGATAACTCTTTCAGGATTAAGTTGGTAGTATTACGTAAATCACCGAGGTCAAGCCTTATCTTGGCAATTTCATCACTGAGCTCGAATTGGGGGGAATCATTTGGTTTCACGGCATTACTCCTGGCTAATTTCTCTGCAGATTACAACCTGACGAGCAGTACTGTCAATTTGGAAAGAGCCAGCGATCTATGTTAACGAAATAGAGCTTCATGACGGTCGCATCTGGCTTTGTCGGACTCCCATTGTTGCTAGCGCTTAGTGGTGATGCTGTCAAGTCTTACCACATCCCTCAGTTTCTTATCCGCTGCATTTGCTTCTCTAAGAAGGACTGCGTCTTCTTCTATGTCTAATATGTAGAATGAAGGGTAGTAGTTCGCTTTCAGTCTCCGACTTGTGGCTGTTCCGGCCGTAATGAAATAAGTATCTTCCAGCTTCCATATCCATGGCATATGCTTATGCCCAGAGAAAACAATATCTACCCCCGATTCAACACAAAGCTTCAAAACATCCCCGGCATCCACTGGTATGTTTCTCTCCCTTCCAGTAGCTGGAATGGGTATAAGGTGATGATGCATTGCGAGTATTTTTATCTCTTTGGCCGGTGATAATCTTTCTCTTATGTAAGCGTAGTTGCCCCGTCCTATCCGACCATCATCTATATCTGGTTCAGTGGAGTCAATCCCCAAAATCGTGACCTTGTCGTTCTTATAGTGAGGAAATCTCGTTTGAAAGATTTCTTCAAAGAGTTTATATCCTTCGTTCCTTACATCATGATTTCCGGGCACTACCATTACGTTCTCTGTTTCTATCCTATCAATGTATGATTTTACTATATCATACTCGTAAGCGTACCCGTCATCAGTAAGGTCACCTGTAACAAGAACTATGTCAGGCCGCATGGAATTTACAATAGACACCACGTTTTCCGCCCAATCGGGAACCAAATCTAGGCCTGAAAGATGTAAATCAGAGATTTGCACGATTCTCATTTTTTTAAGCTACCTCCTTGTTCGGGATTGGCGATGTCGACCGCTATGCGTATTCTAAGATCCTCATAAAGTCCCTTAGCCGACCGATGTCTTAAAATCAGTTCGCTATCATAGTTCGCGAATAAGTCTTGATTTGTTAACTGCCTTAACATAAGTTTCCTTTTCATATCCTCATCTAGAAGCATTACCAGAAGTTGTCGGAATGGTAACTCCTCAAGGCTATCGGATAGAAGTCCAATTCTAGTGGCAGCAGAGAGATTTGAACCCACGACCAAAGGCTTAGGAGTTGTATCTGCCGTTCCAATAATAGCATTATCTGTTATCCCTATCAACTTGTTCAGCTAGGTAGGTTATCATTTTTATTTAAAGGTTTTGAGGGGATTTTTGACAATTTTGAAATGACAACATAACATAGAGAAAAGGAGGCAGACCATGTGGAAAAATATCAGATACTTTTCTGTAGCCGTTACCAACCTCGATGAGGGAATAAAACTGTATGAAGATATGTTTGGGTTAAAGCAGATGACCCCTATCCATGAGACGCAATAGGGATTCCGTAATGTCATGATGGGTGATGGCCAGAAAGCCTTCATTGAAATCATTGAGCCTACGAATCCCAACTCTGCACTATCTCGCTTTATGGAGGAGAGAGCTCGCCCTCAAAATCCCCATGGAGAGGGGGTGTATATCATTGGAGTCGATGTGGACGATCTTGAAGCAACCATTAAGAATATACGTGACCACGGAGCCAAGGTCACTCAGTATCCCGAGTTACCTGATACGGCATGGGTACATCCTTTAACTATGAAGTATACTTTTATCGAGCTACATCGACACCAAGAGCAATAAAAACTGGCAGCGGACGGATTTGAACAGACGACCAAAGGCTACTAGGTTATGATATTTTGGGGTATGTTGATACAGTATGATCAATAGGAGGTACTAGTAGTGATAACTTTCATTATACCTTTAATTATCGCTGTTTGTGTTGTTAGACGGGGTACTTTGAAATGCTTGTGGTATGATGTATAAATAAAGTTTCCCTCCAGCGCACACTTCCTGCTCAGTTATCTGCCAGGTTTCAATTGGGTAATCATGACTAATTACACGCACTCCACACCTGGTTTCCTTTTCCAGCTTGGGTCTTAAAATTTCATTAGCTGTTGGGAAAAGGTATAATGTAATAACAGAAGCTTCGGATATATCAGCATCAAGAAGATTGCCTTTAATTACTGATATACGTTTCTGCAGATTTCTACGTTGAATCTCTTTCTGGAAGTCCTCACATAAATCTCGCCTAATCTCATATCCAACGGCCTTCTGGGCACCGAACTCCTCCACTGCCATGAAGAGTATTCGGCCATCACCACAGCCTAAATCATAGACTATGTCTTGTGGACTAATTTTTACTAGCTCCAGCATTCCCCTCACTATTTTAAGCGGTGTAGGATCCCAACGGGCGAGTGATGCTGGATCATGTTGCTGTTCCCACGTCGACCCCATTACTATATCCTTGTATTGAGTTCAAATAGATGTCATTAGTATAAAACATTATCAGAATTATTGAAACCTGAAGCAAATTTGTGGAGCGAGAATCACGAGAGGAACTCAGAGGACACACGTACTAGCTTATAATATGGTGGCAGCGGAGGGATTTGGGAGAAGGTCAATAGCTTTGTGGTACAAGTTTTAGCTGTAAATAAAGTATAATAACAAGAAGAGGAAATAATCTTGCTTAAACTAGAAAAGAAACATATCAAACCAGTATCTCTAATGCTCTCAAGGGCGTTTAAAGATGACTGGAAAGAAGTCTTTCCTGATCCAGAAGAGAGAAGAATGAAAACGGCTTACGTTAACGAGCTAAGTCTTCTTTGTATGTACTCAGAAAGTAGGGCCTTTGTAACCTCACCTCGGTTGGAGGGGATTGCGGTTTGGATGCATTCGGATGAATGGAAGAAAATAACCTTCTGGCGGATACTAACCTCCGCGGCTATCTGGCCAGCAATGAAAGTAGGTATTAAAGCTCTTAGGAAGATACAATCATTGGATAAATATGTAGATAGAAAGCATGAAGAATTAGCTCCTAATAAACATTGGTATTTAACTCTATTAGCGGTTGATCCACAATATCAAGGAAAGGGATACGCCAGCAAATTGCTACATGAGATGCTTTCTTACATTGGTGAAGAGGGTTTACCTTGCTATCTTGAAACAGATGGTGAGAAGAACGTTTCTATGTATCAGCACTTTGGTTTTGAAATAGTTGAGGAGTTCGTTGTTCCAGAGACAAATGATAAGTTTGTGGCGATGTTGAGAAAACCTAAGACAATAAACAATAAATAATAAGGAAAAATAAGTGGCAGCGGGTGGATTTAAAGAAAGTAAAACAATGTTAAATAAGTTATAATATTTGTCAATCGCAGCAGGACTTAGGAGGTGTACACAATGAATTGGTATAGTGACAAGATAGAGAAAATAAGAAGTTTACCGAATCCTCACCTATTATTGTTTGTAACGGCTAAAGTTCTCGGTGGGGTAGGTATAGGTGTACTACTGGCAAATTGGCTATCTACGTCGACATGGTGGATTTTTGTAGTTGTCGCTTGCGTAATAGCGATTCCCGTTGTTTGGAAGATGTTCAGTAAGTAGGATATAGGCTATCGAAAAAACAGAGTGGCAGCGGAGGGATTTGAACCCACGACCAAAGGCTTATGAGTCCTTAGATCCACTACAATTGCTTAACAACTTTAGCGTAACAGAAATTTCGCAGTTAAGCAAATTAAGCAAAGCCTATATCTCCCAGGTAAAACACGGCAACCGCCCTCCCTCTAAAAAATTACTGTTAATCTTAAAGAGCTACGATAGAAACACCAAGACTGAAATCGATTACTTCAACCTCTTTATCACATCCCGACAAGCTATGGATGTCACCGCAGGAACCGAGCAATTCTATCGCATAAAGCTCGGTCGCTTTCTATCTGAAGTAAATGCCGCTACAGCCCAGAGACAGGATATCGAGCTATTTTTGCTACAGTTTGAAAACTCTGGGAATCGACACGCTTACTATCGGGCTATTAGGACGTTCTACAACTGGCGTGAGGACACCTTTAACCTACTCAGCCCTATGAAAAAGATGAAAGCTCCAAGGCTCAGTAAGCTTATACTACCTAGCTTAAGCCGGGAACAAGTATCCGATCTATTAAATGAAGTAGAAAGCGTGCGGGATAAGGCAATAATCGCTATGTTTACTGAAAGCGGCCTGAGGCTCAGTGAACTGGTTGGTATCCGGCATGAGGATATAGATTGGAGAAGCCAAACTGTCAGAGTCATGGGAAAGGGCCGGAAAGAGGCACTGGCTCCTCTGGGTACCATGACGCAGAAATATCTCAGACACTGGTTACAGCAGCATCAGCCCGATGGTAACATTTGGGGTCTGAATAGATGGGGTATTATCTCTATGTTGAGGAGGTTAAAGAAAAACTCTGGTCTACCCTGTAACCCCCATGTCTTCAGAAGAACCTTCGCCTGCTTACTGAGAAAGGCTGGTCTAGATGTAATGACTATCAAAGACTTGGGCAGGTGGGAGAGTCTGGAGATGGTGCAACGCTATACTCGGTCAGTAACTTTTCAAGATAGTCTAAGATTTTATCAGTCGGTGTTAACATAGCTATCTAACTACTTATATATTCCGAACTAAAAGGTTTAGAGTGTAATTTTCCCTACTCTGAGATGCTTGATAAGAAAGCCAGCTCAACAGTTCTGCCCTTTTGTTGAAGACACATAGCTATATAGATAAGGGATTTGGGATTAGCCATATGTGGGTCAAGCCGACTCTGATAGTAGCAACTCTAACTTAAGAAGTGGTCTCCCTTCTCGGGGGGCAGGTCACTCTATGGGTTCTCGTCTTCCTCTACCTCTTTCCATTCAATGATTGACCTTGCATAGTCTTCATTCATATACAAGTCGGAGTAGAGATAAGGAGCCCCCGTCGAGGCATTAATTAGTTTTATGTCCTTAAATTCCTGCTGCTCCAGAGTGTTGGCAAGGTGTCCTTCAAGTTCTTCGGGTTTTATGTTGAATATAGGATTCTTGAAAAACTCGATAGCGGTGGGGCGGGGATAAGTTCTTGATTCGTCTCTTACCGTCGCGGCGATGGTAACGCATGGGTCATTCGCTTCCGCTCGGACCAGAAGAAGAGCGTAATTCTTGGCGATATGTGTCTCCGAGTAGAGGTAGACAGCGCCCGTAGAAGCAACCACCGATTTAATATCCTGGTACCTATCATCCTTTACCATCTCGGCCAGATTGGCCTCAACCTTATCTGGCTCAAGGTCGGGGACTAGTGTGCTGATAGAGTCAACACCAGTCAGTTTAGCCAGATTTTTAGAATCTTCTCTTACCTTTTCGGCTATTCTGATTTTGATGTCCTCGGCTTGAGCCAGTATCCCGGCTTGGTTCTCAGTAATGTACGTCTCTGAGTAAAGGTAGACAGTATCCGTAGAAGCAATTACTGATTTAATATCCTGGTACCTCTTATCCTTTTGCATATCAGTGAGATTAACCGTAACATTATCTGCCTCAAGGTCGGACAATAGTAGATTTACGGTGCCAGCAC
>SDBU01010918.1_pt1 | contig 10017 bp, 16 predicted proteins | sample 2277071 | NCBI WGS metagenome assembly SDBU01 (sample SAMN10397929, study PRJNA504765) | marine sediment metagenome | isolation source: marine sediment core GS08_GC12, 126 cmbsf | place: Arctic Ocean: Gakkel Ridge, Loki's castle | collected 2008 | reverse complement strand
ATGAAGCCTACGAGCTTTATGTGCCCGAGCAGACCCTGGAAGATCGCCTGCGACGGGACGACGAGCACCTTGCTCTGCTGGAGCAGGAAGAGCGGCGGCGGGCCTTGGCGCTGATATCGAGGTCCGGGTACCGGCTCGACGACGGGGCGCTACGGGTGTGCGGAGTTTGCGCTGCACCGATGCTCAGAACCCATTTCCATACAGCAAGGGAGACAGCATGAACGAGAGTAACGCGGTGGAGGACTGGCGCGCCACAGAGAGAGTGAAGCAAAGCGCCTACGCGCCGCATCACGTCATCATGGAAATTCCCTATGGCGAGAGACTGATTGCCAAATGTCGGGAACGGCGTGAAGCTCGGCGCTTGACGGCCTGTTGGAATGCTCTCGCCGGGATACCGACCAAGGCGCTGGAGGATGGGGCGATTGGGGAGTTGGTTGCGGTTGTAATGATGTTTCTCCGGCTCCTCCCGTCACAGGATTTTCTTGATGGTATCAAACTCGACATAAATGTCAGCTATCCCCGAGCGCAAGCCGAGAAGGCCCTTGCCAAGCTCAAGGAGACGGCATGACCTGGAACCAGAAACAAATGCGCAAATGGGAGATTGAGCGCACCGTGACGCTCTTCCTCGCCTTGGCACTCGCTGCCCTCAACGGGGCTCTGTACTCCAAACTGTGGGGATTGATATGAGCGGGCACGATCCAGTAAAAGAATACGCTCGGGTGGCTATAAGAAAGAAACAAGAGGAAGCGGAGGCTCGCGTGGAAGAGGCCGCGCCGGACTTGCTGGCGGCATTGAAAAACGTATTGTCTCCATTTGAGCGTGACGCAGGCCCGGACGATCCGATTGACCAGATCATCATTTCTGAGGCCCGCGCAGCAATCGCCAAAGCCGAGGGAGAAGGGAAATGACCGCGACAAAACACACACCGGGGCCGTGGCAGCGCGCAGACACGGCGCACCCCGGGCGCGGATACGGCAACAGTGTCATCGGCCCCCACGGCGAGATTGTCGGCAGTTGGAACCCCGAAGTCTGGAGCCCTGACCGCGGTCTTGGGGCCGGGAGTGCCGAGGGGCACCGGGAAGCCGAGGCCAACGCCAATCTTCTCGAAGCCGCGCCGGACTTGCTGGAGGCGTGCGAGGCGTTAATGGACGCATTGGAGAGCACCGCCCCTGGTGTCTCGCAGCGAATCCCCAATCCATTACAGGGTATCCGCGCAGCCATCGCCAAAGCAAAAGGGGGAGCGAGATGAACAACCCCGCCATGCTCACAGAGCACCCACAAGATGCACACGACGCTCCAGAGCGGCACAGTTCACGGACCGTGCCGCCGGATCTGGCGAATGCCACGGTTGAGATCATCCGCCCGCCTGCGACTCCAGAGACGCCCCCCCCGGTGGCTCAGAACTTGGCGCCCATCATCAAGGCCATAAATGCGGTGATGGCCGCAGTGCCATTCATCGGCAAGACGGGGAAGAATAAACACGCGGGGTGGGCCTACGCCTCGGAGGCTGATGTCTTGGCCGCAATCCGCCCGGCCATGGTCGAGCACGGTTTGGTTCTGACCCCCAACGTTGTGGCAATGGAGCACGAGCAATACACCACAGCGAAGAACAACCTAGGAACCCGCGTCTTTGTCACGGTGGAACACACGCTGGCCCACATATCGGGCCTAGTCTGGCCGGTGAAAATCACAGCGGTTGGCTGCGCCGAAGATACCCAGGACAAAGCGGCCGCCCAGGCGGGCACGTCGGCCCAGAAATACTGCCTGCTCAGGCTGTTCTTGGTCGAGACGGGCCAGGATTCAGACAGAGGCAACTCGGACCGCCCCCCCGCCGGTCAGGGGCAGAACGGCGCTACGCCACCGCAAGACGCCAGCTTTGAAGAATGGGTTATTCGCACAATGGCCGAGGCCGAGAAGCAAGGTCAGTTGGACGGCTGGCGAGACTACCACCGCGAGGGGATGAAGGCCAACGTGGCCAACGGTAGCATAACCCAAGAGCAATATGACTGGGCGCGGCGCCTGTTCTTTGCAAAGACGCGGAAAGAAGATCAACAGCAAGGAAGCTGATTGCGCCCATGGAAGGGCATCCTACCAAGCCAACAACCGAGGAACCATGGAACGCAAGCCAGAACACACAGCGATCATCGCCCGAATCGAAGACATGCGGCACGATCTGAAGCTGAGCAAGGTGAAGTTCGCTGCCGGCTTCGGGATGTGCCCGCAGACCTACAGCAACTTCACCGACAAGCAAGGCAGCAAGCCGAACATGGAACTGCTCATGGGCGTAGTGGAAGCCTACCGGTCTCACGACAAGGAAGGCGCTCTTGCCTGGATTCTGTGGGGGGATGGCGGGCCGGGCGTGTCGGATGGCGACAGGCTGAGCCGGGTGGAGGCTGATGTCGCGAAGCTGATGGGGCATGTCCACATCTCCAATATGGTGAGAGCTGGCGCGATGGAACTTCAAGGAACAGGGGAACCCCGCAAGCCCGCTCCCAATGCCTGACCTGCGCACCACAATCTACGCCCGAGACCAGGGCGTCTGCGCCCGCTGCGGGCTGGATTCTGGAGCAATCGACCGCATGCTGGCCGCTGCCTTCACCTTCCTCAAGGAACGGCACCGGCCCTGGGTTGCGAACCGCATGGTCAATGAAATGCGGGTCCAGTGGTGGGGAGGAAAGGCCGGCAAGTCCCTCTGGGAGGCGGACCACCTGCAGCAGCAGGCGCATGACGGCTCAGACGATCCGGACAACGTGCAAACCCTGTGCGTCCAATGCCATGCCCAGAACACCGCGATTCAGGCCGGAGAGCACGCCAAAGAGGTACGGGTCCAGCACTCCATCCCCGGGTACGATAAGGCATTCAAGGCCACGCGGGCCAAGAAGAAAGCGCCGAACAAGAGAATGCCGGGCGTCAACGCTCCGGTGTTCAACAATTTGGGGTAGAGAAATGAACAGCGAAGCTGAATGGCGGTGGGGCAACTACTTCTATCGCCTGGCCCGCGTCCAACGCGCACAGCGGAGAATCACCCAAGCCCTGCTGCACCATCGCGCATGCGGCTACAAGCTGATGTGGGATGGCCGCGGCCTGATCAATGCCGGCTACGAGCTGGGTCGCGCGGAAGAAAAGGCAGACTGGGCACTCGGAGTCATCATCTCATGGTAATGAACAAAGCAGCGTTGATCGGCGTGGCGCTCTTGCTGGCCGCCATTCCCGCCCAGGCTCAAACCAGCGCCCAGCTCACTCTGTATGACAACAAGGTGAGCGTGTGCGATGGGCTGGCGTCCCGGTGCATGGCCCGCTACCGGATCGACCTGAGACTGGAGCCCGGCATCTTGCGCTTCGGTTCGGAGCAATACCCGGCCCAGGTCTACTTCCGCAACGTGATCTGGTCCCGGGCGTCAGATATGGACGGCCACGTGTCCCCGCTCACCGGAGACTTCAGCGCCGGGGTGGATTTCCACATCACCAAATCCCTGACCATCACCCTGATCATGTCCAGCAAGCATTGCTTCGATAACGGAGACTGCCCAAAGGACACGGGCTACAATGCGCTCAGCGTGAAATGGGAACAACAACCGAGGTAGATCCATGCTGGTAGCTTCATGCGGGGAATGCGTGTTCAGGAGGGGGGAGATACGGTGTGTTCGGTTCCCGGAAATGGTGAAAATTATCGAGCATTGCCAAGCCGACGACGGCCAGCCCGACCACTGGTGCGGCGAGTTCAAGCCCCGCAAGCGTGGCGAGTGGAAATTTCCGACTGCAGATCCCCGCCCAGATCTCTTGGACTCAGACGCCCTAGCATCCCTAGACGAGGCGCAAAGGAAGATAGATGCCGTCTGGGCCGGCGATGCTCAAGACGTATCGGATCTGGGGTCAGACCTTCACGGCCCCAAGTTTGACCCCGCCGCGGTCCGGGAATACGCCCGCAGAACGGGGCGCGACGTACCACTGGGGCCACACTTCCATGAAGAACACTGCCCCATGAGCAGAGAGACGGGCGCGCGGCCAATGACGGGATGCGCCTGCGACTTGCCGGTCAAGCGAATCTTGAAGCCGTAGCCTCTCCATGCTATGCAGAGGGTGTGCCCATCTTGACGATACGGGGTAGCTGAATGGACGGATTAATATGGGATCGGCGCTACAAGCTCAGCGGGCCTTTCTGGTGTGGGGTGGCCGCTCCGCGCCGGGTGAAAATAATCATGCGGGATCAGAGCCGCGCCGAATACTGCGACTGTGAGAAGGTCGAAATCAAGCCGACCAAGAAGGGGTGGCTGAATGCCGAAAGTTCCTAAGCAATATGGACTGGGGGGAGATTACCAGCGTTATCTGCGCACGCCGGTCGTGTTCGGGGTGAGTGGCATGAAGGCTGAAATCAAGCCGACCAAGAAACTGAAAGCCGAGCCTGAGCCCAAGCGCAGGACTTGGCCGTGGAAGAAACGGGGCGGGGAACATCAATCAAAAGCCGAGGCGAAGAAATGATCAAGCTGACATCACATACCGGCAAAGAGCCAATTTTCATCAACCCCGGTGAAATAGCCTTTGTGTGGGAGGGAGACGCGAAGGAACATGACGCTCGCGCGAACGCAATCCTGAGGCTAAGGCCTTTTTCTTGGGAAGCCCGCGGGGTATTGGTCAAAGAGACGCCCGCCGAAGTGGCCGCGTTGATCGAGGAAGCCACTAACGAGGCCTTGGATGAAAGCGATGAGCATGGCCCTATCATTGTGCGGGCAGGCGAATATCCAGACCTGTGCGAGATATTGCGCAGGACGCCGGGCTATGTGATCTACACGCCAGACGGACTGAAGGCGATAGGCACAGTGAAGAGAAAGCCGGGAGGGCGGGTCCTAGTTGGGTTTACGCTGACTGTGGCATGGGATCCGACCACGGCCGTATTCGACGGCTGGGGGCGATAGGGTCGGAGGATCATCAATCGAAAATCCAAACCAGAGGCGAAGAAATGATGAGCTTCATCAAAGTCGTATCGTTTCCCAATAGGGTGCCGGGCTTAGTGAGCGTTGGTGACATTGAATTCTCCGGCGATGCGCAAGAAGTCATGGTCTCGCCCGCTGGCGAGTTCTATTCTTGGGGCAGGGAGCATCCCCGCCCCGGCTTCGACCCGCCGCCACTGGTGGATGGACACACGGGAACCGTAATTATTCTGCGCAGCGGGAGGCGTATCTACGTCTGTGAGACACCCAGCGAAGTGGCCGCGGTCACTACCACCGCAAGCATGAGCCGCTATTCTATGCTGTGCGCAAAGGCAGTACAGGCCATTGGGCAGGCGGGCGGAAGCAGAGCACCGTCTGGAACATCGACAAGCCGCAGAAGTCAGAGACGGGTCACTCCACGCAGAAGCCGGTCGAGTGCATGCGCCGCCCCATCGAGAACAACAGCAGCCCCGGTCAGGCCGTCTATGACCCATTCCTGGGCTCAGGCACCACCATCATCGCAGCGGAGACCACGGGGCGCGTCTGCTATGGCCTGGAGTTGATGCCGGTCTATTGTGACATTATCGTGCGGCGCTGGCAGGAGTTCACAGGCAAAGAGGCGGTCAATCAGGACGGCAAGACGTTTGCAGAGCGTGAAGCTGAGCAAGTAGCCAAAATAGCAAAGGTGTAGCCGATGGCAGGGCGAGGAGCAAAACCAGGCGAAAGGCGTGGCGGCCGCAAGAAAGGCACGCCCAACAAGCGCACGCTCTACCTTGAGCGCATGAAAGAGCGGGCATTTGATCCGTTTGAAATCACCATGCAGATCGCGGCTGGCGAGGTTGAAGAGACTGAAGTAGTAAAAGACGCCAAAGGCAAGCCGGTCGCGGTCAAGGTGCCGCTGTCATGGCGCCTGCGCTTGGACGCCGCCAAAGAACTGATGCAGTACATCGCGCCGAAGCTGCGGGCCATCGAGCATTCAGGCCCGGATGGTGGGCCGATCCCCGTGACGCGCATTGTGAGAGAGATCGTTGACCCACGGAACGACCCTGAGGATTGAAACACCCCGCGTGTTTGTCCCGCTGCTGGCGCCGGCCAGGTACAAAGGGGCCTACGGCGGGCGGGGCGGCGGCAAATCCCACCACTTTGCGGAAGCCATTGTCGAGCGCTCGGTCATGCAGCCGGGCCTCAGGTTCGCCGGCGTGCGGGAGATTCAGAACACCCTCAAGGAATCGGTCAAGCGCCTGATTGAGGACAAGATCGTTGCCCTGGGCGTCCAGCAGTACTTCGAAGTGCAGAAAACCGAAATCAGATCACATGGCGGCGGCCTGATGCTCTTCCAGGGCATGCAGGACCACACCGCTGAATCCATCAAAAGCCTGGAAGGGATTGACGTGGCCTGGGTGGAGGAGGGGCAATCGCTTTCCGCCCGCTCCCTCAAGCTGCTGCGGCCCACCATCCGCAAGTCGGGCTCGGAGCTGTGGTTTTCCTGGAATCCCATGCGGCCGTCAGACCCGGTGGATGCGCTGTTCCGCGGCAAAGAGCCACCGCCTGGCGCCGTCTCGGTGCGTTGTAGCCATGAGGACAATCCATGGTTGTCTGAGGAATTGAAGACAGAAATTGCCTACGACTATCGTATCGACCCCGATGCCGCAGCGCATATCTGGAAGGGCGAATACTGGGCTCAGACCGATGCGCAAGTGTTGCACGGCAAGTGGGTAGTGGACGCTTTCGAGCCCAAAGAGGAATGGGATGGCCCGTACCACGGGGTGGACTGGGGCTTCAGCCGGGACCCGACGGTGTTGGTGCGCCTGTGGATCTTTGGGGGCACCCTGTACGTTGAGCACGAGGCCTACGGTGTGGGCGTCGACCTGGGCGCGGACACCTCGCGCCTGTTCGATTCCGTGCCGCTCGCCCGTGGCCATATCCTTCGCGCAGACAACGCCCGGCCTGAGTCAATCAGCCTCATGCGCAAGGGCGGCACTGTCTGGGAGGGCTGGAACATCGTGGCCGCCCCGAAGTGGCAGGGCAGCGTCCAGGACGGCGTTGGACATCTGCGCGGATTTGAGCGTATTGTGATTCACCCGCGTTGCAAGTATGCTGAGCGCGAGGCCCGGTTGTACTCCCACAAGGTGGACCGCCTGAGCGGAGACGTCATGCCCGCGATCGATGATAAGCACAATCACATCTGGGATGCGGTGCGCTACGCGCTGGCTCCGTTGATCCGAAACAGAGTGTGGAGGCCGCTTTGAAGCTGATCCCTCAGTCAATCCGGAATTTCTTCAAGGCAGCGCCCATTCACCCGGGCGGCGGGTCACCCGGTGGTCTGCGGTTCCTCACCAATATCCCAATCGGCAGGCAGGAAACCGACTTCGCAAAGCGGGTCGGCACCGGCATGGATTCATCCGTCGTCATGGCGACGATCCAATGGATTCAGCGCGCGATGTTGACCGCGCCGGTGCTGGTAGAGCGCAGGCAGACCGATGGAGATTGGGAGAAGCTGTTTGACCACCCGCTTACTACGCTGCTGGATTCGCCAAACGATTTCTATGCGGGCTCGCATCTGCTCTCGGGCACCGTACTCAGCTACATGACGGACGGGAACGCCTATTGGTTTCAAGTGCCCAACAACGGCGGGCGGCCGGTTGAGCTGTGGTACGTGCCCCATTGGCTAATCCGGCCGGTCTGGCCGTCAGATGGCAGCGAGTTCATCAGCTTCTATGAGTACACGCCGGGCGGTCAGCGGTTCCGGATTGAGCGTGAAAACGTGATCCACTTCCGGCACGGGATTGACCCGAGGAACACGCGGCTTGGGGTGTCGCCGCTGGCATCGGCCTTGGCGGAAATCTGGACGGACATGGAGGCCGCAACCTTCATCGCGAACCTGCTGGGCAATTCCGGCGTCCCCGGGTTGTTGATCTCGCCCGATGCTGACGGTATTGAAATCGGCCCCGGCGATGCGGAGATGATGAAGCAATACACCCAGGAACGCACGACGGGGAGGCACCGGGGCGAAGTGATGGTCGTGAGCGGTAAGACCAAGGTGACCCGCCTTCCGTGGAATCCGCAAGAAATGGACTTGACAGCAGCAACCGACCGATCGGAAGAGCGAGTTTCTGCCCTGCTGGGCATCCCTGCCACGGTGGTGGGCTTCGCCGCGGGCCTGGAGACATCAGACGTCGGTTCAACCATGAAGGCGCGGTTGAACCAAGCGTGGACCAATGGCGTCATTCCCGTGCAAGACAACTGGGCCGATACTCTGGGCCGCCAGTTGCTTCCGCTGTTCGGCAATGACAACCGGCTCCGGGTGAAATTTGACCTCTCTGGCGTTGCGGCTTTGCGAGAAGATCAGGACAAGGTTTGGCGGCGCGTTGGCCGGGCGGCAAGCGAGGGCTGGGTGCCAGTTGAGACAGCGCAAAGGCTTGCCGGACTCGACGCACTGCCCGGCGGTGACGTGTACCTCCGCAGGCTGGCAATCGTCGAAGTGCCGGTAGGCGGGGAGCGGCCGGACGCTGAAGACCCGAAGAGCATTGAGCGCAAGGGCGCGGAAGACCTATTCGAGCAACGGATTGCGGCGACTTCACCACGATCAGAGGCCACAGACGGCGAGCTGGCCTTCATCGCGTTCCAGGACGCCCACGCCCCAGCGCTGGAAGGCAAGATGCGGAAAGCGTTGCTGAAGTTCTTTGCCGATCTGGGAGACCGGGCGGCAGAGGCGGCACTGCCGCTGCTGGAGGAATCGTTGAAACAGTTGGCGCCCGAGGATGCGATCATGGCGGCGCAGATCCAGGAAGGTATGGCCATGGCCGAGATCCTGCCGGTGTTCGCCGCGGTGTATGAGGCCCACTATCTGCTGACGGCAGAGGAATCAACCGCCAAGGCCATGGAAACGATCGGTCTGGCCACTGGCATCCCGGACGATGTAGGCCGCGCAATCCAAGCCGCAGGTGGAACCAGGGCCGGCTTGGTGGATCTGAGCGCGCAGACGCGCAAGGCGCTGTTTGTCGCAATCGAGGAAGGCCGGGCCGCAGGCGAAGGCGCAGACGCCCTGGCCCGTCGGATCAAGAGCATGGTCGGCGCCGGCCCGTGGAAGTCGCCGGAGATCAGGGCCAGAGTCATCGCCCGGACAGAGACCAAGCACGCGCAGCGCATGTCCGCGGTCATCATGGGCAAAGACCAGGGCGTGACCGAGTTCCGGGTGTTCGACGCTCGCCTGGGTCGGAGCGATCCGGAATGCGAAAGCCTGGACGGCATCCTGGTCAGCGCGAGTACCGCCGATGAACTGGCGGCCGCAGAGCACCCCAACGGCACGCGGGACTTTGTGCCGCACTTTGGATAGGCCATGACACGCCGCACAGAGCACTTCGGAGACGCCACGCTGATCCTGGGCGATTGCCTAGAAGTGATGGCGACATTGGCCGCCGGGTCTATCGACCTGGTGCTGACTGATCCGCCGTATGGTACAACCGCGTGCAAGTGGGACGCCGTGATTCCGCTGGGGCCGATGTGGGCGGGGTTGCAGCGTGTCTCTAAAAAGAGCGCGGCAATCGTGATGACGGCGAGCCAGCCGTTTACCTCGGCTCTGGTGATGAGCAATCCGGAGTGGTTCCGGCACGAGTGGGTATGGTTAAAGAATAGGGGCAGCAACTTCGCCAACACCGTACGGGAGCCGATGAAGGAGCACGAGGTGGTGCTTGTGTTCTCGCGGGGCGGGTGGACGTATAACAAGCAAATGCAGGAGCGGACGGGGAGCGGCGGAGAACGGGTCAAGACCCCAATAGCGGACGGCGATTACCCGCGGGAGGGATACCGCGAGTTTGCTGGTCGGGGCGGCGCGATGCGACCCAAGATGCGCATCCCGTCGAGTTGGCAGAAGTTCAACACGGCATCCGGAGCGGAGAAAACAGCCCACCCCACGCAAAAGCCGGTCGCCTTGATGGAGTACATGATCCGAACGTACACAAACCCAGGCGAGACGGTGCTGGATTTCACGATGGGCAGCGGCACGACGGGCGTGGCGGCGCTGAATCTGGGGCGCAAGTTCATCGGCATTGAGATCGAGCCCAAGTACTTCGACATCGCCTGCCGGCGG
>SDBU01010917.1_pt1 | contig 10018 bp, 10 predicted proteins | sample 2277071 | NCBI WGS metagenome assembly SDBU01 (sample SAMN10397929, study PRJNA504765) | marine sediment metagenome | isolation source: marine sediment core GS08_GC12, 126 cmbsf | place: Arctic Ocean: Gakkel Ridge, Loki's castle | collected 2008 | reverse complement strand
GTTCTATATAAGATTTTCCAGTAAAACGGGTCCTTGAAAAACTTTGGCCATGCTTCAAAAGTGATAATTCGTTCAATCTTAAATCCAGTAAAGTGATACGCACTATTGATAAAAAGCATGCCCATCGAGACAACGAATATAGAGACGATCAAAATAACAGCTGGGCTGAGCAGTCCAACAGGAGCCAATCTCTGCCAAATTGTCTTTTTTTCAGATAAGCTTTCCAGGGCTTTGGGATTCTTTCCTGTAGGCCCTTCGAGTGCAGGTGCTTTTTTATCCATAGACAAATCAGGTTTCCGGTAATAAACGAAACTGAGTTGATAATTGTTTCCGCTCGAATAGTCGCATGGTGCTTTCTCTGGAGTAGCAGCTTAGAGCTGCTACCCCAGAGGGGGATGCGAATGCATCGTTTGGCCTGGTTCAGATCAGCCTTTGATGCATTCGCAAACCCATAGTTTGTTAATTAGGGCATATTAGCTTTGACTTCTCGGTCCCAGCGTTCACGCCACTCAACATCTCTCTCAGCCACAACGTCCCAATCTATAAACATACCTCTGGCAATGACATCCTTTTGGAAGTAAGGTGAATCTTGCAAATCATCGCATATGGGGGCATCTTTACTTGAGTGAGGAGTCTTGGTAAGACAGCTGTATCGACTCAGCGTTTCCGGTGAGAGATAGGAGTTGATAATATCAGAGGCAACTTCTATCTCTTCATCTGTGCTACCTGCAACTATCTGGAAGTACAGCGGGAAAGCCAAGAAACCCTCTTCAGGTTCAGCTACACAGAGCGGCACGCCTTCCTCCTCGACCCAGGTTTCAACCATTCCGGGGAACCAGGGTGCGATGAGAGCCTCACCACGGACGACAGGGCTTTTAATATCCTCGTTGCTGCTGCCAAATGCTAAGAATTGTCCTCTTTTAGCGGCTTCGATGATTCTTTCCCAAGCTGCTTCATCATCCGAGGCACTACCACCAAGGGCGCGAGCAGTTGTAACCAGAAATTCATCGAAAGGATAATCCATCATAACCACCTTGCCTTCCCACTTCGGGTCAGTAAGGTCAAGCCAAGAGGTTGGCGGATCATCTACAAGGTCGCAATTGTACATGAGGCCAATTTGAGCCAGCCCCCAACCGATACCTTTGTTATCGGGTCGCCTGAATTCTGGCAGGATGGAATTCATGTTGGGGATTTTCTCAGGATCGAGACTGATCCACATATCATTTTTGTTGCCTTTGACTGTCGCGTCGATGTTGAAAAAACCAAAATTGATCAGCGGGTTATTGGGATCTGCCTCTTTGGCTGCAACCATCTTCGGATAGGTCACTGAGTTGGTTCCTTCGTAAAGTTCGATCTCAACGTTTTCGTGTTCTTCCATATATGCAGGAACGACTTCGCGAGGAACGACTCCTTGACCACCACCAACCCAAACAAAATGGGTCAGATCAACTTGCTCATCTTGTGATGAACAACCAACCAGCACGAGGCCGATAACCATCACGATACCGATGGCCAAATACATATTTCTTAATTTACTTCGTGATACGTTCATCTTCTTCCTCCAAGTTCTATCAAAAATAGTTTCAATTTTCATTTGACAAGGAATTGGTTGTTGCTACCTGTTATACATATTGATAAATACCACCTCCTTTCAATCATCCCATCTGGACTCCGCATCGATTTCTGCACTAAATCCTAGTATTGCGGAGAGTTTGGCAGCATTTGTGTTGATCACCTCCGCGAATTGGGAATATTTCGCGGGCAAGATGCGTCCGGATGGGGCTGCAACACTAATTGCGCCAAATATATTCTTGCCACTGGAAAATACTGGCGCAGCTACACAGCGAATCCCGGTTTCCCACTCCTCATTATCGACAGCGTATCCTTGCTTTTGGATCTTTTGGAGCTCCTCTTGCAATCGATCAAAATCGGTTATGGTGTTAAGTGTGCTGGCAGGCAAGCCTTCCTGGTTAATTATTCTTTTAACCTCACCGGGATCTAGATGAGCCAGGATTATCTTGCCAACACCTGTGCAGTGCAGTGGTACAAGCACTCCGCTCTGCATGGAGATATCAACGCTGCGACCACTGGCAGCCTTGGCAACAACCATAGCGTGGTTTCCGCTGACTATTGCCATGCTTGCCCCTTCTCCAGTTTTTCGTGAAATCTCTTGAAGATAGGGCGTTACCAAATTTTGAAGGATATGGTGCTGCTGCATTCCGGGTGCTGGATACATTAACTTTAAGCCCGGTGAGTAAACCTTGGATACTGGATCCTGATATATAAAGCGGCGTTTTTCCAATGTAGCGAGTAATCGATGAGCGGTAGAAGGATGGAGCCCTACTTTCCCGCTCAACTCAGCCAAGTTAATTGGTCTTGGAGATGACATCAAAACCTCAAGTAAATCTGCGGCGCGTTCAACAGAACGGACTGTTGTGCCATCTGTGCCTGTGCTCCTTTTTTTCTTCATAAATAATCCCCTTTCTAGAAACTCCAATGGCGGAAATTCATGTTAAATATCATGAACGGATTAAAGAACCAGATACAAGAAAAACCAGCTGCTGCTTTATCCAAATTTTGGCAGGTCCAATTCGGTTTTGAAAGATATAGACTCTTGTTGAAAATTGTGCTTGCAAATATCCACAGATAAATTTGATATCATTGCCAATGAGACCCATAAACCAGTCAAACGGGATTATTGTTTTCCCTGTCAATCGAGAAGATTTTGTTACGAGAAAAACCGTATTGCTAATTTTACAGATGCCATCTGGCAAACTTACAGCAGTATCTACAGCAAATTTGATAACAATAAGCCACAAAAATTTCGCTAACAACTTATTTCAATGCCATAGCGATTGAGTGGCTATGATTAAGGTGATGCAGTTGTTAGCTATAACCAATAAAATGTCAAATCCGCCCTATTAATTTCATTGAGCGGAATTATAATATCATCTGGTAAAATTTGTCAATGGTGAAAATCAATTACCACCCCCAGAAAAATCCAATTCGAGCATTATACTACCCCAGAGGGCCCAATGGAAGTGCTGAACTGGATGCCATACCAGGCTATGTGCAAGTATGCAGATGGTTTAAGATCAGGTCGAATAGCTGACCAACTGCGAGCCGATCCTCCTGCGGAGATGAATTGGGACAAGACCAAAGCATCTTAATTGCAGTAAACCCAGATTCAGTCCAGGAGGACACCACTCACTTTGCAACACAGACCTGGAAAGCACGCTATCCTGGCTGGTTTCATCATCGATGTATGCCGCAATAATATTGAGACTGCAGCGGAAGATACCCAGCTGCGAGAGGAGGCCTTTGTTTGATCGATTTATTTGCCAGGTGGGGAGATTATGAAATCCGGGATATTTAGCTTTCAGTTTCAATCACCATCGGAATCGTGGCGAATAAAAATCTCCTCGATTTTTAGGTTGAATAAATCAGCAAGTTTAAAAGCCAGGGGCAAGCTCGGATCGTGTTTCCCCCTTTCGATGGCGTTGATCGCCTGGCGCGAAACATTCACACGTTTTCCTAACTCACCCTGGGACCAATCACGTTCAGCGCGGAGGACTTTCAGTTTGTTTTTCATCGATATTTCACAGCGACCACGAACCGCCCTATGAGCATGGAGGTACCCATGATGAGGAAGGCAAACAACCAATTCGATGGAATTGGATAAGCCAGACTGAGCAATCCCAATGTCAAAAAGGTAAACAAGGATAGCCCAAAGCCAAGCGCAAATGCCTCCAATATGATTTTCCTGAGCAAATCATCCAATTAGGATATCACGTATCCAACGGTATAAATGAAAAAGAGAAAAGCCATGGATGTGGCGGCAAGAAGCAGGATTTCGATGGCTGGGGTGGTGCCAACTTTCAGGAAGTAAATGAATAATGAAAACGGAGCGAGAAAGAGAAAGACAGCAAATATGAGTCTGCGGCGCACTTCTCTAGAGTACTCGATCCAAATGAATTGAAAGGCTTGAGATCTTATCCGAGAACCGACTGCGGCACCCAGCCCGGAAGCGATGATCATGCCGATAATCACAGCCTGGATGGTAGCAAAAAACTGTGAGGCGCCAACCCCGATCCTGGCTCTGAATTGATAGCCTTCATCCTGTAGTGCATTCATTTTCTTGCTCCTGGCTTGCAATTGGTATGGTGACACTTTGTATTGTAAAGCATACCTTACATATTGTCAGGTTAAGCCGACCTTTGTGAAGAAATGATCCAGTTAGATTGGGGTCTCTCTCCCGGTGGAGACTGCGCACCAGCACTCACGCGGCACCCCAGGAGTCTTCGACCCCCCTGATCTATAGATCAGGGACAAGCCCCGCGAAGAGCACGCGACGAGCCCCGCAGGCCTGTCCTCAATCGGACAGATCGGGGAGATGTCCTGCAAGCCTGTCTCCCTGCGGGGCGAGACTGGCGCTTGATCGGACAGATCAGGGAGATGTCCTCCCGCAATAGGAGCTGTCCCGCAGCTCCCACTGCGGGATAAACTGGGGACAGGCTCTAAGGGGTCTCAGAACTGCGGTCGATGGTCCTTGCTGGGGCAGGCAAATGAACCCTGCAGATGGACGGTGGTGGCTGGGGGACGATCTACTCGCCGGCCATATCGGCGATGGAGACGCCGCCAGGAGGGCCGATATCGAAGGGTGTTGACCAAACTTCCGTGGCCGCACAGTCAGCAAAATTTGCGGGCAATCGGCTTCGCCCGGCTGTAGGCCATCAAAGCTGGCAATGCCGGCACTTAACTGTCCAGGTAATCGTGTAATTGCTTGTTCAAATCAGCCATCGTCAGGTGCCGCACCTCCTGCTGAGAAATCTGATGCATTAACTGTTCGGCCAGTTACATGATTGTAGGACTCGACAATCAGTTGAAAGATCACATCCAATTCGGCCATAGATTGGGGTGTAAAAAGCATCACCAGCCCTTCCCAACCAGCCTGCTGATCCGCCCACGGGTGTCGCTCGGCCCAGCCTTTTTCGACCGCTTCCAAAGCTCGCTCAAAGGGCAAGGGAGCATGCAAACTGCCATCGGGGTGAATGTGGGCAAATTCGCGGCCAGAAACAATGCCTTCAGGGTGAGCAAGGGGAACTCCATCACTTAACCACATGCCCCGAGTCCCTGGTAAGGAGACAATGGTTGGCCGGTTTTCAACATCTGGCAAGGCAAAGGCGCGCCGGAGAAGTTCATCGTTGACTGCCGGCACCGGCTCCACCCCAATCTGTACATGCGGCACTCTGCCACTGGTCTGGGTGCGCGCACCAGATCGTTGCGGCAGGGGAGCAAAAGTCGATTCGGGTAGCTCAGTCATAGGTTCATCTCCTTCTTTTACAATTTGTGCGGGCTGGCACGCAGCGAGAATACCAAGGAGGTTAACCGCGATAATCAAGATGCTCAAGCTTTTCCAATTCATCTTTTAGGAGAGCCTCTCATACCAGGCGATCAAGGCCGCGGCAAGCGCTTCTGGCTGGTCACCCATAACATAATGAAAGCCTTCGCCCACGTTGACCGTTTTGATGTTCTTCATATGGGCTTCAGCCCATTCATTCCGCCATCGAGCCGTTGGGATTCACATTGCCTGGCATCGTAATAGGTGTACAGCATCGGCAATTCTGTCTCCTGCAGCCAGGCGATATATGCTTCCATGATCTTGATCTGGGCCGGAGCAAAGAACTGGCTCAGGGCATCATCCAGGGCAGGTCGGTCATCGGGTGTGACGTAGGGGAAGCGATAGGCATTCTTTTCTGCTTCTATCAGTTCCACCCGGAAGGCGCCAGGTGCTAATACAAGCATCTCTATCATAGCGTTAGACTGGATATGCAAGATGTATTCCTTCTGCTGCTCAACATCCTCGCGTGAACCGAAGAAGTCTAAGTGACCAGAAATCAGGGTAGCGAAGTCAAATGACAGTATCTTATCACATACTATTTAGACAAATATTGTCAATAAATTACTGTGCGGGTTCAGGCGGATGACAAATCCAACGAAATCACGGCCATTCGGAATCTCCAGCGGGCACTGGAAGTTTCAAGGTGAATCGTCACCATTGATGCCACCGGTTGCCAGACCGAGATTGCGGAAAGGATCTTCGACCAAGAGGCGGACTATGTTCTGGCTTTGAAAGATAACCAGGGCCACATGTTTGAAGATGTGCAACGGCTGTTTGATGAGCTGGAACAGAGCCATTTCAAAGCTTGACGCTGCGGCCAGTTCTGCGGGAGGCGGTTGATCAGAATGATGAGGTGAGAGTGCAGGGCCCAATTGTTCCTAAGCTGCGCACGGGATGCACTTTACCATGGGATTCCTCGACCCCCCTGATCTTTAGATCAGGGACAGGCCCCGCGAAGGATGCGGGACAGGTTCTAAGGGGTCTCAGAACTACAAGCGGCTGGAAGTGGTTGTTGGGCCGCTCCGTACATAATAGAGGTGTTTAGTGCGCCAATGGGATGAGGGCAATATTATGCCAATCGCCGTTGTGATCTTCCTCCATCACCACGATCTGTTGGACCTGAACCACAAGCGGTAAGTTTGGAGCGAGTGCGATCATCACCTCCTGCTCCAACTGATCAAGCTCGGCGTCACTCGTCGCTTTTGCGATGGTAAGATGCGGCGTTGGAACGGGAAACGCACCGCCATAGGGTGGTGTATCGGGAAAGACAGTGTGGATCGCCCGCATCAAGGTAAGGATGGCCGTATCATCGGCGAGCTGTAGAAATAGGATGGTGGGCGAAAAGCGTCCAAAACGGGTGAAGGTGATCGGAAAGGACCCATAGTCCGCAATCGAGCCGTGCAGGGCAGCAAGATCCTGCGCAGTGAGTGGTGGTGTTCGCCATGGGTACAAGAGGGAGAGATGCGGCGGAACGCCTTCGGCAGCAACCGGGATTGTGATATCTCGCCATGGTGCAAGAACGGCCGTTAGTTCGGGAACGTGAATGTCAATGGAGGTTTCGCGTGGTCTGGTTGGTCCCTGGTCTATCTCTGCATTCATAGGATGTGCGTAATCCTCGCGTTGCTGGCATTCGGCTGCGAGGCGAAGTATATCAGATACGTATGTAAGGCGTGCTTTGTGAGTTGGTACACGGATGACAAGTGCGGTACATGTTGTGGGATGTGCTTGGGCTAGCTTTGCAGACCCAGGAGACGCCAGAAACCATGCGCCTGGTAGATATCTAAGACAGTGGGTGCGTACGATTGGTGCGGGCGGTGAAGAAGGAGGGGGCGATCACAGCCATCTGGAAAGGCACATACAGGAGGCGATAGAGCAGGCGATCCGTGAGTAACCCAGGTGTGGGAATTGTGAGGGCGAGCACAGGGCGGGGCGCTCAGTTCAACCACCGTGGCGGGTGTGGTTGGCGCCGGTGCAAGTCGAGCCATGGCGCTGATCTTCATCGTTTCTGCATTATCGTTGTGGATTTCCAGCGCCTATGCCTTTGCCAACCCGCGCATTCGCAATCTGGAAGAAGAGATCCCGGATGCGATCCCGGAAGAGCCGGATGGAATAGAGGGAGGGCTGAGTGAGGATGAAAAACAGCCCGTGATGCAGACCTCCAGCGGGTAAAACAATGCCAAACTGGCTGGTGAATAATTTGAACCCTTAGACTGTGGGGTGCTCAGCTTCAAACCCCAATCTGGGGGGAGCGTCAATAATCAGCAGATTGATGGGTTCCCGGGTTGTAAGTGGTGGAGTGGTCTGCACTTTATGCAACCGTGGATAAAGGGTTTTCAATCCTTCTCGTCTGAACCAGCCCTTCTGGTGTCTTTACTTTATCAGAGACTGAATCTGTTTTTACACACTTAACTCTACACTATCCTATTGTATAATTTCCAATAAAGTTTATCTAAATTAATGCATATCAGGTGGAATATTGATCGGCACGGTTATAAACGAACGATACCGCATAGACAGTGAATTGGGCGAGGGCGGAATGGGGACCGTCTACCGGGCTTATGATACCTTGCTTGAACGCGAGGTAGCCATAAAAGTCTTGAATAAGGAAGCGCTTGGGGCTAAAGGGCAATCCCGTTTGATGCGCGAAGCCCAAATCGTGTCTCGCCTTAACCATCCCCATATTGTCACAATTTATGATGCGGGCCAGCTGCAGAGATACCCCTTCATTGTGATGGAAATGGTGTCTGGCCCAACCCTCAGAGAGCAACCCACAAAAAACCTTGAATCTTCCCTCACTCTGATCACCCAAATCTGTGCGGCGCTTGAACATGCCCACCAGGCGGGAGTGATCCATCGCGACCTCAAACCTGAAAATGTGCTGCTGGAAAATGGTGAAGTGGCAAAATTGGTGGATTTTGGATTGGCTCAAACAGCAGACATGAAGAGCGCAGAATCAGGCATGCTTGTGGGTACGCTATCTTACGTGTCGCCTGAACAAATCTCCAGCAGCAAGCTTGACGGGCGGGCGGACCTTTACTCTTTGGGTGTCATATTTTACGAACTGATCACCGGGGAACTCCCTTTTCAAGGTGATGGAATCTTGCAAATGCTCCAAAAGCATTTGGCTGAAACCCCGATCGCTCCGATAGAGAAAATCCCAGACCTCCCTTCAGAAATTAATCAACTGATCCTGAATTTGCTCAGCAAAAATCCAGATGATCGTCCCGATTCAGCCTGGGATGTCTACCGTGCGATTGAAACGATGATCGACTACGAAGACAATTATCTGATCAGCCTGCATGCCGATCAAAAGCCTGCAGAGCAAAAACACAATCTGCCCAGGCTGCCGACCTCTTTTATTGGCCGGTTGAAAGAGTTGGAAGAACTGGATGAACTTTTGGCCAATCCTGATACCCGGCTGCTGACCATTCTAGGTGCGGGGGGGATGGGTAAAACCCGTTTATCGATCGAGGCCGGCCGCGCCCAACTGGCTCATTTCGAAGATGGGGTTTATTTTATCCCCCTGGCGGCCCTCACCGATAGCGATCAGATTCCCCCCGCGATCGCTGAAGGGGTAGGGCTGCAGTTCACTCAAGACAGTGAACCACGCCAACAACTTTTAGACTTCCATAAAAACAAAGAGCTGCTGTTGGTGATGGATAACTATGAACACCTGCTGGATGGGGTGGAGATCATTTCAGATATTTTGAAAGCCGCGGGCAAGGTCAAGGTTTTGGCTACCACCCGCCAAAAATTGGGACTCAGCCTGGAACAACTCTATCGTTTGGAAGGATTGGCTGCTCCTGGCCAACGTGGGGATGACAGCACCCGGCTCTTTGAGGAACGCGCCAGACTGGTGCTGCCATCTTTTGCGATCAACCAAGACAACTTTCCCGCAGTACGGCAGGTTGTGCGCTATGTGGGAGGAATGCCGTTAGGGATTGAGTTAGCAGCCTCCTGGGTGGAGATGATGACAATAGAGGAAATTGCGGCTGAGATGCAAGAAAGCCTGGATTTCTTGGAAAGTGAGCTGCAAGACCTGCCAGAGCGGCACCGAAATATGCGGGCGGTGATCGACCAGACCTGGGCTCTGCTGACGTTTGAAGAACGTAATGCTTTTAAAAAATTCGGGGTTTTCCGTGGGCGATTCCCCCGGGCGGCAGTCAAAGAGGTCACCGGGATTGATGCCAAACTGCAGCGTTCGCTGCTTAACAAATCGGTGATCCAGCGCGACCAAGACGGCTACTATCAAATCCATGAACTAATGCGCCAGTATGCCGAAGAGAAGCTGGCTGAGGATCCTGAAGAACATCAGCACGTCCAAGACCTGCATGCTGACTATTTCTGTAGTTTGATGGCGCAGCATGGGCAACGGGTCCTGGCTGGTGAACACCATCTGATCGCTCCAGTATATGAGAATATTCGAGAGGCATTGATCTGGTCAATTGCACGTAAAAAGGTATCGAACTTCAGAATCTCAGTGGTGGGATTATTGTTTTATTATGGATATCGGGGCACAATTGATGATGGCGCAAATTTAATAGTGACTTTAATTAAGGAATTAGAATCATTTGCCCAACCTGGGGAAGAAAGCGGCTTAGTGTATGCCCAAAGCCT
>SDBU01010916.1_pt1 | contig 10019 bp, 10 predicted proteins | sample 2277071 | NCBI WGS metagenome assembly SDBU01 (sample SAMN10397929, study PRJNA504765) | marine sediment metagenome | isolation source: marine sediment core GS08_GC12, 126 cmbsf | place: Arctic Ocean: Gakkel Ridge, Loki's castle | collected 2008 | reverse complement strand
ACCGCTGAAGGCGTCCAGGGTAGCCAGCTGTTTTGCCAGGATAACGGGCTCCCTGAAGGGCATCACTATAACGCCGATTCCCAGCTTGATGCGTTCTGTGACGGAGGAGCAGGCCGCAAGGCTGATGAGCAGTTCGTACCAGTTGGGCGTTTTGGGAAGGCGGGCCCGGTGGTTGGGTGTGAGGCTGATGAAGTCGCTCCCCCAGACAAAGTCTATACCCAACCGCTCCGCCAGTTGGGTGATTCTTATGATCTCTTTTGGCCCACCGAAAGCCGGTGGCACGTCCCATCCTTCCCTACACGTGGGGATACCAATGCCAAACTCCACTTTGGTACACTCCAAGAACAGATATGGGAGGCCGGATACCCCTATATGTGGCCCGACGTATCCGACCTCCTTGTTGCCACGGCACTCCCTAGCGTTCCTTACTTCTCAAGCCACAGGTCCCGGAGCCGTATGATTGTGTCCAGGGGTATCCAGACAAAGTTCTGGACCTTCTTACTGGCCACCACGTAGATGTTGGGATGCACCGTGAATACCTTGTATGCATCATCGACTATTATTCTTATCAGCTTGTTGTACACCTCTTTGGCCTTTGCAGGATCGTAGATCTTGGCACCCTCGTCGAGGAGGCGGTCAACCTCTGGATTGCAGTACCTGGGGTAGTTTGCCCACCCATCGCAGCGCCAGCTAGCCGCAAGCCGAGAGTCGGGATCGGCCCTGGGTGCCGACCAACTATAGTAGGTGGAGTAGTTGCTAGTGTACAGGACTCTGTCGCTCCATATGTCCTTAGATGGTTTTATGTCTATCTCAAATTTGATCCCTATCTCCTGCGCCATGGCCTGGATCGCCTCGGCTGCTTCCAGGCGCTTATCGCCCTCAGAAGTTAGGGGAATGGTTACACCATCGGCGTAGTCGGCCTCTATCATCTTTGCTTTGGCTTTCTCTAGGTCGTAGTCGTAGGTTTTGATGGTGGGATCGTCGAACCAGCCTGTGCCATACGGCCGATAAGCGATAGCGCCTCTGCCGTCAAAGAAGGTGTCTATTAGGACCTGCCGGTCAATGGCATAGGCCATGGCCTGCCGCAATGCCTTGTTGGTCCACGGCTCTTTGCTACCGTTTATATGCAACTGGTAGTAGCGTGCACTAGGTCCCCCGATGGTCTTCAGGTTGGGGTCACCCTCCACGATTCGCAGTTGTGCTAACTCGGTCCCCTTGAACTCCATAAGTTCTGCTTCGCCGGTGCGCACCATGGCCAGTGCTGTCGCGACATCGCCGGCCTCAAGAAGGACGATCTCGTCAAGGTAAGGCTTCCCCTCCTCCCAATACTCTGGGTTCTTTTCCGTGATTATACGCTTATCCAGCTCCCATGTCACAAGCCTAAAGGGGCCGGTGCCCACAGGGTTCCTCCCGTAGTCCCCCAGCTGCTCTGAGTAGCTATCCCACTTCAGGACTGCTGTGGGTGAGGCCATCATACCCGGCCTCTCCGTGAGGGCAGCCACGAAAGGACGCCACGGTTTAGTGAGGCGAATGGCAACAGTGTTGGTGTCCACCACCTCAACTCGGTCAACGGGGAGGAAGTGCTGCTTCTGGAAAGAGCCCACCTCAGGGTCCAGGTGGCGGTCCAGGTTCCACTTGACGGCCTGAGCATTGAAAAAAAGGTGCCGTCGTGGAACTTGGCTCCCTGTACCAGGTGGAAGGTTATGGTCTTACCATCCGCCGATATCTCCCAAGACCTGGCCAGCTCGGGCTGGGCAGCTCCGTCAACGCCCAAACGTACCAGGGTATTGTAGAAGAGGAACTCCGGCCAGTACTCCTCCCAGACCTTGGTATAAACAGGGTCCCAGCTTGTATTCTGATCGAGGGGCGTGGCATAATACCTCAGCGTCCCGCCGTACACTGGCTTGCCCGTGACTACAGGTGTTGGAGTGGGCATGACCGGTACAGGCGTTGGGGACGCAATGGGTCCAGGTGGTGCTGTCGGTGCAGGGGTCGGTGTCGCTTCAGCAGCACAGGCCAGGGACGCTACCAATATCGCAGCAGCGACGGCTGCTCCCAATATCGTGAGTCTTAGATAACGGCTTCTGCTCTTTCTCATCGTCGTTTCTCCTTCTAGCTTCTGAGATACCTATCGATGAGCGCCGTCAATGGTCTTGAGGTTGACGCTAGGGAGAGCAGGTCGCCACCAGGACAACCTGAAGATATACATTGTTGTCGTACCACATCGACACAGGCTTGTCAAGTTCCCCCAGATTTTGGGTAGTGTAACGTTTTGTGTGCAAAAAGAGAGGGGCGTATCCCTTCGGCATCCTCAGGGCAGGCTCTTCCGGGAGAAGAAAGACCTGGAAGGCTAAACCCCTCAAAGGATTACACACTATTCTTGACACTACCTCTCCCTGGGGCTGGGCGCAAAATCAAGCACTAGAACTGGTTTCAAAATTGGTTCTCTTACCTCACCCTAAAAGGCGAGGCATCTATGCCTCCGCCTTCAGGCGGGGGTGCAAGAGGGCTTTTCGGAATAGCCTCTAGGAGCAGGATATGTAGCACAGGTTAAGGTAGCTCTAGTCCGTGGGCCTCCAGCAGGGCCTGGTCACGGAGAATAAGCTCAGTGGGGCCATCGGCCACCACCACGCCCCCATCTAGGATGACCGCCCTGGGGAAGATCTCCTTTACCATGTGCATATCGTGGGTTGCCACCAGTATGGTCTGCTTGAGCTGGCTAAGGAGTTTGATGAGTTCACGGCGGCCACGGGGATCTAGCCCTGTTGATGGTTCGTCTAGAACTAAAATCTCCGGTCGCATGGAGAGTACGGTAGCCAGCGCCGCGCGCTTCTTCTCGCCGCCGCTCAAGTGGTGGGGCATTCGCCCATCGAATCCTTGGAGGCCCACCTGGGCCAGGGCCTCGTGTGTCAGGCTCTCCACCTCGTCGGGCTTGAGCCCCATATAGATAGGGCCAAAGGCGACGTCCTCATAGACAGTGGGGGAGAATAGCTGGTCGTCGGCGTCTTGAAAGACCAGCCCGACCAGGGCACGTACCTCCTGGAGGGACCTGCCGTTTCCTGGTTTTAACTCCCGTCCAAGGATACGCACACTCCCCTCTCCTTGGAACATTCCGTTCAAGTGGAGCATAAGGGTAGACTTGCCCGCCCCGTTGGGTCCGAGGAGGGCCGCCTTCTCCCCCTGGGCTATTACCAGGTCGACCCCCCTTAGGGCCTGCTGGCCGTCCGGATACGTGAAACGCAGGCTGTGGATTTCAATGGCAGGATCTGGAATCATACCTCACCACATCACCTGGGCCAGGCTGGCTACTATGGCGAAAACCGAGAGGGCTACCCCACCCTGGAGCAGGGACCCCATACTCAGCGACGGCGTGCTTACCTGCCGCACCTGGCCATCGTAGCCACGGGCCAGCATGGCCAGATAGATTCGTTCGCTACGGTCATAAGTGCGAATGAACAGGGAGCCCGCCATCCCACCCGCCATCTTTGCACGCCACGGGATGGAGCCCCCGGACCTGGGTCCGATGGCGGCGCTCCTGGCGCTGCGGGCCCTCAGGAGCCGCTGTGCCTCCTCCACCAGCAGGAAGATGTAGCGGTACATGAAGGAGACGATGGCAATGAGTATGGTTGGCATCCGTAGGAACCTGAGGGCCTCCAGGATGCTTTTGAAGGGTGTCGTGGCGGTGAGGAGGGCCGCCGCCGTCACCGATGTCCAGGACTTCAACAGCACGCCGATGAAGAAATCCAGCCCCTGGCGTGTGGCCGTCAGATGGACAAGGCCCAGGTCTGCCTCGAATAAAGGGCTTCCAGGCCTGGTGAAGACGGTGGGCAGGGCCACGAGGACGAAGGGTATCGCCAGCATGGATCGGCGCAATATGCGCACTGGGCCTACCCCGGAGAAGACGACCGACACCCACACCATCAGTATCATCACGCCGAAGGCTGGCCAGGCGCCAGGCGGTAGGGAGGTCATGGCAAAGATGAAGCCCAGGGTAACCACCAGCTTCATCCTGGCGTCGACACGGTGAAGCCAGCTATCGCCTGCTATGTATCGGTCTAGAAAGCCTAAATGTGAGGACATGGCTTTACCCCTCGGATAAGTACCTAATTCCCTGGTCAGGGCCTCCCCTGGCGGTTAGGAGCGGCGGCGGGCAACGCTTCGATAGGCGAGATACGCCCCACCCGCAACCAGCAAGTACACGATGGTGACTCCCACCAAGCCGGCCAGGATGGTCGCAACGGCCTCGTTTTCTATACCGGGGAAAACGTAGTCGGCGATAATAGAGTAGGGAGCATCCGATGCCTTTTCCATGAAGCCTTGGTTCTCGGCCACGCGCTCCAGCCCGTCAGGGTCGCCAGAGGCCAGAGGAGCGAGCATCACAACTGCAAGGGCGATAAGATACCCGCCAATCCACCATCGGAGCTTCATGATTGTATTTACCCTTCCCGTTGTGTAGTTACGGGGGCCTTCAGGAGGTCTGGGCGTGCGGCCCGGATAAAGGCCAGGGCTCCCGCCGTGATAAGGCCCTCACCAATGCCTATGAGGGCGTATACGCTTGTCATGGCCGGAAACGCCACCAGAAAAGGCGAGGTGCCCGAAATGGACAACTCCACGGCTGCGGCCATGGCCGAGACCACCACCGAGACAAAGGCCGCAATAAAACCCCTGAATAGCAGAGTCGACGCTGAGGCCCCGGGCTCACCTGAGAGGCGGTACACTAGGTAGCCCACCAGACAGCTCAAGACGGCCATATTCAAAAGGTTTACCCCCAGGACTATCAGTCCACCGTCCTGGAACAGCAGTGCCTGGAGACCTACCACCGAAGTCATCACCAGGACTGCCGCCCACGGGCCCAGGAGTATGGCCGCCAGCGCCCCTCCGATGAGGTGTCCGGACGTCCCTCCAACCACTGGAAAGTTCAACATCTGGGCCGCGAAGATGAAGGCGGCCATCACACCCATCAGGGGGATCATCCGCTCGTTGAGCTGGCGGTTGGTCCTGCGTATCGCATAGGCTATGACAGCGGCGGAGATCGCATATCCGGCGATGGCTACGGGAAGGGTAAAGAAGCCGTCTGGGGCATGGAGGCCCAGAGGCACCGAGGAGACGCTCAGGGGAACTGTTAGCGTTATCATGCCAACCAGTCCCTACATGTTTGAATTGTTGGAAGCGCACTTTGCGCACACGCCGGTGACGGTAAAGTTGTCCAGATCGGGCTCGAACCCGAAATTCTCCATCAAAACCTTACGGAACTGGTCCATATATTGGAGGTCCAGTCCAGAGGCCTCGCCGCAGACTCTGCATACCATGTGGTGGTGGCGGCCATTGGGATCGGTAAGTTCGTAGCGGAGACGGTCGCCCATCCCAACCTCGGTCACCACGCCCAGTTTCTTGAACAGGCCCAGGGTACGATAGACGGTAGCGATGTCCATATAAGGGTAGGACCTCTTTGCCCTTCGGAAGACCTCATCCACCCCTATGTGGTCGTCTCCCTCGGCAAGCGCAGAAAGGATAAACAGCCTCTGGGGGGTCAGGCGACACCCCATATCGTGAAGGTTCTGTAGGGTCTGCGAGTGTCTGGTCATGCAATTAGTTGCTTTTGCAAAGGATTGCTAATTAGCATTATAGGCATGTCCTATCGTTTGTCAAGACGTGTGATATTAGATGCCGACACTCCACACGAAGATATGTCCAGGTGCCACCCCATCCGGTATTCTGCGCTGCCTTGTGGGACCCCACCGGGAGCTTTCAATTACCATAGTTAAAGAGTACACTTATGCTGCTTCTTTCCTCCAGGGGAGACGAGGAGATGACCCTTTTCGAGCATAAACGTAAGGAACGGACTCAACGTGAGGCCCCCCTGGCGGCCCGGATGCGGCCTCGCAACCTGGACGAGTTCGTGGGGCAGGAGCACATCGTAGGGCCCGGCCACGTCCTGCGTAAGAGCATCGAGGCCGACCAGATACCCTCCCTTGTGCTCTGGGGACCCCCTGGCAGCGGAAAGACCACCCTTGCTTTCATCATCGCCAACCTCACGGGCTCCCACTTCAATGCCGTGAGCGCCGTCACCTCCGGCGTGGCCGACCTGCGCAAGATCACCGAAGAGGCCCGGGAGCGCCGCGCCATGTACGACCAGCGTACCATCCTCTTCATAGACGAGATACACCGCTTCAACAAGGCCCAGCAGGACGTGATCCTGCCCCACGTGGAGGATGGTACCGTCGTCTTCATAGGGGCCACGACGGAGAACCCCTCCTTCGAGGTCATCTCTCCCCTCCTCTCTCGCTCCAGGGTCTTCGCCCTTAAGGCCCTCACCGATGAGCAGGTGCAACTCCTGGTGGAGCGGGCGATTAGGGATGAGGAGCGGGGCCTGGGCAAGATGAAGCCCGCTCTGGACTCCGAGGCCATGCGTGGCCTGGTGGTCCTGGCCAACGGCGATGCCCGGGTAGCCTTCAACGCCCTGGAACTGTCCACGGCCGCCACGGACCCCGACGAATCGGAGGTGCGTCGCATCTCGGTGGCCACCATCGAGGACGCCATGCAGCAGCGGGCCCTCCTCTACGACAGGGCCGGCGACCAGCACTACGACACCATATCGGCCTTTATCAAGTCGATGCGGGGCTCCGACCCGGATGCCGCCATCTACTGGCTGGGGCGCATGATCGAGGCCGGGGAGGATCCCTTGTTCATCGCCAGGCGGCTGGTCATCCTGGCCGCCGAAGACGTGGGAATGGCCGACCCCCAGGCCCTGGCGGTGGCCATGGCTGCCCAGCAGGCGGTGCACTTTGTGGGTATGCCCGAGGGGTCAATCCCTCTGGCCGAGGCTACCGTATACCTGGCGACGGCTCCCAAGAGCAACGCGGCCTACCTAGCCCTCAAGAAGGCCCTGGAGGACGTCCGCAAGACCCGAAACGACCCTGTGCCCTTACACCTGCGAAACCCCGTTACTTCCCTCATGAAGAACATGGGCTACGGCAAAGACTACAAGTACGCCCACGACTACCCTGGCCACTTTGCCCCTATGCAGAACCTACCCGAATCCCTGAAGGGACGCCGCTATTACCGCCCCTCAGACCAGGGCTACGAGAGGGATGTGGCCCGGCGCCTCACGGAGTGGTGGAGAGTGAGAAAGGAGAAATCAGAGGAGGATGAGGACACCTCCTGAGAGGTCACTTATCCCCCTCCGTTACAGGTTACTCTCCTCTCTGTTGAAGCCTTGACGCCAGCTTGACCGCTCTTAGCGCATTCAGTGTCACAATCGCCCCGCCTATACCTATGGCCAGGGGCGCTCCCAAGAAGCTAGCTATAGCCCCCGCCTGGATCCCGCCGATAGGGTTCATACCAAAGGTGAGGCCATAGAAGCTCATCACGCGGCCGCGCATCTTGTCGGGAGCAAGGGTCTGGAGTAGGGTTCCCATCGCCGTATCGTATGTGACGACCATGGCTCTGGCTACAGCGAGCAGGAGCATGGAGAGGGGGAACCATGGAGATGCGGCAAAGAGAATCAGGAAGAGTCCAAAGCCGGCGGAACCTATTACCAACAGCCAGCCCTTGGCCCTGAAGTCCCCCAGGCTCGCCACGACGAGGGCCGCAACCAGGGAGCCGACTCCCCCTGCCGTCGTGAGGAATCCAAGGCCGGTTACCCCTACTTCCAAGACATCCCGCGCTATCACGGGGAGCATGACTTGGTAGGAAAACCCGAAGGTCTCCACCATCATCCCCATGAGGAGCAGCGACCTCAACGTAGGGCTGTTGAAGACGTGACTTACCCCCTCCTTGAGGTTGCGCCAGAGAGATTCCTGAAGCCTTTCACCCTTGGGCACGGGACCCATCTTCCATAGTGCGGCAAAGGACCCCAGGAGGCCTGCGCCAATTAGAAGATAGGCTGCACCGACACCTGCCACGCTGATCACAAACCCACCAATGATCGGGCTTATGATCTGCATGGTGCTGAAGGCCATGAAGTTAGTGGCGGTAGCATTCAGCAGGGTTCGTTTGCCTACCAGGTCCATGGTGAGGGCCCAGCGGGTGGGCAGGGTGAGGGTCATAGCAATTCCCTGAAGAAACGTCAAGACCATGATGTGCCAGAGTTGTATCAGGTCCATGAAGACCAAATAGGCCATAAGAAAGGCGATCAAGGCCGTGAATAACTGGAGTAGCATGATGAGCCTTCTACGGTCCACCCTATCGGCTATGACACCGGCTATGGGGCTGAAGCATATGGTAGCTACGCCGCGGACCCCTGCCGCCGCACCCACCCAGAAGGGGGAGTCGGTGAGCGTAAGCACCAGCCAGCCCTGGGCCATCATGTCCACTATTCGAGCCATGGCACTGAAGGTGGTGCTGGTCCACAACCACCGGAATCCAGGGCTTTGAAAGGCCAAGAAGATGCGAGCGGAACCTATATTGCCGGGTAGGTGAGGCCCTCTTCGGCCGCTATGCCCAGGCTCCAAGGTGTTTCCTTCCTAGTGTCGAAGTTCTGACTAGAGTCTTGGGATGGTCTGGGAGTCCTTCCTTAAAAGGGCTCCCAGAAAACAAACAGGCCAGCTTGCCCGGCCTGTCTGTTCCTTCTCTCTGAGCGATTCCCCGCTGGGCCTCAAGAGGCGAACTCCTTCATCGCCGTGGCCATGACATCGAGGGCGAGAGCGATGTCTTCCGCCGCTATGCCGCAGTGGGTGACGAAGCGTATTCTGCGGCCACCGTTGTAGGACCCCCTCAGACCATGGGCCTCCAAAAGACGCAGCAGCCCCAGGGCGGAACCATGAGCGACCTCGAATATCACGATGTTGGTCTGTACTTGGGCAGGGTCGATGTCTATGCCTGGGATGCTAGCCAACCCCTCGGCGAGTTTGCGAGCGTTGACGTGGTCCTCGGCCAGGCGGTCTATCATGCTCTCCAGGGCGACTATTCCCGCCGCGGCTATGACACCCACCTGGCGCATGCCACCACCCACCATCTTCCGCCACTTGCGGGCTCCCTGGATGTACTCCCCGGTGCCGCACAGGAGGGAACCGATGGGGCAGGACAGCCCCTTGGACAGGCAGAAGGAGACCGAGTCCGCCCCCTTGGCCAGTTCCTCGGCGGGCGTCTCTAGATAGACGGCGGCATTGAATATGCGTGCCCCGTCCAGATGTACGGGGATGTTGTGTCGATGAGCCACGTCGCAGATGGCGGCTGTGTCTTCTACCGTTAGCACCGCCCCGCCACAGCGGTTGTGGGTATTCTCTATGCAAATGAGCCCTGTGGGAGGATGGTGGATATTGTCACCCCTGATAGCCGCCTCCACCTCGTCGGGGTCCATCATGCCGCGCCGGTCGTTGGCCACGGTACGCACCTGTACCCCGGCCAGAGCCGAAGCGCTCCCTACCTCGTTTAGGAACATGTGGGACTCGTTGCCCATGATGATCTCGTTCCCTCTACGGCAGTGGGTAAGGACAGAGACCAGATTGCTCATGGTACCACTGGCGGTAAATAGGGCGGCCTCCTTGCCCAGCACCTCGGCTGCCGTGGCCTCCAGCCTGTTCGTTGTGGGGTCGTCGCCCCAGACATCATCGCCTACTTCGGCGGCTGCCATAGCCTGCCGCATGGCGAGGGTGGGGTGGGTGACGGTATCGCTACGCAGATCAACTACTGGCATTGTTCTTCTCCTTGACGGACTTCTCTTTGACCGACCAAGTATTAGTGAGGTCCCGCATACCCTGGCGACTAATTCTAGCAGTGCTCCTTGTCAAATTCCAGAGAGAATTCTATGATGGAGCCTCGCTAGAGCTCATATGAGACAGAGCAGCATTGCCTTCAAGAGCAAAACCCTAACTCTGGAAGGGGTCCTCTCTCTGCACCCTGGGCCTGGGGGCCACTCCCTCCCTGGGGTGTAGTGTTGTCAGACATGGGTGACACCCTGGTAGGCGGAGAAGGAGTGGAGCTTCTGGAGGGGAGTGAGCCAGCGCTGAATGGCATGCTCCCCGGGACTGGGCTTGCGTAGGGTTCTAGGGTTGAGTCACTCCTCATCCAGGGTGCGG
>SDBU01010915.1_pt1 | contig 10019 bp, 12 predicted proteins | sample 2277071 | NCBI WGS metagenome assembly SDBU01 (sample SAMN10397929, study PRJNA504765) | marine sediment metagenome | isolation source: marine sediment core GS08_GC12, 126 cmbsf | place: Arctic Ocean: Gakkel Ridge, Loki's castle | collected 2008 | reverse complement strand
CAACTAAAATCTCCTGACCCAGTTCCGAACTCTTGATCCTGAGCAGTTGAACCAACCTGTGAAGAGTTCAACAATCTTAATGCACTTCCAGTGTCAGTATTTCCAGCTTGAAAACTCCCGTTGGCTCCGAAGAAACTACCATTAACTAAGAATGGTGCGTCTTGTTGTATTGAATCATTATCAACACTTCCTGTTCCTTGATTAAACTTCCAGTAAGCTCTCAGTCCTGAATCATATGTTCCTGCCGTAGCACTACCAGTTATACCATTTCCTAAAATGAAACTACTACCTATATCTCTAGTCTTGATTTCCCAGAAACTTCCTACTACAAAGAAACTTCCAGTGGCTGTTTCTAATCTCGTAATAACATCAGTATCTTGTCTGTCTTGAGCCTCTATAGCATTAAGCCTTCTCTTCAAGTTATTTAGTTCATCAGTTATTTCTCTAATATTCTTGTCAACCTTTACTTTGATTACATCTTCACTTTGAATCCTGCTTTTATCAAAAGTGTAATTAATACTAATAATTTCTAAGGCAGATTCTGTAAGTCCAAAATTAGGAATGTCCACTTCAACAGTTTCAGAAACTTTAAAAGTAAAAAACCCTTTAAGATCTAAGACTATTCCTTTAAATGGATTTGCCCGTTCATTCAAATTAGCTAATAATATGTCTTTAGCTGTATTAGGATCATTGATAGATTTATCATTAATAATATCTGTTTTCTCACCAAACGCATCAATAGAAGCTTGTACAACTCCGAACTTAACGATTGGTACTTCTCTATCATAATTAACTATTACTGACCCTCCTGACGCTGGAATAGCATCATAACCTAGTTCTGTTCCTGATTGAAATATGACTTGTCGATCTTCAAAATTAACTAGAAAGTCTGGTCCTGAAGTTGGAGCGGCTGTCAGATTAAAGACTCCTCCTTTATTTACAATTCCTAGAACTTCTACTTCTGTATTGAAAGGTTTATTACCTAATGTAAAAATTGATCCTCCAAGAGGGCTTCCAGCAGGCAGTTCTTCTTTGATTCCTGAAAGGATTCTATTCCCATAAACAAAGATTCTATTAGCCATTTGTTTACGAGTCTCATTAAACGTTGACGCTAGGATATTAGTACTATTTAGAGTAACTCCCGAAGATGTTATATTCTTATCTCGAAAATTTAGATCTTTATCTGTATCTACAAAGAATATAAAACCTGAGAGTTCACCTAATTGTTTCAAAGCATCATAAACTGTAGTATGATTAAAAGCTATTCTATTAAGAGTTGTTCCTGTAACATTAACATTGTTGGTAGTGACGTCTGCGACCTCAGCCATTATAGCATTGACTATTTCACTAACTTCTGTACTAGTGAAAACAATAGGATCAATAGTAGCATCCATAAGACGAGCTTCAAATCCTCGTCCTTTGATTGTAACTTTTTGTGCTGTGCCTTTACCTTTAAACTGAATGTTCTCAAGAATACCTGTGAAAATTGTTGTGGTCGCTGGATCAGTATCTTTATCAGCTTTAATAACAACCTCGTTGCCAACTGTAAAATCATCATCATGAAGTCCGAACCTGTTATCATAGGTTGCTGTGAAGTTTGATGTAGCAGTATTGTCACCCATCGCTACGTTAACTTGCATATTGATAGGCTGCTCAAAGCCTAATCCGTTAACAGTCATGCTTGTATTGATTACCATTATGTACTTGTCTTAGTGGAAAACTCATCATGCAACGCTTCACTTATCGCTGACGGATCTGTACCAAATACGTTCTCAATATTAATAGTCATCCTCTCCCTTTCAGCGATTTCAGGACGTATATCCTTCAGCAACTCTCTAGTGTCCTCTGCTCCGATACCTCCTAATCCAGTTTGGCTGAACAGATCGGTTAATATTTGACTAGTTCCAGCTTGAATATTAGTCTGATTACTTAATTGCCTCAATAAGTTCCTGGTCTCAGCATCCTGAGCGTCACCAGCCGCTAATTGTGCTTGTAACTGTCCCGCCACCCCTGTTAATTTTGTTGCTTCAGTAACAGGTTGAGTGACTGCTTTAGCCTGTTCCTCTACAGGCTTAGTTACTTTATCTACTTCTTCAGTAATTTTCTCATTCAAGCCTAATTGTTCTTTTAATTGTAAGAGTTCATTATTTAAAGCACCTGCTCTTTCTGTAGAACTAATAGCCCTCTGTATGGCTAATTTATTCTCTAGAGCAGCAATATCTGTAAGCTCTCCTTTAAAATTGCTAAAATCTACTTCAGAAAGTTGAGGAATATCTATCCCTGGGATCTTATTGATACCACTAATCAGAGTATTTAATCCTCTGATCAAAGCGTTTATTCTTGTTTCTTGAACTGTTACTATAAAATTCCATGCAGAAACAACTACATTCTTTATCCCAGCAAAGATTACTTTCATACTATCTCTAAGGATTTCCCATTTGTCTATAATAAAATTTATAACTCTACCAATTATCTCTGCAGTTTTAAGCTGAATATTATCCCAGTTCTTGAATATTAAGATTAATCCTGTTATCGCAGCAGCCACTAATAATAATCCGCCAATCCAGACTAATGATGCAACTGTAAGGAATGCAAAGGCAAAGGCTGCTGCAAGTACTCCTACGGTAACCAACGCCATAATAGCAATGAATTCTTTCTGACCATCAGATAAATTAGTTAAGAAATTCGCAAATGTTTGTAAGATAGGTATCAATGTATCTCTAAGAATTGGAATAAATACATCTCCTATCTCCAATGATGCTTCGGTAAATTGATTCTTTAATAATATAATCTGATTTTTAGTGCTCTCAACAGCTATATCAAACTCTTCTTGTAGTGATGTAGCATTTTCAAACTGTCCTGCAGAAGCTTCTATTAATCTATTCATTTCAGGTAGATTGCCTGTTAATTTGCTAATCGCTGATGCTCCTATTTTACCAAATAAATCCATAGCTTTTTGTTGTCTTTCAACAGGACTTTCTATTTCTGATAATTTTTTAATTAAACTAAGGATTGCACCATTAGCATCTTTTTCTAAAGCTTCCTTAAAATCTACTCCCATAAATTTACTAGCTTCATCAATCTTTGTAATCATCATATCAAAAGCACTTCTTAATTTAGTTCCAGCTCTTTCAGCTGGTTCACCAGATGCAATTAATGCAGCAGTCATTCCAGAAACGATATCTGTAGATATTCCTAATTGATTCGCAGATCCAGCGACTCTCACTAGGGCACTAACTATCTCACTGGAACTAGCTGCAGAAATATTGGATAATTCGTTTATAGCAGAACCTAATTTTTCAGCATCTGCTATTGGTAAATCCATTGCTGTAGAAATTTTTGCTAATGCAAGGGCAGAATCCTCAGCAGTTAGTTCTGTTGCAATAGCCATTTTAGCTGCAACTTCTGTGAAACTCTTTATATTCTTAGTTCCAACAATACCTAACTGCCCTGCAACTTCTGCAATATTTGCTAATTCTGTAACAGAAAGAGGAATCTCTCTAGACATTTCGATAATTTCTTTTCTTAGTCCTTCAATTTCAACAGCAGTAAGACCTGTAGTCTTCCGAACTCCAACCATAGCAGTTTCAAGGTCAATTGTATTCTTAACAGAAATACCTATTCCTGCAGCAAGGATTCCACCAACTGCTGCAAATACAATAGCACTCTGTTTAAATGATTGCATCGAGATTGTAGCCTTAGCGAAGACTCTAGAAAAATTGTCTATTGCATTAATAAAGATACTTACTGATGCTTCTGCCATTATCTTCTTCTCCCTTTAGCTTTTCTCTGAGCAGATCTTTGCTTTCGATTATATTCATTAATATATCTTACAGCTTGTCTATGCTCATAGATTGTCAAATGTTTTATGTCCTCCAAAGACCATTTAAAGAATTTACAGATAACTAAATCTGTTTTTATTCCTTTTTCTCTCCTGATGGCTCCTGGAGCTTCTGAAAATCATCCAATCCATTAACTTCATTGATATACTTCTGTAGTTGTAGGCCTTCCTTCATACTTAAAGCATTGATCTCTTCATCAGTTAAACCTACAGATTTCTTTAACATTAATCTAGCAGATTCTGCTTTCTTATCCTGATCCAACTCAAATGCTGCAATATAAGGCATTTCCTTAACTACGTATGCTTTTCCATTTATCTCTACCTTCTTTTCCATTATTTAGCTATCGCTACATTAATTACCTTAACCACTCCAATCTATTTCTAGAAAGGATTGATAAGACCAACGTCGTTGTGCTCGATAATACTGACGTTCTGTGGTCTGAGTTCCAGTGTAGCTTCTGATGGTCCTTCATTTTCACTTGGTAGTTCGATACTTGCGATCTCACATCCAGACATGGTAATGATTGCGTGTTGACTTCCTGCAATACTAACCTCATCTCTATTAAGATCGAATACGGCGTTGAAAGAACCGTTGTTCTTATACAAATCCTCATATAATGCCTGAGCATTATTAGATTCCCAGTCTAGAGTTACTGTAAAAGTGTAATCTCTATTTTGTGGAAACGGATCTGCAATGTCTCTACTTCCATTCAAGTAATGTGGTGCTTCTAGATTTTGATTAATCTCTAAAGCAACTTCTTTTACAGAAGGTAGTACACTCCCGTTAACTGTGACAGAAACATCATTAAACATGTATGGTGTCTTCACAATTTCGGTTACAGAAGTTGTTGTCCCAGAACTGTAAGTCAGTGTTTGTCCAATGTAATCAACTCCTACTTCAACCTTTTCACTGTTGGCTGCTGTAATAGTAACTACATTAGGAACTGCTCCGTTGATAGTTCTTATGCTGTTTCTTCCTGTTCCTGGTGCTTGCTTAGAATCTTCTAAGGTAAAGCTTATAGGTGGATTCAAAGTTCCTGATGTGAAAGCGCTTTGTTGTACATCTGTATCAACTTGAGCTGCATTCCACTGCATGATATTAGTACCTGAACTTGCTTCGTTTACAGAACCGATAGCCCATAAAGGTATTCTCATATCTTGAGGGTGATAAGTAACTGTTCCAGTTACATCTCTTGGTCCTTGTTCCATAGCTCCATAGGATCTACTTGTAGTTCCTAAAAACCTATTTTCTAACAAGTTCTCAGCATCATCAATATCATGAGTTGAAACTTGTCCTACCCATACTCCAGCACCGAAAGGAACGGCGTAAGTTCCACTCTCTTGAAGCAATACGACTTTGTTTTGGTCTTGTAAATAACGTGCGATTTTTTATTAACCTCCTTTTAATTATGTAAATATTAGTTTGCAAAAAAGTAAGATACTGTTCCCACTCTTGACTTAATACCTCTTTCTCCATCTTCATCAACTTCAGTAGCACTAGGCATGTTGAAATCATGCAAGTTACTAGCTACGCTTCCAGTAGAAGCTGTGAATTGAATAGTTCTAAGCCTGTTCATCACATCAGTCCATAAAGAATCTTTCTCTCTTTGGTTTCTAGCCCATACTCTAACCTCTAAATCTAAATTAATATCAACAGCTGTAGTCTGCATCCCAGCTCTGTTAGTGACAATATTCGTTACTTTAACAGTGATAATAGGATAGTCAACTGGCCTTTGAGGATAAGCAGTCATTACAAAACGAGATTTAGAAGATCTAGATCCAGAGATAGGATCGGTTATATTATTGAGTAAGTCATCCTTCACAAAAAAGATAACATCTGCTATTAATGTATCAATATTTACTGCAATTGTCTTATCCTCCAATGCAAACTATCATGAAAAGATTTAGGTAATAAAACAAGATTACTTTCTCTGTTATCTAGTTTATTTAAATTCATATGGTGAATTACAAATCCGCTAGGAACAAATGGTAGATTCTTTTGACACCACACATAATGATGTTCCTTGATACTTCTTCCATTAACTCTTACTCTTCTATAGCCTTCAGTATCTATAGATCCACCCTTAGAATTAGCCGTTCCTATTTTTTTCTTGTGTGCTTCAGAGAGATTTTTGCCCTTCCAATAAGCTTTTATTTTTCCTTCAGAATACATTCTCTTCTTAGCTTCACTAATCTTTCTTTTAGTTTCTTCTGTATGTGCCATTGCATGGTCTCCACCAATTCTCGCTTGAATCGGCTATAATAAATAGGTTAGAATTCTTTTTATAAATTGATGAGAGACCTATATAGTTCTTAATTCGCTCTTAAGGACATTTACAATCTTCTGAGCATTCCTATCTTTAGAATTATTAAAATGTTTCCTAGCTTTAACCCTAGTAGTTCCGAACTCTATAAACTTCGCATATGGAATCTCAGAGAAAATCTCTGCATCCTTAGCAGTAATCTTAATATCTACACTATTAAGTAATCTCCCAGTATCGACACTTGTAGGTTCTGCTCTTCTACCTGCAATACTAAGCTTAACTTCTCTTTGCAATAACAAAGCAGCCTTTCTTAATCCTGCAGGAATAAGCACTCCTTTAATTAAAGCATCTTCGGAGATCAGTAGCTTCTTGGCCCTCTTAATGCCTGTAACTTTAATATTAACAGGTTTAGCCATGTTATTCTCCTCTGGGATTGTGTAATCTCGAGTGTTCTTTATGAGATATTACTCGCAAGTTCTCAATCCGATTGTCTAACTTATTTTTATTAATATGATGTATATCTTCACTTAATTCTAATTTTCTTCCTAAATGTTTTTCCATTATCAATCTGTGAATTTTGTAAGTCTTTCCCATAATCTGTATCTCCTTATATCCTTTTTTATTAATCCATCCACCCTTACTCTTTGATCTACTTATCTTCCTCTTAGTTTCCTCAGAAGGTTTATAACCATTTCTCATTCTAGTTTCAATAATCTTTTTTACCACTTCTGGTGTATGAGACATCTCCCTACCTGTTTTTAGAGCCTCTAGTTGATTTTTATTAGGTTTATGACCTCTTAGAGCAATAGAATTTGCTAATCCTATTTTCCTCTTATGATCTTCAGTTAGTTTCACATCCTTTTTAACCATAAGTTATCTAGGAGAGTGAAATATATAAATGTTATGCTTCACCTAAATATGACCCTGTTCCACCTATTTGCCTCAGGAACGTCTTCTTATAGATAGGTGTAGCTTCAACTTCATGAGCAATCATTCCATCAGCTAATGGAAAATACTGATCTCCAATAGGAGAACCTACTTGGATCTTAGTCATGAATTCAGAACCTATAATTGTTAAACTACCAGCAGTAAATAATTTTCTGTCTTGATCAACTAATTTACCTTTCTCAATGAGTATAGCGTCAACACTTCCTCTACCTTCATCTATAGATTGTACAATTCCAGAAGTCCATAAATCAGTTCCAGACTGAGAAAGTGAAACTGTATCATCATAAACAGAACCTATAACAGAAGTAAAATATCTAACTCTAATCTGAAGGCCAGCCCTGTCTATCAAACCCTGAAATCCAGCTGCTAATTGATTACTTAATGCACTCATGATAATGATCTGGCGAATCTACTCTTCCTTCCTATAGCTTCCAAACACATTTGACCCATCTTGTCGTACTCAGCTGCAGTCATAACTTCACCACCTTCTGAGATACTCAATTCGGCTAGTCTAATCGTACCTTGGCCTTTTCCAGCTTGACCTTGAACTTGTCTTACAGCCATTCCAAAGGAAAAGTTTACTATAGCAGGTTGGAATTGATCCGCAATACTATTAGATCCAATCGTTTGTCCAGTAAAACTAGCAACTTTCTGCCTGTTAAGGTCTACTGTTTGTACCATATTGCCGCTTACTGCAGCAGACAAGTTGTTAAAACTGTCCACTACAAAAATTGCAATACTTCCAATTGTTGATAAACTGTCTGCCATTTAATTGCTCCACACACTCCAATCTGAAGTATGAATATTAACATAACCTATTGTTATTAGGCTAAGGCCTTCTGTGTCTTTAATACACTCAATCTTTACACCTCTCCATAATCTTAATCCTTTCGGAAAGGTAAACGATTGTGTTCCTGGTTTGTCAATGAATAATAAAGGTACTGTATTAACTCCATCAGTAGCTTGTAATGTTACTCTTCCATCTCCAGCCTTGCTGATTATTATGTCCACTAACATAAGCCCTTGGCCTGGCTTTGAATCAAGCAGAATTTGAGATCCTAACTCACTTATTTGATAGGATCTCAATTTCTTATACATTGTTATAACATCTGTTTGTCCCATTATGAATCTCTATGTTCTATTGAACAGTAATATGAAGATGTTGGAACTCCTGCTATAATTGTTGTTACAGTAATATCCTCATCTTGGTCTATGTTAAATATACTTCCACATCCACTTAAATAACATTCTGTCATTTTAATATTGTATTTCATAACCTCCGATATGCGCAGTTGCCTTTGCACTATCAACAGCTGTTGAAAATTCTATCTTTACTACTTTACTTTCATTAACTCTTGCAGGAGTTTGCCTCGATATGCTAATTAATGAACCAGCAGAATAGTAAAACGTGCTTACTATTAATCCATTTAATTTTATCCTAAATATCCCATTTTCACTTGCTGATGCAAAGACATCTGTAATATAAAATTTCTTGTTAGATGCGACTGTATGGCTAACTATCTCTACGAAATTGTCTGTTATATCTATCCCAGTGACTTTTCCATATTCCTCTACTCCTTTTCCTTTTTCAGCCCACCCATAACTTACATTAGCCATTATTCACCTACATAACCTTCCCATCTTCCGAAGATTTCTTTAGCTCCTCCACCAAGTCTCCTTCGAGATAATTGAATTACAGATCCTCCACCTATTTGCTCATCAAAATCATGTTGAAATGAATTTCCACCACAAAATATAACATCAAGAAATTGCGAAGCAATTCCTGATATTTTTAATTCTACGACATTTCCTGCAGTGGTATCTGTTTCTGCTCCTGCTGAAAATCTCTGCAATACAAGAAATGAACCAACTGGGATTGAATAATAATTATCAGATATTGCAGATACACTATCAAATTCTATTACAGAAACTGCTGTTGTTGCAGCAGGAGTTATTGGCTCGTTACTTATTAATAATCTGTTAGAACTATCCAGTGCAATTGGATATAAACTTCCATTGTGATTTCCACCAATAAGTATTCCAGAACCAGTATGTGGGCCAAATATGACTGAAACAGTAGGTATAGAAGAAATAGAACCAGCTATTACCCATGGACTTATTCCTTGAGTCACATTGACATTTTCAGTTATTATAACTGATCCTGCAGCTATAGTTCTATCAATATCATTCTGAATTACTCTAACCGATCCGTTAATTATCCATGGAGAAGTTCCTTGTAAAACTGGAGGCAAATCAACAATACTTCCAGCTATTCGATTTGTTATGATAACAGAACCAGCAGGGATAAAACTTTCACTTCCCACATCAACAGATAAATTACTTGTTACACTACCTGTAATAAGTAATTCATGAGAATCTGTAACTAAAGCTACGTTAGTCCATCCATCAATTCCACTTCCAGTTAGTTGTACCATTGTCGCTTCTTAAAGAATTATGTAAGCGGCTTATTTATATTTATGGATTACCAGGAGTTTCAAAACCATTTAGTACTCCACCGAGGTTTATTACTCCGGCTGATGGGTTAGAAAGCCTCTTAACATTTATCTTTATAACGTGATTTGAACCAGCTGTCTGTAAAGGCATTGGATGGAAATTGTGTGTCCAACCTGCGCCTTCTCTTAGGTACATACTACCAGTCATAACGGAAGTGCTTGATGCTCCACTAGAAATCAATTGAACTCTAGCAGGTTCTTCTGTGAATAAAGTTATGTTAAGAAGATTAAAGAAGCTTCCTGCTCCAGGTGTTAATATAGTTGTTTCACCAGAACCCGCACTAAAAGCTGAACTTACATTCGGAAAGATACTTTGAGCAGGTCTGGTAGTTATTTGATCTCCTACATCTATTACAACTCCTAGATTTCCACTAACAGCTACAACATTAGTAATTGCAGTTGATCCTAAAGTTATCCATGGGTTCGTGCCTTGTGTAACATTAACATCTCCTA
>SDBU01010914.1_pt1 | contig 10019 bp, 5 predicted proteins | sample 2277071 | NCBI WGS metagenome assembly SDBU01 (sample SAMN10397929, study PRJNA504765) | marine sediment metagenome | isolation source: marine sediment core GS08_GC12, 126 cmbsf | place: Arctic Ocean: Gakkel Ridge, Loki's castle | collected 2008 | reverse complement strand
ATTATGACTGACGTAGAACATTATACCAGAGAGTACTATATCGGAGAAGAAGCAATGCAGCTCAAAGGTGTCTTGAAGTTAATGTTCCCAGTAGAGCATGGTATCATTGAGGATTGGACCGCAATGGAAAAGATCTGGCATTATACCTTTTATACAGATCTTAGAATCGATCCTTCTGAACATCCTGTTCTCTTGACAGAAGCTCCTTTGAATCCGCGACCTAATCGTGAAAAAATGGCTGAGATTATGTTTGAAACCTTTAACACTCCAGCTCTATATGTCGCAATGCAAGCAGTATTATCCTTATATGCTTCTGGGCGTACTACAGGTTGCGTTATAGATATTGGTGATGGTGTATCTCACGTAGTCCCAATTTTCGAAGGCTTTGCCTTATCCCATGCAATTCAGAGAATTGATCTTGCCGGTCGAGATATTACGACCTACTTGCAGAGACTATTGAGGCAGAAAGGATATTCTTTCACAACATCTGCTGAAAAGGAGATAGTGAGAGATATCAAAGAGAAGCTTTGCTATGTAGCGATTGATCCGGAAAAAGAGATGATGCTCTCTAAGAAGGTCGCCGGAATGGAAAAGAGCTACATGCTCCCTGACGGAGAAACAATTAACGTCGGTGTAGAACGATTTTTAGCCCCTGAATGCTTCTTTAATCCAAGTGTAATTGGGAAAGAGCTAGAGCCTTTAGACGATGTTATTGTAGGTGCTATCTCAGAGTGCGACGTCGATTTGCGAAGAGATCTTTACTCAAATATCGTTCTTTCGGGCGGAAGTACTATGTTTCCAGGGATTAAGGAAAGATTAACCAAGGAAATAAAAGAACAAATCCCAGAGAGCGTTGATGTAAAGATTATCGCACCTCCAGAACGTATGTATTCCGTATGGATTGGTGGTTCGATTTTAAGCTCACTCAAGACTTTCCATCGTATGTGGGTAACTCGCAGAGAATATAAGGAGATGGGCCCGCAAGTCATTCACCGCTGCTTTTAATCAAATAATCTACTTTACCAATCTAGCAAACCGGTAAAGCAACCAAAAGTTTTTTATTTTACACCTTTTTTTTAATTATTTCTGAAAAAAATAAGTTTAATGAAGCATTAAATTGTTTAACTTTTTCAAACAAGAAATTAAATCTACATAACAGAAGTGCATCTGACTATAACGGATTTTGTTAAGTTAATATAGGTTGTGTTTCCTGAAAAATTCGATAACTTTATTTTCTTCATATGATTCCCAACAATGTTTATCTAACTTTTTGATTAGAACAACAAAATTTAGTTTCTTTTTGAATAAAATTACTTCATCTTCGTCTAAATAATCAAAAAATTTAAGTAAAAAGAGGATTCTTATATTTTCCTCCTCTTTATTAGTTATTGTTCTACTTATCTTTTCGTTAATTCTCCCTTTCAACAATTCCATCTGATCACGACCAAAATGAATTCCAGACTCATACATTCTTCGGTCAATATCCTTGTTAATATTCAATAAGACCTCGTACAGGTTAATTTCGGATTTATCCCATAAGAAAATAAAATCCTCTGTTGAAAGGAGGGAAAACCAATCCTCCAAGAATAGAGCTCGAATCTCTTTAATCACCCCTTTTTTAACAACATCAGTAATATATTGGGAAATACAATCTGATTCAAAATTTTTTATAATTCCTAATTGCCAGTCAAGATTTTGCCGTTCTACACCATGGTAAGTTAGACAATTTTTATGAGCTATAACAAAAAAGTGTCTTTTTACTTCCGGGGGCAATCTCATAAAGTCGCGAAGATGGATATATAAATGTAAGCATAGTCCGATTAATGCATCTGTTTTTCCATCGTCTAATTCATTTAAAATTTCTATGAGTTTCTTAGTAATGAATTGGGTGTTTCTATCCGAACAAGGAAGATCAATTCCACGTTCATATAGATTGTATTTATTTACTAATTCTGTAGTTTTTGTAATAATAAAATTGATAAAATCTAGGTTTGGATCGGACGTAATCCGAATGAAATCAATTAGAGATAGACTATAAAGAAATTGTTCGCGCGAAAGGAACAATATTTCATCAAATTGTTCGTTATTAACTGTTTCAATGACCTTTTTTTTTACAGCTTTTGACAGAACCGTCCCGATTTTTTCCGCAAATCCGTAGGGCCAAAAACTTGAATTAAACATTTTGTAGGGATCGATATTCTTGGTTAACTGATAAAACAAAAGAAAAACTTCCTCTTCATATCCTTTAAAAAAACGATTTAAGTTTTCTATACCAGCATTATATAAGAAAATTTCAAGAATTGTTATGAGTGCAAATGAATCACTTTTATTATTTATACGTCTATAGCATTCTTTGAAGAAAATTTCTCTCAATCGGTGACTTTCACTAAATATGTACTCCATAAATGGCATGAAAAACATAATTTTTAAATCTTGAGGTTTAAGCATAGGCGTAGTTTCACTCCACTTATCATCAGTCCACTCATATACGAGTAAAGCATCTGTCTCAAATAACGTGAAAAACTCGATAACATCTGATTCGATTAGATTTTTTGTCTTTATTTTGAATTGTAATTTTGAGACAATTTTATAAATCTCTATTTTATCCAATACTCTTCACCGGTCAGGATTATTCATTTAATTCATTATATATTTGAGAATAACACCCTTCACAATACCATGTTTCAGAATAGGCATCCCATATCATATCTTCTTCAAAACTAAAACAGATCGGACAGAGACAAATGGATGAGTTACCAACTCGTTTTGCTTCTATTATTGAAAAATCAAAGTCGTATATTGTTTTAAAATATCTTTTGATTTGAAGGGTGGACCTCCAGAATGATTTACTAATGCTTTTTGCGTAATTCTCATTTTATGGTTTTGATTGAGAATAAACGAAAGCCACATTTTGCTCAAGCTATTTCTGAAATCTCTCAACTTTGGGTTTTTCACTCTTGTTATCCGTCCATCCTTCATAAGATATATACCATGGATGCTTTATCTTGTATTATAATTATAAACTCATTTATATAAACCTATATTTTAGTGATTAAAGGCAGTCTAAAACCATATTTACATCATTAAAATTGTTCTTTTTTAAATCTGATTCGTTAATATAGAAATGAAGTCTTCCCCCACCCCCCCATCTCCAATTAAGATGCCTATCATCCCCTAACTGAAGAAGATGAATTGATTTGGTAAAAAATGGACCTTCTTGAATCATATCAGCATAACCAAAAAGAGCATGGTTATCTTCAACGTGATTATAATTAAAAATTTTTGAATGAATTTCTGAATAATTTCTATCAAAATCATTTAACTCATCCCAATTAAACTCATCTCCTTTCATAAAATAAAACAAGTGAATAGCTTGTGTGGGTAAATGAATATCAGGTAAAAAATTTAAATAGCACGTTGGATATACATATTTTTTGTTCGAGGATGGATTTAGAGTTCTCGTTAGTGCAGATTTATCTACTTCATAATAAATTACTCTCCATGCTTCTCGGTTTTTCGGATAATTAATCCCCCATTCTTCTTGTAAAGGATCAAAAAAGAAATATAAAAAACCTTTATGTGAATAAAACTGACTGTATTCGTAATCTTCTAAATCTTCCAGATTTAATTGCATTAAAAAACTTAGGGGTCTTTCTTTCCAATAAGGCCATTCAAATTCAGATGGTAAATCAGGATTTCCTCCTAATTTTGAAAATCCCACATTTCCTGAGTATTCATCTCCAACGTATAATTTGTCTATAATAATACGACGTTTTATTGCCTTAATTATATCACCTGTATAATTACCAAGTCGATTTTTCTCCAATATAACTCTAAATTTTTCCCTCCATGTCTTTTCCCCTCCCGGAGTTTTATAGTTAGCTATTTTTAGCAGAGCAGTATTACTTATAAACTCTAAATCATCATTAAATACCACTTTTGACGGAAAATTATATGGATTCATTATTAATGATGGAATTAATGAAGGATTTCCTCCTGCATTTAAACACTTCAAAGAATTTAGATTTTTGATTGATTCTGGAAGAGATTTTAATTTATTCCCAAAAAGTTCTAACTCAATGAGGTTTTGTAGATTTCCAATCGATTCAGGTAGAGATGATAAATTGCAATGAGTTAAATCAAGTTCCTTCAGAAAAATTAAGTCCCCAATCGATTCGGGAAGATGAGAAATATTGCTATATCCAAGCCAAAGTCTTACTACATGGTTATTTTTAACTTCATAGGCATGAAACATTTCATCATGATACCCATAATCAAGAATTAACTGTTCAGGCATCAAACTTTGTATGTTTTTAAGTGCTTTAGCCTCAGGTGAAGGCAAAGCTATTTGAAAATAGTTAAATATACTTTCATCAACTTGAAGCCCAAAACCATGATATTCATAACGTAATTGTTTGATACTTTCAAAGATACATTTTAATAAACCAAATTGTCTATCTCCTAGCAATTCAAATAAATCATCCTTGGATAATAGATCTAACCACCTATTAATTTTTATTTTGATTATCTCGTCGTAATTTCCTGTTTTAACAAAAACTCTTATCAATTTTTTAATAGGCTGAGAAATTCTTATTCCTATTTTATCCCGAAAAATTTTGATGATTTCCCATGGATCTTCATATATTTCAGAATGCGATGCAATATAATAATAATTTTTGATAATTTTTACTAACAAATCTTCAGATAAGCCAGAAAGATCTTCCTCTTCTAAATAATGATACAATTTAAACCATATCAAGAATTCTATTTCCTTTTTACCACATTTCTGTAATAATTTACTGACTATTTGTTTAAGAAATCGGGTATAATTAACTGGAAATGCGAATTTTTGATAGTCGCCTCTTACTATCTTTACAGCTTTTTTAAATAACTCAAGTAACTCAATTTTAAATTTATCCCATACGTCTCTAAAATCCTCTACATTTAAGAATTTGAGGAAATTACTTTTAATCAAATTAGCAATTTTTTCGGTGTTGGAATCTTTAATTAACCCTATTAATAATGCCTAACGTCCTTAGATTTGAGACTTTTAATCTCTCCTAATTGATTTTCTTCTAAATTAAACATTATTAGGTTTTTTAAGTTTGATATTGAAACAGGCAAAATTACAAGCTTATTCTTCCTTAAATCCAATTCCCTGAGATTAATAAGATTACCTAATGAATTAGGTAGTGTTACAAGTTGATTATAACCCAAATTCAATTTTTTTAGACAAATCATTTCTCCTATTGATTCTGGTAACTCCTCTATCTCGTTAAAGTCCAAATCTAATATTTCCAATTTTTTTAAGTTACATATTGAAGGAGGTAAATTTGTGATTCTGTTTAAATTTAGAGATAATTTTTTAAGTTTATTTAGACTACCGATCCATTCGGGGATTGTTTGAATCTCATTTTCATACATAATTAAAATTTTAAGATTTTTTAAGTTCTTAACCCAATCGGGAATATTTGAGAGATTATTGTTATTCAACTTTAATTCTTCAAGCCAAATTAATTCACCTAACCAATTAGGAAAAGCTACTCCTTCAGTTCCCTCAAAAGATAAAATCTTGAGATTTTTTAAACCTTTTAATAATAAAGGGACTTTTTTGGCCACAAACTCAAAATCCAGATGTAATTCTTCTAACCAAGTTAATTGACTAACTATTTCAGGTACTTCTAGCATGGTTTCTAAACTTAGAGATAAAGATCTAAGGTTTTTTAATTTAATAACTGAATTCGGCAAACCTTCTAATTGTGTATTATAACTCAAATCTAGTTCCTTCAAATTTATCAAGTTTCCTATTGATTCTGGAAGACTTTCGAAATCATATTCAGAAGAAACACTTAATTTTTCAAGTGAAATAATATATGAAATCTCGTTTGGCACACGAAAGTTACTAGATCCTCCTCCTCCTATGCGAATCGTTAAATCTTTTAAATCTAATGATTTCAATTCATCTTTACTGAAAAGATTCATTCTATCCTCCCAAATTAACCAGTTTATCATGTCTTCAGCTTTTTCTATATCTTTTAGTTTGGCTAAAGCATAATTTTTCAGGTGTTTATTTGCTCGAGTCACACCTCTATTATTAAGTTCACTTAATAGACTAACAACTTCCTCAATGTCAGCATTTAAAATAGTTCTATAGTTAAAATCTTCAAACATTCTATTAATTTCATCTTTACCAATATTCTTTAGATAACCATTATTCACAAGAAACCAGAAGGCAGAGGGATTACCAGAATTTAACCTCTTATATTTCTCTTTTTTTAACTGTTCTTTCGCATCTGGATCCCCTATTTCATCTAGTTTCTCTAGAATAGAGGAGACAAATCTAATATTTTTTGAAGATATAAGTGTATTTAATAAACCAGAATTTTTATTAAGATATATTTGCCCTAAATCATCAGAATTGAGATAGATCCGAGTATAATTTTCACTAAGTAAAAAATCTACAATAGAAAGATTATCACCCGTTAATCTTTTAATTATTTCTAATTTTAAAACCTTGATTGCTATTGGGTCACTTGCTATTTCTAATTTACGTAGTAATTGGAATGCATACGGGCCATAAATTAATTTAGTGTCATAATCATTTTTAGCCCATATTTTCAAATTATCACACAATTTTTCATACCAATATTCCGGAATAAAAGGTCTACTTACACATTTTCTCCTTTCTTCTTTATCTTTTTCATCTATTTTATCCGTAGCACCATCTATAGAATCTAAATTGTATGAAGATTTGACTTCATCTATTGAAACATCTAAATATTTAAAATTCTGTATTTTGTATTGTCTATTTCTAATATAGACCGCCGGTGCATCTTCATGCAATTTTACTGTAATGTATTCATTGATTTTACATTCCTTCAAATCCAATTCAGACTCTGTTTAAAAATTAATTTTTGTCCTATTTTTGTATAGGATACTCAATATTATAAACTATTTTAATACAAACTGGGCTTGATTTTTTTAATATTTTTATTTATATCATAAATTTTTTATCTCAAAATATAGAGAACTACTCAAAAAGGTTCGAATTTTAAAGGGTTACATCAGGTAGAGATTAACAAAATGGTGAATTAAGGTATTTAAGCGCCAAACGCATTAAAAATCTCAAGATAAATATAGATTATTATTTTTTAAGGTACTTAAATAGATTTGGTGATCCTTGTGATAGATAGTCGGGTTGTGGAGGTTTAGTTATAGTCTTAATAAATTTTGAAACAATTAATTTACGCATTTTATTAGGTATATTGTTATATTTTTGAGGTGACATAAATAGGTTTTCACAATGAACTATGATTAAATTTGAAAAGAAATGTTCTATTTTTGAATTAGAAAAAGTACCAAGTTCAGAAAGGATGCTCTTGTAAACATTTATATCAACAGAAAGGTAAGAAAATAATATTATTGTTTTTCCTTTTTGAGGGAATACATTCAAGAATATTGGAGCAGGTCTCCTTGAAGGATCTGATAAATCATTAATTAAAACCTCCTGAAAATCATAATGAATTGTAAGTAGAGAATTAACCGCGATGAGCGATTCATAAGGGAGATAAAAAATTCTGGTATTGATAATATTTAAATTTCTATTACTCTTTGGTTTTTTAAATTCAACAGAAAAGATTTCTAAAAATTCAGATATATCTTTTAATCCTTGTTGAGTGGAGATTAAAATAAAATTTAACATATCATAATATTGTGAATTTCTGTATCTTTTAATCATATTTTTTTGATGATTACATGCTTCTGTTTTTTTCACATATTCCAAAGCACAAGCTCTATATGCATAAAGGAAATTCTGCTCCAGAGTTTTATTATAATCCAGATTTTCGATTTCGGAAAAAACTGTAGTATCATGATTGTTACAAAATCCAAAAAATGTTGATGCGGAGTTAATTCCAACTTCATCGAATTTTTTTGTATAAAAAATTTTTCGAACATCTATTGAAGTAACCATGCCATTTTGTGCAATATAATTTAGGACCTTATTTTTTTGGATTGAATGGGCTTTGATAGATTTTTTTGAGCAAGTTGATTTATCAGGGTATAAACATCCTTTAAATCTACTCCCTTTAGATACTTTAGAATATAGTCTACTGAATTCTATTTTTTTGTTTCTTTCAGCCAAATAAAGATCCTCATCTAATTCATAATTTAATATTTTTATTAATTCATTAATTTTTGTCTATTAAATAAGTAGAATACTCAAAATTTTAATTCATGGCTGACGAATTTTTCTGATGTTTTTATTATTCTCGAAACTCCTCTTCTCTAAAACACCAAAAATATACAGAACCGAAGAGATTAAAATAAGAATAAAGCATTTCTTATTGTCGCCTTTTTAGACAACGACCTCTAACCTAAATATGAAAATAATTATTGGTTCCAAACTTTTAAATAAAGCTTTAACAAATATTTAAATATAAAACGTTATTAGCTCAAAATTTCATATAAAAAGAAAAAATCTAAAAAAAAAATCTCTACAGATGAGAGTTCTATTAGATACGAACATCATTATAAATAGAGAGGACAATAAAATCATTAATGAAGATTTACAGATTTTAATGAAAGTTATTTATAAATTAAATGTATCTGTCGTTCTTCATCCTAAATGCATTGAAGATATTAATAGAGATAAAGATGATGGAAGAAAAAAAATCATTCTTTCAAAATTTAAGTCTTATCCTTTGTTGGAAGATTTTCCCAAGCCTACAGAAGAATTTATAAATATTGTTGGAAAACCAGTAAAACCTAATGACATTATTGATTTTTACCTTTTATTTGCGATATATAATAATGCCGTAAATTTTTTAATAACTGAAGATAATGGGATCCACAAAAAAGCTAAAGTAGCTAATTTATCTGATCGGGTTCTTAAAATTGTCGAAGCATTAGATTTATTCAAGGAACTACTTCCGAAAAAAGTCAGATTACCACCGGCACTTCGAGAGACAACTATGTCAAACTTGAATGTAAATGAACCAATTTTTGATGCTCTTAGAGAAGATTATCCCGATTTTAATAATTGGTTTGCGGATAAGGCTCGAGATGGCAGAAAATGTTGGATTAATAAAAGGGATGATGGTTTATTAGGAGCCGTTCTAATTTATAAAATTGAGCAAGAGGCTATAGGATCTTCACCAATCCTCCCCAGAAGAAGACGACTTAAAATCGCAACTATGATGGTAAGTCATGTTGGTCATAAAATTGGGGAGTTATTGCTTAGAAAATCTTTTGAATTTGCTATTAAAAATAAGATTCCGGAAATTTACTTAACACATTTCCCGAAAGAAGATGACTATTTAGCTGATCTGATTCAGGAATATGGATTTACTAAGGTATCAATCCAAAATCGAGATTGGACAGCTATTCCTGAGGATGTTTTTTTAAAAAAAATATTCATTAAGGTAGATGATATTACAGGCTTATCCCCTTTTCAAATCTCAAAAACTTTCTTTCCTAACTTTTATGATGGTAACAAGGTAAAAAAACATATTATACCAATTCAACCTCAATTTCATGAAAGATTATTTACTGATTTTCCTAGTAGACAAACAAAATTATATGAACACATTGGAGAATTTATAATTGCGGGAAATACAATTAAAAAGGCATATCTGAGTCGTTCTTCAACAAGAAAGATGGAACCAGGGCATATAATACTCTTTTACCGCTCAATAGATGTTAAAAGTGTAGTGTCATTAGGTGTCATTGAAAGTATTTATTATGACCTCACTGATCCTAATGAGATTATGTCAATAGTTGGCAAAAGAACAGTATATTCAATGGTAGAAATTGAAAAATTCGCAAAATCTCCCACTACAGTAATTTTATTTAATCATCATTTTCATTTTAAAACACCAATCAAGTACAAAAAGATGTTAGAGCTAAATATCATCCGAGGTTATATCCAATCGATTACAGAAATCGATCATGAAAAATATTTGAAAATTAAAAGACGAGGAGGTATTAATGAACGTTTTACTTTCAATTAAACCCAAATA
>SDBU01010913.1_pt1 | contig 10020 bp, 8 predicted proteins | sample 2277071 | NCBI WGS metagenome assembly SDBU01 (sample SAMN10397929, study PRJNA504765) | marine sediment metagenome | isolation source: marine sediment core GS08_GC12, 126 cmbsf | place: Arctic Ocean: Gakkel Ridge, Loki's castle | collected 2008 | reverse complement strand
GCGCAGCTCGCCAGGAGATTACGCTTGCGTCCGCCGACCGTTGGGCACCATTTAGAAGTGCTTCGTCTGGCGGGTTTGGTCAGATTAAACCTGGAAGTCTCCGAGGAGAGGAAATATGCCGCCCGGATTGAAGGTCTTGAGGACACCTTTACTAATATCAAGGAGTTCTTGCAGGCTGACCTGAATCGATAAACAACGAGTAACGAGTATCCATTGGAACCTGGCAACCTAATTTACAAATTCGGCCTCGCAATTAGCGAGTACGCCGCACGTGTGCGCGCCTTCAGTCGTAATGCGCGTCTCTATCTGCTTAATGTGGTCATCGTCGGGGCAGCGATGGGGGTTTTCCGTCTACTGTTCAATTTTTACGTGCTCAGCCTGGGCTACAACGAAGCACTCCTGGGAAGATTGATCACCGTTAGCAGTCTTACAGCCCTTCTGGTCGCGCTGCCGATGGGATACTTTGCAGATCTTATTGGACGCAAGAATTCACTACTCATATCTGGAGCATTAATGAGCGCTTCGATCGTGGTGATCGTGTTCTGGCCATCTCAGGGTGTGCTTTACGCAATGAACATGATGTCTGGATTAGGACAAAGTTTGGCGGCAGTGACAATGGCACCATTTCTAATGGAGAACAGTGGGGAAAAAGAACGCACCTACCTGTTCAGTTTCAGCTCTGGGCTGCAGATGGCGATGGCCTCAATGGGCAACTGGATCGGAGGTTATCTGCCGACCTGGATCGGGGTGTCGCGCGGAGTGCCCGCGGTCAGCAGCGAGGCTTATGCTGGAGCTTTACTGGTGGTCTCATTAACCGTCGCTCTGGGATTGATCCCCCTGGCAATGCTGCGTACACCGCGCCTGCCGCGCTCAGAGCGCTCAGTTTTCGCACCGCTATCCTTCGCTTCCAAACAACCTGCCTTATTAGGAAAATTAATTCTCCCGATGCTGGTCACCTCAATTGGAGCAGGTTTGATCATGCCTTTCATGAATGTGTTTTTCCGCCAGGCGCACCACCAGCCGGATCCGGTGATCGGCTCACTGTTCGCCTGGGGATCATTGGCGATGGGAGTCGGATTGCTGCTTGCTCCGCCTCTGGCGGATCGCATGGGTAAAATCCAGCTGGTGGTGGTCACACAAACTTTGTCGATCCCCTTCCTGATCATCCTGGGCTTCTCGCCCATCTTTTGGATGAGTGCCATAGCATATTACAGCCGTTTGGCGCTGATGAACATGAGCGGGCCAGTTTATCAGACCTTTGTCATGGAGCACGTCGAGCCCTCTGCTCGGGCAACCGTGGCCAGCCTGGTGAGCATGGCGTGGAATTTTGGTTGGGCATTCAGCCCAACGATCAGTGGCTATCTGCAGGTGCAATATGGTTTCGGTCCACCATTCCTGGGGACGATCATCCTGTATACAATTTCCACCATCATGTATTACGCTTTCTTTTTGCGCGGGAAAGGTCTCCGCAGAACTGAGCCCGTTCCTGGAGACTAATCACCAATTGATCCTCTCCCCGGGCTGGTTTTTGGGTGAGGTTTAATGCCTCAAATGCCGGGAAATATGTAACCTTTCTTGGGAAAGAGCATCAAAGAATTGTGAGAGATGACACAAATTTAAATGGAGGCTTTCTATACGATGGAAATGGTGATTGATTTTCCGGGGGGAGCACGGGTTGATGCCCATTTTGGATCTCATACGGTGAAAACCGACCAACCCCCCAACGGGGGTGGTGAGGGTGCCGCGCCAACCCCCTTTGCGGTATTCTTGTCTTCTATCGGCACCTGTGCTGGAATCTATGTCCTGGGTTTCTGCCAGCAGCGCGGCTTGTCGGTGGATGGCATCCGTATCGTGCAGCGTGCCCACACCGATCCTCGCACCCGCATGATCGCTAAGGTCGACTTGGAAATCCAGGTCCCGGAAGACTTCCCTGAGAAATATCATGATTCCCTGGCGCGCGCGGCAGAGCTGTGCGCGGTGAAGAAGCATTTGGAAGCACCACCGCAATTTGATGTCTTCACTAAAAAGGTAGCGCAAGCTGTGTAATACCTATTTAATTGTACAAGACATAAGTTATGAGGAGCCGTAACCTTTCAAGGTTTGTGGCTCTTTTGACTTAAACCAGGCGCTCGCGGCCAATGTTATAATTGGGCAAATGTTATCCAATTAAGATGGCTGAGTGAAGTTAAAGGAGGAACCATGCCCAGGGTTGTACACTTTGAGATCAGCACCAACGAGCCGGAAAAGGTTGCCGCTTTCTACGAGAATGTTTTTGGCTGGAAAGTCACAAAATGGGAAGGACCGGTGGAATATTGGTTAGTTGAAACGGGCGAGGCCGAAGAGCCGGGTATCAACGGAGGCATTTCCCGCCCCAACGAAGTGCTTTCCGGGACCGTCAATACCCTTGGGGTCACCGATATTGATGCTTATATAGAAAAAGTGAAAAAGAATGGGGGAGAAGTGGTCGTTGAGAAGCACGCCATCCCAGGCGTCGGCTACAATGCTTATTGCAAAGATGTGCAGGGCAACCTTTTCGGGATCCATGTCGAGGATCCAACCGCGCAATAAGGGGGCTTCGACTTAGCTGTAGAAGGGGGATATTTGAATCCTGCCTCCGACCGCTTGGAATTCAACATAGGAAGTTCCACTCCCTTCGACTACGCATGCACCGCTCAGGGATCTTGAGAAAAGCGCGCCCAGCCGGGAGAATCAAGATCAAAGGTTGGGGAAAAAGAACAAGATATGCGCGATCGTATTTTCAGTTTTCCGTCTAGATAAGGATACTGGAATATTTGAGTTTCAACGATCATGCCCAGAAGGCTTTCTCCAGATCGGTGAATTCCTCCACAGGTCCATCGAACTTATTGCGCCCCAAACTCAAAACGTAAACGTAATCAGCGATTTTCAACGCCTGGCGTATTTCCTGATCCACCAAAATGATTGTGAGACCATCGCGATCGCGTAGATCAACTAACATTTGATAAACTTCCTGCGAGAGCAGTTTTGCAAGCCCTGCAGTTGGCTCATCCACCAGGATGAGTGTGGGGTCGGTCATCATGGTACGAGAAAGCTCTACCATACGCTGCTGTCCACCTGAAAGCTCGCCAGCTGGCTGCTTACGTTTTTCTTTGAGAAGCGGAAACCGCTCATAATTCTCACCGATCTTGCGCTTCAGCCTCTGCTTGTCCCGCCTGAAAGTCCAACCCCCTAATTGAATGTTTTCTTCGACCGACATCCAACGGAAGATCCCCGTGTGCTGTGGAATATATGAAATTCCAAGGTCAATCAGTTTGTAAGTTGGCGTTCCGTCGACCCTGTGGCCGTCCAATAAATTTCCCCGGCATTGGGTTTTAGAAATCCATCTCGTCTAAGCATCAAACAATAAACGACCTTGATCAACAACCTTTTTACCATCCATGATGACAGTGGGTTGGTAGATCACCATGTCCATGTGAACGGGGCTGCGAACATCCCCACCATAGAAGATGTTGTCGCCAATCGCGATGTGCACATTGCCGCGCGCTTTTTTCTCCTCCTCGAAATCACCATTGCGGCGGCAGGCAGGATTTAGCCCAATGCCGACTTCAGCGATATTGTCGGCATTTTTTATCGTCTCAATGATGTGGCGCAGCTCATCAGATTGCGGGCTTTCACCACTCACGGAGACAACCCGACCCCCTTCGACCTTGAGGGTGATTGGACTGGCAGGTTGCCCGATGTGGGCTATCGGCCCATCAACCACGATAATGCCCTCCGCGGTGTTGACCTGCGGCATTTGCGAGACCTCGCCATCTGAAAAAGCTGCTTCAGTTCCCGCTTCAAGAGCAAAGCCACATTCGACGAACACCTTTTCTCCCGCGATTGGGGCTTTAAGATCAGTACCCGCTGAGCTGGTGATATGGATGTGTTCCTTCTTCTCCCATAGCGCTTCCAGCCGCTTGCCTTCGTCATGCAGGGCCTCGTAATCAGCTAACGCGCCACCGCTGGTGAAGTTGTCTAAGTTGCGCATGACCATAGAAATGGTGCGCAGTTTTTTGGCGTTGTACAAGTTCTTCACAGCAGCAGAATACGTGGGTGCGCCTGATGCGCCTGTCAGACCGATCATGCAATCGGCAGCTCTCAATCCATTTTCTATAATAGGCGTAAGATCATTCATCCGGTCTGTTTGGCGAGTGGGCATCATCAGAATGGTGAATTCCGCCCCAACTCCTTGCACTACCCCAGCCAGTGCATAGGCCATGCTCATCTCAGTGTGGGGGTCGCAAACGATGGCAACTTGTTCGCCTGGTTTAACCGCCAACAGCCGCCGGATGATCAAATCAGCGCTGCGAGTGACGTCGATACTGCGCGAATTCATTTTGGAGATACCTCTTGTCCTTTAGATAATGCCATCTGCTCTGAGCTGCGCGATATTTGAGTCTCTGTAGCCAATCTCATCTCTGAGTATGCTCTCAGTGTGCTCTCCCAGCAAGGGGGGTGCTGCGCTCAGGTCAGCTGGTGTTTTTGAAAACTTGGCAACCGGTCCCAGCTGCTGGATCGTTCCCAGGGTTGGGTGCTCAATTTCTTACACCATCCCCCGGTATTTAACATGTGGATCGGTTAATAATGTAGGAATGTCATTGATCGGTCCTACAGGGATATTATGCTTAACGCATAGGTTAATCCACTCGTCTGTTGTGCGCTCCTTAAACAAATTTTGTAATATCGGGATCAATGCACCCCGGTGTAGGACACATCCGGCGTTAGTCCGAAAGTGCTCATTGTCTCAAAGGTTGGGTCAGTTGACAATTTCGTAAAAACGCCGGTATTGATTATCTGTTCCAATGGCCAAGGCCAGGTATCCATTGCGGGTTGGGAAAACCTGATAGGGGACGCCACAGCGCGCAAGCCCATTTCAAGTTCCTCATCGTTTATTGCATAACCTTGTTTGCGCACAAGAGCCAGCTCAGATTCAATAGCCTGGCGATCGTCCAGGTTATTTGGTGTGCAGGGTTCCAGGACGACTTGATCCAGGTACTGGCGCAGCTCGGCGGATGGCAGGTGAGCTAACATGGCTTTTTCCATCGATGCGCAATGTGCGGGAAGACGAGAACCTATCCCTAACACAACACCAACTATGCCTTGATTGCGCACCCGATCTACATAGATGATATCGGGTCCATCCAGTACACTTAAACTGACCGTTTCGCCGACTTGCTTGGATAGATGTTCAAGATATCTGCTGGCTACTTGCCAAACTTCCAGACTGGAAATTGAGGCAAATCCCAGCTGAAGAACTTTCAGCCCAGGTCGGTAACGTTTTGTGTCCGGCTCTCGGATCAGATACCCAGAGTTTTCGAGCGTCGTTAAAATCCGATAGACAGTTGTCTTATTTAAATTTGTAGCTTTTGTAATCTCGGTCAGCGTCAGCGCAGGCGTCTCTTGAGTGTAAAGATAGAGAATGTTCAAACCCCGTAGGAGCGTTTCAAGAGTGTATTTTGTTTCAGGCATGTGTGCTTGACCCCAGGGTGAGGGCTCCTCGTGATGTGTTTCACCAAAAGAAACCCGGTTTCGCTGAATGAAACATCGTTATTGTAGCAATTGTCCTGATTTTGGTCAATAAACCATGGCATTGGTGGAGTTTGCTTGGCTCACAATCCTGGGCATCGGTGATAATGCTTACTGCCCCCCACTTCACTTCGTTCAGGATTTTAACTTCACTTTGCTCAGTGGGAGTTATTAATGGACGCTGGGAGAAAAAAGTTACGGATGCTATTTATTACGTTTCCCACCTTCATTTTCAATGATCTGTGCTGTTTGATTCTTGTCTTCCCGAATCAGAATTTCTTTGCGATCTGGCTTCCAACGCTTGATTTTCTTTTCATTGGCTCGCGCCTCTTCTTTGGTTTCAAATTCACCCGCCCAAACGAGTTCCACCGGGCGGCGCGATTTTGTATACGAGCGGGGAATCGACCCAGATTGATGCTGCTTTAAACGCCGGGCGAGGTCCCTGGTGTAGCCTGTATAATAAGTTCCGTCAGCACAGAGAAGAAGATATACATGATAGGGCATTAGTTTAGAGCCACTCCGCAACCTGGTGATTGGGTGAGTAAAGAATGCAAATGCATCAATTATTAATCTTCCAAAGATGGCTTAGATTACCATAAAGAAGTAATTTTGTGCACAAATTTAAAACTTCTAATTATCCCTGGCGAAGGGTTTGTCTTCCGGGGCTAAACATTCTGGATCAATTTTTGCTAGCAGGCTGAGGAATGAGACCGTACCATGCGAAATAGCAGTAATCGGATTTCAAGTGGCAGAGATTTGTGTATTGGATGCTCAGCCTGCGCTCTACGCAAACTTAAGAAAGTATAATTGTAGCCCTCGATAAACAACTCAACTGAAATTATTAATGAAAGGATAGTGCTCTTATGCCCTCAGGTACACCCCCAGAACAGATTAAACCCACTTCTTTAAATGATTATTTAGAAGTGATGAGCAAAGCCGTGTTCCAATCCGGTATGTCCTGGAAAGTCGTGGAAGCGAAATGGGAAAGCACGCGGGAAGCCTTTGACGATTTTGATGTTGCCAAGGTCGCTGCCTTCGATGAGAGAGATCTGGACGATCTGACCAAGGATACGCGTGTGATTCGCAACTACCGCAAACTCTCGGCCATCGTGAGCAATGCCCAGAAAATGATCGTCCTCGACGAGGAACATGGATCGTTTCAGAAGTACCTGCGTTCTCAGGGTGATTTTGATGCCACGCTCACCACGATACGAAAAGACTTTAAATTCATGGGCCCTACAGGCATCTACTTTTTTCTATTCGTTGTCGGTGAGCAAGTGCCGCCGCACGACGAATTCGAGGCTGCTTATCGCAAGTAAATTCCTTATCCGAGGCCCCAAACAACCTCGACTTGTTACCTCTTACGGTGACAGGCGAAATTGTTCCCGCTCCTCAGGCGTCAGCTCGCGTACATAACGGTTGCTTTCAATCCATTCAAATAAGTCTCCCCCGACCACGTTCCATAACCGCACCGTGCCGTCTCCGGAGGAGGAGATAATCTGTGTGCCATCCGGGCTGAAGTCTATGCCCCGTACCCAATCAGAGTGCCCTTCGAAGCGCTGGATCTCTGCCCCTGTTTGTAGATCCCACATGATGACTGCATTGGTCCCCTCGCCGATGATAGCGGGCAGACCGAAAGCCGCGATCAAAAAATTGCCATCCGGGCTGATCGCCACCCGGTGAGGGGGGCTATCGTCCCTGGTAGGATAGGAGCGAATCTGTTCGCCTGATTTCACATCCCACAGTCTCACAGAGCCATCGAATAATCCGGAGGTGAAGTAACGCCCATCCGGGGTGAAGGCCAATCCTTCAACTGCACCCAGATTCTCTCCAGATGGATCCATAAAACTGCGAATTTCCTCCCCGGTTTCCAGATTCCACAGGGTGATCCCTTCAGGGTTGAACCCGCTGAGCGCGGTGCGGCCATCCGGGCTGATGGCCACGCTCCAGACATGGGGAAACTTATCCTCATCCTGAGCTTCAAAGCGCCGCAGAATCGCTCCCGTTTGTACATCCAGGAGCAGCAGGCCGCCATCCACGGCAAGATTCCCATACGGCGAGCCAATCCCGACCAGCAACTTCTCTCCATCAGGGGTGAAGTCCAGCCCCATCACATTTTCACCTAAATCTTCCCAACGCTGCAATTGTTCTCCGCTTTCCAGATCCCATAGAATCACGCGCTGATCCTGAGAGCCCGAAGCTGCCAATTTCCCATCCGGGCTGAACGCCAGACTCCAGACAGTTGCTTCATGACCCTCAAACCGGCGTGAGATTTCGCCAGTCTCTAAATCCCATAAGATGATGCTGTTATCTCCTGGGACAACAGTACCGGCCTGTATATCGCCGCCGGCGGTGAGGGCATAACGTCCATCCGGGCTGAATATCGCCTCGGTCACGCCATCACCGTGTCCACTCAAGATGCTCGTCTCTGTTGCGGATTGCTGGCCCAGCCCTGACTTGATATCCCAAAAGCGCAGCAGCCCGCTTTCGTGCCCCGTAATGGCGATCCGTCCATCTGGTACCAGTCTGCCGAGCGTCGCCTCATCGGAGAGATTAAAACGGGCCAAGGGCTCTCCGCTCGCGGTATCCCACAATACCGTCGGGAAAATCGATAATATGCGCTGCCCATCCTCGCTGAATACCAGTTGATCAGGGTCCTCAGGAAGTGTCTGTACTGTATCACCGCTGCGAGGGTCGATTTGCTCGATCCCCTGGTCTGCGCCCTGAATATAAAGCCCGTCGCCCCCTGGATTAAATGTATTAGCGAATACGCCATATTCAAAATCGCGGCGCAGCACTTCACCACTATTGAGATCCCAGATGAGCAGAACGCCCTCATTTGAGTTCTCCAGCGTGATCGCCGCGATTTTCCCATCCGGGCTGATCTCAATGCTGTTCGTCCAGTAGCCAGGTAGATCGACCTCAAGGCGCTGCAGCTCATCACCGGTGATTACGTCATAGGCGATGAGTGTGTCGCTGCCCGAATAGGGAGCGTTTCTGTCGGTGTCCACGCGGCTGTTGAGAGCCGCGACCAGCAGATCCCTGTCTTTGCTGGCGGCGCTCGTTTTGATAAACAGTTCTGGGGTAGGCGAGCTGAATTGGCGGATTACCTCGCCTGTGTTGAGGTCAACAACCTCGATTACCATATCGGCACGCAAGAATAGATCAAATGGATTGTCTAATTCTTGGTTCGGTCTCACAGTCCAGAACATGGCAGCTGGTCCCGATGAATCCTCCAGACGGTAATTCAGGTACCTTACATCCTCAGGGAATGATAGCTGGCCCTGATAGCGGCGGACTTCATCACCTGATTCCAGGTCCCAAAGGATAAAATATCCATCCACTGCCGCAGATAGCAGAAATTGTCCATCCGGGCTGAAATCGACGTGGACCGATCTGTCTGTGTGCCCAACAAAGCGCTGGATCTCTTCGCCAGTATCAAAATCCCACAAGGCCAGCGAGTTATCTTCGGCCACCGGTTCATTAAAGGACCTGCGACCGGAGGCCGATACCAGGAATCGCTTGTCCGGGCTGAAATGCAGATCAACAATTGGGCTGGCATGGGCCTGGATAACCCGCGACACTCCCGGGGCATAGGCGATCCTGCGCATCGCGGAGAGAACTTCGGGTGGTGGATTATCGACCTTGTTTGCCTCCATGACCAGCGCCAGGGCCTGTTCCGGGTCATTATTTTCAAACGCCTCTTCCGCCGCGCTGACTAATGAAAGGCTTTGAACTTCATCTGCACGCCGCTGGGCAACGCGGTTTTGGTTGAAAACTGCTAACGTCAGGACGATGCCGACGATTGATGCCGCCACCAACACTGTGACGATCACCCTCAACCGCCGCAGAGCAGAGCGCTCCAATCCCCTTTCGCGTTCCAGCTGTTCTCGTTCAGTTTCTTCTCTCCGCTCTCGTTCATCCAGGCTGGTCTGAATGAATTCTCGCTCCAGGTCGCTCATGTCTTCTGCGCGTTCTGTGAGCCATCCTTCTGCTGTAGCCAGCGGAAGCCCTCGCATCAGGCCTCCCTCATCCCGCTCGCTGGCCTCCCAACCGCGAATCACGGCTCGTAGGCGCTCCTGCCAGACGCGGAATGCTCGATCCGCATTCATCCATTTCTGCAAAAGCCCCCAACCGCGAATCAGCGCCTCGTGGACCACTTCAACCGTTTCTCTGCCCTCTGCATCGCTGCCGGTGACTAAAAGCCGGGCATCAGCCAGGCGTTGGATCAATCCCCAGTTTCCCTTACCCAGCTCGGATCGGGTAGCCAACCTGCGGGTATCTTCAGTGCCCTCCCCTGGCCGTACTACCTGGATAAAGACTCGTCGGGCTGTGGCTTGTTCTTCAGGTTCAAGCTCATCAAATACCGCATCGGCGTGGCGGGCCAGGGCGCCATTCACCCTGTTGATCGCTTCATAGGATTGGTGAGTCAGCAGTGCTCCATCCTGACGTTCCCACAGCTGGGTCATGGCA
>SDBU01010912.1_pt1 | contig 10021 bp, 6 predicted proteins | sample 2277071 | NCBI WGS metagenome assembly SDBU01 (sample SAMN10397929, study PRJNA504765) | marine sediment metagenome | isolation source: marine sediment core GS08_GC12, 126 cmbsf | place: Arctic Ocean: Gakkel Ridge, Loki's castle | collected 2008 | reverse complement strand
AATGTATACCCAGGGTACTGGTCTATATCTGTATTTTTATGTGCAAAAACAGTTATAACGTGGCCCGAAAATTCGTTAAAAAATTGTATTCTTACAGAATATACAACGTAGTTATGGTAGTGTAGGACGTAACAACTAAAAATACTATAGTCGGCACAGTCTCCTTCTTTTTTAAGAAAAAAATCATAAGGAGTATATCTCCCAATGTGGGTTACATATTGGGTGCTATCCTTTAAATAACTCATTAATTTAGAGGGGGTGTCTAATTCGTTTAACAAAGAAATAAATTGGGGATCATATTCATCCATCCCGCCATTATCTGGAATAAATAGTGGTGCTGTTACCCAGCTGCAACCTACAAAAAATAGACATAAAAATAGTGCAATTCCTAAAACAAATAATTTCTTCATAGTTACCTTTATTGTATTAAACTTTATCAAATATTTCTGATTTTTAGCTCTGAATATGACAATAAACAGTTCTTTATTCCACTTTAATCCTTCCGGATTCAATCTACTCTTTTATTATTTTTTTTATCTGATATTCTGTTGTGTTAAAAATCAATGCAATTTTATAATAAGTCAATCCTTCTTCTTTAAGCTTTTTTATTATTTTTATTCTTGTGTTAAAAATGTATTTTTTATTTTCATATTCTTGACTGTCATCATTTCCTTCTAAGATATTTGATGTCATATATTGGTCTTTATTTTGCCAATACACTAGTGAATGGGTAATTGCATTCATCCGACCATTAAACTCAAAACCTAATAAGCCACCACAAAGCCAGAGTAAATTATAAAGAAGATTCTTAGTAGAAATATTTCCCCCTTTTGTTGCCTCAAAAAATTTTTCAGCTCCTAATAATAACTTTTCTTTGTGTCTTGTCGTGGTATCTAATTTATCTATGCGTTTTAGAATTACTTTCGCTACACTATTCAAACGTTCATTACGTGCCTTTTCATTAGCCTCCTCGCCTGCACATTGATGTGCATTTTTTCCGAGAAATAAACCCATTACATGCTCAAAATAAAGAGCGGTATTCATATTAATAATCACCTACCATTTTCTTAATTTTTTAAATGAAATTGGGAATACTCTAACACCCGTTTTTAGTATTCGCGACAGGGGATGGTTCTTTGTCACACTTTAATCCTTCCGGAATCAATCCACTCTTTTATTATCTCTCTCCTCTTTTCTTCCAGGACAACCCAAAAGTTACCGGCCTATTGACTTGTTACACCTTCCTTATCTAAGAAAATGGGATGTGTCTATTTATTCATAAAATAAAAGAGATCTCAATATTTAACATATATAATTTTTAAAAACATTAAACCTTGTTATTTGAGATATTATTTTAGGCTTTTCATAATTTAGGAGTAAATTATTCCAGAGGCTCTTCTTCACTCATTTTTTCCTCTCTCTTCAATTTTTCATCTTTTTATTCATTAATATAACCCTCTGATATTAAAGTAGCCTGTTCCATAACTAATTTCGTTGCTTCTTCTCGCTTATCTGGTGGATATCCATATTTTCTCAATTGCCTCTTAACAATAACTCTTAAATTTGCTTTTACACTATCTTTTAAGGTCCAATCAATTGTTGTATTTTCTCTTATAAGTACGGTTAATTCACGTGCAATTTTTTTCAATGTTTCGTTTCCTAAGACTTCTATTGCGCTTTCATTGTTGGCAAGTGCATCATAAAAAGCTAATTCATCTTCCGATAAATTCAACTTTTCTCCTCTTTTTTGTGCTTCTCTAAAATCTTTTGCTAAGTCAATAAGTTGAGCAATAACCTGTGCAGTTTCTATAGTTCTATTTTGGTATTTCTTAATGGTTTCTTCCAGCATTTTAGCAAATGATCTTGCCTGGACAATGTTTCTCTTTAAACTTATTTTAATTTCATCATTTAATAATTTTTTTAATATCTCGAAAGCAAGATTTTTCTGTTTCATTCCTTTGATTTCTTCAAGAAATTCATCTGAAAGTATTGATATATCAGGCTTTTTAATCCCTGCAACTGCAAATATATCAATCACCTTATCCGTAGATATTGCTTTAGAAACAATCTGTTTGATGGCAAAGTCTAAGTCATCAATAGTTTTTCCAGAAGGAGGAGTAATCTTGGCTATTGCAGATCTTACAGTTTGAAAGAAAGCAACATTATCTCTTATTTTGATTGCTTCATTATTTGGCACTGATAAAGCGAAGGCTTGTGAAAGCTCAGTTACATATTTTAACAGCCTTTCTTTTCCATCTTTTTGTTCTAATATATGCTCAATTGCTGCGGGAATTACTGCCATTTTCTCTTGCGGAGTACCTGTAAAGAATTTCTTATAATCGAATCCGTAAAACATTGCAGAAACTATTTCGTGCTTTTCCCTCATTACTTTCACTGCTTCTTCTTGATCTAATACAGGTTCTCCTCTTCCTCCACTTTCAGTGTAAGTGGAAAGTGCTTTTTTTAGTTCGTAAGCCAGCCCTAAATAGTCAACGATTAATCCACCTGGTTTATCTTTAAAAACTCTGTTGACTCTTGCAATAGTCTGCATTAGGCCGTGTCCACGCATAGGTTTATCAATATACATCGTGTGCAAACTGGGAACATCAAAGCCCGTAAGCCACATATCCCTTACTATTGCTATTTTGAATTTATCATTTGGTTTTTTAAATCTTGTTGCAAGCTCTTGTCTTTTCAACTTGTTTCTTATGTGCTTTTGCCAGTCTACTGGGTCCTCAGGAGCACCAGTCATAATTACTTTCATTATTCCCTCGTTGTCGCTATTACTATCCCATTGAGGCCTGAGTTTTGAAATAGCGTTATAGATATCCACGCAAATTCTTCTGCTCATGCAAACAATCATTATTTTACCTTCCAGCGCTTCTTCTCTCTTCTCAAAATGTTCTATAATATCCTTTGCAATGAGATTTATTCTTTTTTCACTTCCTACGATAGCCTCTAACCTTGCCCACTTGCTTTTCAGTTTTTCCTTTCTATATACTTCTTCGTTCTCTGTTACTTCCTCAAATTCTGGGTCTATGAAGGGCCTCTTACTCTCATCTAATTCTAATTTTGCAAGTCTGCTTTCATAAAATATCCTAACGGTTGCTCCATCTTCCACTGCCTGCTCGATATCATAAATATCAATGTAGTCTCCAAAAACATTTCTGGTGCTTTTATCAGAAAGCTCAATTGGGGTTCCTGTAAACCCTATAAATGAAGCATTAGGTAAAGCATCCCTCATGTGACGTGCGAATCCGTCAATAAAATCATACTGGCTTCTGTGCGCCTCATCTGCAATTACTATGATGTTTTTCCTGAAAGACAAAGTAGGGTAAGACTCTCCTTTATTTTCAGGGAAAAACTTTTGAATTGTTGTAAAAATAACGCCCCCAGATGCTACATGCAAAAATTGTTTAAGTTCATCTCTTGACATTGCTTGGACTGGATCCTGTCTCAATAAATCTTTGCATACGCTGAAGGTATCAAATAACTGGTCATCTAAATCGTTTCTATCCGTTATAACAACAATTGTTGGATTCTCTAATTCCTTGTTTAATACAAGTTTTCCGCTGTAAAATACCATCGTTAGGCTTTTACCGCTTCCCTGTGTGTGCCATACGATGCCAATTCTTCTGTCTTTTTTAATTGCTTCGATCGTAGATTGCACTGCTTTATTCGTAGTATGGTACTGATGATAAGCTGCAATTACTTTCGAGGTTTCTTTTTTGCCTTCCCTGAATACAACAAAATTTTTAACAATATCTAATAATCTTGCCTTATCAAGCATTCCCATTAGCAGAACTTTAAGTTGAGGCTCAGTTTTTGGTGCCAGTATTTCCCCGTCAATTGTCTTCCAAGGCAAAAACCATTCTTTGTTTGAAGTTAAAGCACCTGCTCGTGCTTCGGTACCATCGCTAACAATCAATGCTTCGTTGTATATAAAAAGTGATGGAATTTCTTGTTTATATGTTTGCAGTTTATTAAATGCTGTCCAGATTGTAGTTTTTTCGTCGGCTGGATTTTTAAGTTCTATCACAACCAACGGCAGGCCGTTTATAAATAAAACAATATCAGGTCTTCTATTGTATTCGTTTTCAACCACTGTGAATTGATTCACTGCTAAAAACTCGTTTGTCTGTGGGTTTTCGAAATCAATTATTTTTACAATATCATTATTTATTCTGTCATCTTTTCTGTATTCTACAGGCACTCCGTTTACCAGATAACGATGAAATTCTTTGTTATTCTCAATTAGATATGGACTATATGTTCGCAAGATTTTTTTAATCGCTTCCTCTTGGGCATCTTCGGGTATAGATGGATTAAGCCTGTTAATTCCCCTTTCAAGTCTCTCTTTTAATACAACATCCTTGTAAGATTCCCTCTCAAGTATCCTTCCACCGGGCGCAATATCTGGACCAAAGAGAGTTTCGTATCCCAGGTTACCCAATATGTCTAACGCTGCTTGCTCGATATGAGATTCATTCATAAGTTGCATCTTTTAAGTCCCTCCAGACATTCAATGCTATTTTAGCTAATGCTTCTGCTCTCTTTATAATCTCGCTCTCATTCCAAGAATTAATATTTTCAAAATATTTATTTAATTCGAGATGGCTGTCTCTTAAAAACTTCTTTTTGTTTTCAAACGATTTCATTCCTAACTCTGCGTTATATCCTGTCAAAGTCAAATTACCTAAAGTATGCAAATATTTAGAAAAAACAAATTCGTAATTATCACCAAGCGTATTTTTCCAGTCCTGAGATATTTTCTTTATGTCCCCTCTAGATTGAGGCATAATATGTTCGATTTGGAGGATTTCCATTTTAACCGGTTCTTTATGATGCAATGATTCTTCAATGGTCTCTAATATTAGAGAAGTTTTTTCAGCGCCACTAAGGTAAATTGGGAAATTGATTAATCCTTCTCTAAATTGTTCATCATTTGGGCAATCGTTAAGTAATATCTTTTTCAGTGAAACAATTATATTTTGTTTGTCCAAGTTTCTATAAAGCCCAATGAATAAAGTATTTAGTTTATTGGTAGGATACCTACAGAAGAACCTTCTTATAACAAAAGATTCTATTATGTCCAATATCTCACAAAATTGTCTAAGTGTAATGTGGGAATCGACATAGTCTTTATATATATTCAACAAGAATGGGTATTCCGTTCTTATTTCCCATCGATTATGTCTATTAAATCTTTTACCAAGATCTGGATCTGGCTCATATTTTGGCTCAATTAAACGTTTGTAATATTTTGAATAAAGGTTAAGTTTCTTTAATTCATCTTCGGCGTTTTTTTCGTTATTTGTTTCAAGTTCTGATTTTAGGTTCGCATATGTTCTTTTTATTTTCACAAAAGAGCCGTCTTTCAATGAATATCTCCAGAAGAATGTTTCTAATGCACTACCTAATAATTCTTCCATTGGCCTCCAAAATTCCCTGTACAACTCTCTTTGCTTATCTTCATTCCCAATCTTCATAAAAATATAGTTCCGTATAAGGTCTGCTTGCGTTAATGATGTACCTTTTGCATTTAAACTCTCGAATATCAAATAAGGGTTCTCCTCTTTGTCTACATCAATATTAACGAGTATCAAATTATTAATAATAATCCCCCGTAGTTTTTCTAAATCAAAATCAGAATTCTCGAATCTTTTATTGAAGAATTCAAATGTATCTTTAAGTTTGTTTCTTCCCTCCCCTAAATTTTCTCCTTTTATTATTTTCTTAAAAACATCTCTGTCTCCTTCACTTGGAATAAGTTTATAATGGTTTTCTTCTTTTTCCTCGTAATTCAGCAAATAGCCTGATTCTATCTTCCTTACTATATTATTATCTTTGCTGCTGAACCGATTTCTCATGCAGGAAAGGAGAACCATAAGTGTAATAATTCGTTGCTGTCCATCGATCAAATAAAGTTTCATAGTATCGACACTACTTGTCGAAATACCAACTCTTACAATGGGGCCCAAAAAGTGAGTTGCTTTAGTGTTTATGCTAACGTTATCATATAGTTTAAGTATGTCTTCCCACAAAGTCCTTACTTGCTCTTTTTCCCAGCTGTAAGGCCTTTGAAAAATTGGGATAATCATCTGAAGGTTTGAATTCAAAACCTTATGCAGGGCAACTGCATTTGCATCCATATTACTTCACCTCCAAAGGAACCCTTATTTTTCCTGACACTAATTTTGGTAAAAGAGAATCACGGATTTGCGATAGACTGCTATTTTGTATTAAATTATTATAAGTTTTATCTAAAATCTGTCCAATTATCTTGTTAAATTCTTTCAGAATATCATTTAAAGGGAAAATAAATTTCATATTTTTTAATGTTTCTTGATTGACACTTTGTAATGTTGTCCCAACTGAAAAATTCAATAAATTCTCTTTTAATCCTTGCAGAATTAGAAAAAAGTACAAATAATTGTTAGGATTTTTAAGTCTATAACGGATACTAAATCCTGAGTAAATTACTTTTTCTAAATTTCCAAGAACTAAAGAAATTTCTCCAGGACTTGCACTCCGTGCTATTAAAATATCTTTGTCATTTAATAAATAATCTTTAACTTTCTTAAAATCAACTTTTATTTTATCCAGAGATTCTTTTAATAAAAGTTTATTATTAGCAATATCTCTAACATTGGCAATAAAAAATTCAGTATCTCCAGTTTCACCTCTTAGATAGTTAATTCCATTTTTGAATATTCCATTATCTCCAAGTTTACCAACCCTCCACCCCTTCGGTATCTCCTTTTCTAATTCCTCGTTATAAACCATCTCTCCACCCGATGACTTGTAGTGCTCACCTTCCTCATTTGGAAATTCGAAATCAACAAACCATTGTTTGAAAATTGCCTGCCCGATTGCCTCAAGAGTCTTGTTTTGCTTTTGAATAATATTAATTTTCAAATCAAGTCTTGATAAAATTTCTGAAATTTGAATTTGTTCGGATAAACTTGGTTTAGGTAACATAATCCTTTTTATAAATTGACTATTCAACCCAGCTTGAGCTGAACCTGTTACATTTTGTTTTATTTGATGTTCTCCTTCATTAGAAAGAAAATAATAAAAAATGAATTTTTGATCAAGTTGATTACTGCTTCTTATAATAAACAAATGTTCGTTTATTACAGTCTCCGGAAAAAATAATTCCCATACAAAAGCTAATTTTCCAGTATAAGCTCCATCTTTATTAATTAAAATATCGTTAATCTTTAATTTACCTTTTTGCATTTGATTAAAATACTCTCTAGAAATATATTTTGGACTTTTTTGGAAATCTATTCTGTGTGAAACTAAATCAATATGCTCTCCACCTAAGCTAGGAATCTCTCCAACATCAGAAACCCCTCCTTTGGGTCTTGAGCCAATTTCCAAAATTAAGCAGTCTTCTCCTTTAATTGCATCCCAGTCTTCAGGTATCATTCCTATTTCAGTTTGTTTGAATTTAGTCTTGTTCATTTATGAAAATCTCCATTAATTCTTTTAGAGTTTTGAATCCATATTTAGCTAAGAATTGGTCTCTTTCATTTTCAGGATTTTTTGACCCATGAAAAAGATTATTTCTGATGCTATACCAAAATTCGACCATATTTTCCCAATCATTTAGAGAATGAATGACTCCTTTTAATTTGTTTTTCTCATCATCAGTCATTTGTTCCAGGTTATCATAAGAACAATTCCACCACTTAATCTCTTCAATATTATTTAGATCTCTGGAAGCATTCCCCAATCCTCTTCTTTCCAGTTCTTGTTTTATTTTTTCCCAATTAGATTTTAAGTGTTGATTAGAATTAATTTTTGATAAGTATTTATCCTTAATTTGAGTGTCTCTTTTAAGTTTCTGAATAGCAGACCTATCATTCTTTTCATTCAAATATTTTTGGGTTTTCAAAAATGCAATAAAAGCTAAATACTCGAATATGAATTTTGAAAAGTAATCATTTTCATTAGCTCTAATATGCCAATTTTTAATTAATTGTTTATAATTCATCTTTATATCCTAAACCTAATTTTTATATTTCATATCCAATGCTCTCAAGATTTTTCTTTATCTCTTCGTCTAATCTTTGCGATTCCTTCATCTGCTCTGCAAGTTCTGTCGTTAGCCTTTTCATTTTTTCCTCAAATGATATCCCATCATCTTTTTCTTCGGGTATTCCTACATATCTTCCTGGTGTTAAGATATAATCTTGCTTTCGTACTTCTTCTAATATTGCTGACTTACAGAAGCCAGTTACATCTTTATATTCGCCGTCTTCGCCTCTCCAGGCATGGTAAGTACTTGAAATTTTCTTTATATCTTCTTCTGTTAAATCTCTGTGCCTTCTATCTTTCATTTTGCCCATCTTACGAGCGTCTATAAATATTATCTCTCCTTGTCTATTTCTAAATTTGTGATTTTCTCTATCTCTTGAAACAAACCATAAACAAGCAGAAATCATCGTATTGAAAAATAGCTGAGAAGGTAAAGCAACTATACAATCAACTAAATCTGCTTCAATGATATTTTTTCTAATCTCTCCTTCGTTTGAAGTATGGGAACTTAGAGAACCATTTGCTAAAACAAAGCTTGCTATTCCATGCGGTGCTAAATGATGTATCATATGCTGGACCCAGGCAAAATTTGCATTTCCTACGGGCGGTACTCCAAATCTCCAGCGAACATCTTCTCTCAATAACTCTCCATGCCAATCACTAATATTAAATGGAGGATTTGCAAGTATAAAATCTGCCTTCAAATCTTTATGTTTATCATCAAGAAATGAATCCCCAATTTGAATATTCCCTTCGATACCCCTGATTGCAAGATTCATATTACTTAGTTTCCAAGTTGTTGGATTTGATTCCTGCCCATATATTGAAATTTTGCTCATTTTTCCACCGTGTGAGCGGATAAATTCCTCACTCTGAACAAACATTCCACTGGAGCCGCAGCATGGATCATAAACCCTTCCATTAAAGGGCTCTATCATCTCTACGAGAAGTTTTACAATGCACCGTGGAGTATAGAATTCACCGCCTTTTTTACCTTCTGCGTCTGCAAACTGCCCAAGAAAATATTCATAAACTTTTCCTAAAATATCCTTTTCTTTGTTTTCAGAATCACCAAGGCCAATCGTTCCTATTAAGTCAATGAGTTCACCTAAAACTCTTTTATTCAGCTCGGGTCGTGCGTAATTCTTAGGTAAAATTCTTTTCAGTGACGGATTGTCCTTTTCAATAAGTTCCATTGCATTGTCAACCAATTTCCCTATATCAGGTTGTTTGGCATACTTCTGCAGGAAGTTCCATCGCGCATTTTCTGGAACCCAGAAGATGTTATATCTTAAATATTCATCCCTATCCTCTGCCACTGCATATTCTTCATGTTGAAGTTCTTCGTGTTTTTCTTTAAAAGAGTCTGAGATGTATTTTAAAAAGATTAAACCTAAAACTACATGTTTATATTCTGCTGCATCCATATTGCTTCGCAATTTATCTGCGGCTTTCCATAATTTCTTCTCTAATTCCGAATCTTCATTTTTTATCTCAGCCATTCCTTACCTTCATCCTTTCTATTTTATTTTCTTAATAAATAACTACAAGGTTATTTTTCTATTTTTTCATTTAGCTTTTTAAAATTATTTTGTAGCATCTTTACTTCTGAATAATAATATCATAATGAAAAATTATTTTGAGTAATTATTGACCAAGTAAGAGTTAGATAATTAATTCATTTACCGGCCTCTCACACTACTGAAATTACCGTTCAATATAAAAGGCTTTCTTTAGTATTAGAAAAAGTCTTTGCCATACTTCAAGAATACATATTTATCTTATTGAATCACAACTAGCGAGTAAAAAAATCTTTTTTAATTTATCTATATCCTCTTCATAATACGACAAAACAATTATAAAATCCTTCTTTTTTTAAAATATATTTTAAACTCTCCAGTATGTAGTTCTTGGTATTTACCGATAAATCGGTAAATACGTTTGCAGGTTGCTAGAAATAACAGAAAATAGCAAA
>SDBU01010910.1_pt1 | contig 10023 bp, 10 predicted proteins | sample 2277071 | NCBI WGS metagenome assembly SDBU01 (sample SAMN10397929, study PRJNA504765) | marine sediment metagenome | isolation source: marine sediment core GS08_GC12, 126 cmbsf | place: Arctic Ocean: Gakkel Ridge, Loki's castle | collected 2008 | reverse complement strand
AAAGAGAAGATTGTGGATAAACCTATTTATAAATCCGCTAAGGAGATTTTTGATTATCTCTATCATTCAATGCGAGACCTCAAGAAAGAGGTATTCAAGATTGCGTAGTCACAGTAACATCATCTTCAGTAGGTAGCACACCAGTAATTTCTACGCTCTCACCGTCAAGCCATACCTTGATACCAAGCATATCTAGCACCTGGCGCTTGCCTTCAAAGTCCAGTTTAGATAGCTTGCCCTGCATACGCTCAATAAAACTCTCCAGCTTCGGTATGTTAAGAGTGGCGTCTTGACTGGCCTTAACTTGCGCCTCTAGCTCTGCTTTTTGGGCCTTCAAGGTTTCCCGCTTGCTATTGATTTTCTTATTCTCTGCAATCACGGTATCTTCAGGGAAGCCCTTTAAAGCCCACTGCAAAAGCTGGTGCTGTTCACGGTCAACCGCTTTAAGCTGGCGCTCTATATCCTGCAATTGAGACTCAAATACGCCTAGCTGGTTAGCGTCTTGGTGCTGCTTTTCAAGTTCACTGGTTATAAGCTCTGGCTTACTCAGGTAGCCTTCAAGTTCAGCCCATATTATAGACTCTAACTTGTCCGCTCGCCAATTCTTATTAAGGCATCGGTTGACTGGCACCACCATCTTGACTTTGCCCGAACACCGATACCGCCGGACAAGTTTGTGCTGACTGCCGATGCGGTCATTCGTGACACCGGCGTAATAAGCTCGTCCGCACTGTCGACAGTGGATATGTCCGTGCAGTAGGTATTCCCGCTTCATATTCCGGCTAGACTTTGCTCGGTTCACCTGTAGTTGCTTTTGGGCTGCCTCAAATATTTCTTGAGAAATCATGACTGGCGTAACATCGGGTATCTCTATCCATTCCTCTCTGCTCTTACTGTACGGCTTATGGTTTCTTGTTGTAAAAGCATAAGTTTTGCCAGTGTAGGCAGGGTTTTTGAGTATATTTAATACTGCTGCCCTGCACCAGAGGCCACCACATTTTGTAGGAGCATTTTGCCCTCTAAGACGATAAGTAATGGCAGTGGTGGACAATCCGTCATTGACTAGCCATTGGTATACTTGCCTCACCCACTTGGCCTCAGTCTCATTGACTACTCTTTTACCACCATTGCTCTGGCCAACCTTAATGTAGTCATAGCCGTATAGCCTATGGAAGCCACCACCTGACATTTTCCCCTGCCTGGCTTTTGCTCTTTTACCCCGCATGGTGCGTTCTCGTATCTTTTCCGCTTCCAGTTTAGACGCAAAGCCACGAATGTAGCTTATGAGCTTGCCTAGTTCTGAGCTATCTACCGTCTCGGTGACGGCTTCAAGGGTGACATTGTGCTTTTCTAGTTCTTGGGTGAGTATGACGCCGTGGGTGGGGTCACGTGACAGCCGGTCAAGGCAATATACCACCAGCACATCAAATTGCTCATTTCTTATCAGTTCCCGCAGCTCATTTAGCTTAGGTCGGTCAAGGGTTAGCCCAGAATATGTCTCACTGAAACGATAGGCAATATCATAGCCCTTCTCCTTGCAGTATTTGAGGCAAGCTTCAAGCTGAGTTTGGAGGCTTGTGCCTTCGGATTCCTGATTATCTGTACTTACTCGGCTATATACAGCTGTTCTTTTCATTATGTCATTCCTAAGTTATCGCTACTAAATGGCGAATTCAGGTTGTTCGCACTCCAAAGAAGAACCCAACAGCATCAAGCATCTCACTCATATCATTCAAGACTAACTCAGTGACACGTCCGAAATATCCTAAGTTTTTCACAATACCTAAGTCTTGGTTGTAGTCACCGCAGTTGAGTTTTTTGACGCCGATTGCGCCTTCTATCGATTGTGGAAGGCCAGGATATCTTGAGGAACTCTCATGTGGAAAAGTGAGACAAGCCAGAATGATGAGTGAAACGAGTGACCATATGCCTAACCATGTTTCTGTATTCCGCTCTACCGTAATAAATCCGGGCATTTTCTTATCGCCATCACGGAGTGGAGATAACTTTGCGAGTTTGTCGGTTATGGTCGCGACTAAATCTAACTCAGAGGCAGTTAGATCTGGCTGTCCCAAATTACGGGTCCAGATTCGATCAAAAATCTCGACTGTATCTTGTACTGTTTCATCCTTTTTGTTCTGCTCTTGAGTCCTAATCTTACTATGTGGACCAAAGATCTCTTTAAGAGTCTTCAGTATCGCATCTTTACGGATGCTTTCTGCCACTCGGAGCAAACTCTCCACAACATCAGGCGAAGATCTTGCCAACTCGTTAACTTGTGACGCTCTACGCGCATTGCTGATCTTCTCCTCAGCTTGGATAGTCCCAATACCTGACAATAGTTTATAGATATCATCCAACCCAAGATCACGCGTTTGAGATAATACTCTTGACTGGAAGTCCAAAAGTAAGTCGAAACTGTTGTGACTAAATGATTTCTTAATACTTGCTCCTGAATATTGCCCTGATGTAATAGCGACTGCTTTTACAGCCTTTTCTACTGATTGCTGTAATAAGTACACAGCCAAGGCCGGATCAGAAGACTGAATATTCCTGTAATTTTGTTTATTGAAAGGTACGAGCTTCTTAAACGCTGCGAAATCCTTACCCGCCCGCTGCAACCACTCTTTGGCGTTTTCTAACCACTGGTCTTCTACACCGGCTATTGTTACCTTCCTGACATTTGGTGTATCCCAATAGGGTGTCTTACACTTGGGACACCTACGAGGCTTATCTGCCCTCCGGGGTATCCAAGTATGACCACATCTCAAGCAGGCGTAACTTGGTAATTCCACATGATTATTCATACCCATAATGTTACCCTATAATTAAATACCTGTCAAATTATTTTGCCTACTACCTCAGAATTTCATTTGCCTAAATAATCGTTCCTTTGTTTGGTAGCTTGTTTATTCCCTGTCATAAACATAAAAACGTCCGCTTGTTTTTAACTACCGTTTATTTGCATACCTCAGTAAGTACCCGGTACGCTTCCGCTTGCCCTTGTCCTTTTTACCGGTAGCTGGTTGTCAACATTCTGCTCGGTTATGCTGACGCGAAGATATAGCGCCGCTTTCATGGCTTCCCCTCTATTACGTCCTTTAGCTCTAGCCCGTTGGCTTTGAGGACTTTGAAAATATATCCCTCACTGCAATTAAGCTCTTGGGCCACTGCCTTTACGCTATGATATGCTTGTAACGACTCACAAACGTTCTTGAGTGGTATATTTAGCCGCTTGCGTCCTAAACCATTCACCATTACCGATTTACCGCAGTGCGGACACTGGATAATCATTAACCGTTAGCCCCTTCTGGCTTAGGGTGACACCGTGAGCATAGCCATTTGTTCCAATTTGTCAGCCAGTAATCGCTACCGCCGCAATTGTGGCATGGCTGAGCAGGATAATCGGGTGCATTGACCGAAGTAGCAGGCGAAGTTTCCCCATTACCTACCACTGAGTTGTCAACAGGGTTAGGTGAATCCACGGAGTTAACGCGGTTTCCTTTATCTTGTTTTACTGGCCTATTACTTATTTCTCTATTTTTATCTGATGATTTTTTATCGCCCGCGCGATTTAAATTAAAGGAACCCCGTGAACTCCGTGAACCGTGTGGACCATCATCGCCGTTTGTGGACTCCTTCGACTTTAGGCCAATACCTAGCCACACCCACGTCACCTTATCTGCAACGGTGCGCTGTGCGTCTTGAAGGTTTGTCCGTAATCTGCGTAGTGCTAGCCCAAAGCCGGTGGCAGTCATACGCGGCTGCCCTTTGTGTTCGGCTTCCCTGTTGTAGGCAATAATTAAGTCTTTCTTTGCGACTATGGCATCCGGGCTTTCAATGGTGGCTTCTGATAGCCAGACGGCCAGCGGGTCAGTCGTGGCCCGGAACTCATCCCATGCTGCCTTCATGGATTTGCTCTCTGTAAATCCAAAGTGCGCGTGTATTTGATTCAACGCTATCAGTGCCTTATTCAATACGCCGGATAGTTCGCGTGGACAAGCTAGTTGAGCATCGAGCACTGCGCGGGGAATCTCTGTCTTTTCCCCTCGGAATCGAATGGTGAAAGGCGCCACTAACCACCTATCAAAGAATGCCTGAGAAGAGTCCGAGCTTTGTGGTGGATGATTGGCTGAGAATACCAGTCGAGCGTATGGCGCGAAGTCAAAGCTATCACGGAATTTATGCTCTGCAGTCACGGTATCGCCACCAGTGATAGTTTTGAACATGGACGTACCAGCAAGGTGTTCACTTGGTAAATCGGGACAAATATTAGCCAGCTTACCGACCAGTCGAGCCACGGCAAAACGGTCAGATTCCAGCTTTTGAAGGGAAAGGCTAGCAGTATTGCCCCTACCCAGGAAAGCCCGGACAGCCTCTAAGTATGTTGATTTACCGTTCCCGCCCTCGCCCATCAATATTATGGAAGCCTTTTGGATGGAGGTATCAGGTGTCATGAGGTAAGCAGGAATTTCATATCCTAGGGAAAGGGCATCTTCGGAAAAAACCTCGCTGATGAATTTATCCCATGCTGGGCAGGTTGCGGTCGGGTCGTAGGCAACCGGAATTTGAATGCAGTTAAGGAAGTCTGGTGAGTGTGGTGTTAGCTCTAGCGTGTTCACATTCAATAGGCCATTGAGCACGTTCATGGTATCAAGTGGGGGGCGTTCCCACAGGATAGGCGAATCCACGCGGATGAACTCAACAACCTCTTCCGCTAGATGTGAACTCCATCTGCTTATTTCCCCCCAGGAATCTAGTAAAGTCTTAACCTGAATACGAACAAAGGCAGCGCCACGAGACCCGTAAACGCCCTCATGATAACGATAGAGTTTACCGCCCTGGTCTTGGGCGAAGTGGTTATCTTGAAGGATAGCCTCGGCCAGGCGCGGAATCAGGGCTTCTTTAACCTCATTCCCTTGACCGTCATTTTGTTCGCCGTGTTCTTCCGCTAAAAGCATATCATTGATGTTGATTCCGAGCTTGGTTAACTGGTTTACATATTTGACAATGCGACGTTTCACCCTTGGCCGCAATTCGCCTGCAATCGGCTCCCCCTGTCCGATACTCTCGGCCAAGCTGTGAAACAGGTCGGCATCGAGCTTATTGAAACCTTGCCCGTCCTTTTCAATGGCTCCATCACAAACGCTAGCTAAAGCCAGCACCGCATCTTCGAGTATGGTCCTTTTGGTAGCTGATTCGACAGTCTCGGGCGGTGGCTCATAGGCCGGGCATTGGCTAGCCAATTGCGTTAGTTCGCCCGCCGTGTGTCCAACGGCTAGCCAATCGCTCACGTCTTTGGTATCACCCGGCAACTCTAGCATGCGGATTCTGGCAGCTTTGCTATAGCAAGACCGGGCCACCTGGCTAGCATGGTCACGCCCTGGGCCATCATTGTCTGGTATGATAATCAGGTCAGCACCACGTAAAGCCTCACTGTAAGGTTCGCGCCATTTGCCCGCACCCATAGGATTACAGGTAGCCGCAAAGCCTGCTTTCCGTAAGTTGTCAACGTCCTTCTCACCCTCGGCAATAAAGATAGGCTTACTGGTAGCTATTGCTTGCGTTAGCTCGTTCTGGTGATAAAGGCTGAGCGTGATGCCCTTCAGGTTATTGATGAACCCACCTTTGCCGTCCGGCCTGCGCTGGTAGAAGCCCTTCGGCTTGGTTCGCACTACCTCAAAGCCGTCATAGTGATAAACCGCCTCGATTACCTTATGCGCAGCCTTCGGTTTGTGGCCACTAAGAAACAAGTCTTTAGTATCCAATCCTAGCAGCTTGAGAATAGCCGCCGTCTCGCAACCGGCAAAGCATTTCAGTAGGAGCTTACCATCAGCCTGCTTCACGCTAAGGCTAGGCTTAGTGTCGTGGTGTCCTGGGCATAGTGCCAAATACTGGCCATCATGCGTTGGTTTTACGCCCTTTAGCAGTGCTAAAAAGTCATTTAGATTTCGGATTTTGCTCATTTGAAAGCTCATCCTTTACTTGCCTTATCGCCTGTGCCCAAAACTTTCGAAATAGAGCCCTTGATACGAGTGTGCCATGCCCTGGCCGTATGTCAACCGTCAGCTTGATTTGTGCTTTGTCAGCTAGCTTAGACACTTTCAGCCTCCGGTGTGTCAGGTATAAGAGCGTTGAGTAGCTTTTCCAGTTTATGCAGCTCTTCTTCATACTCAATCCTTAGAATGTCATCATCGCAGCCAAGCAGATTGAGGTGCGCTTCTTCCAAAACCGCTCTCTTAAACAGGCTTAACACCCTTTTATCTTGGGTGACGGCAAGCAAGCGTACCTTGCCAGTTTGCAGGTCTGGATATTGCAGGACCAAATGAGGTTGCATCTGCTTTTCCCTCCTACTTATTAGGGTTGAGGGAAAGCAAAACTCACACTTTTGGCAGGAATTTTGCAGAAAAAACAAAAAGGGCCGAAATTCGGCCCTTCATTGGACGGCAGTTACTAGTTAACGCCTATTTGGACAGCTTACGGATTTTCTTATTGATACGACTCCACTTTTGTTCTTTAGCGTGAGCGCCCGTGCCGTAAAAGCTGCTAATACTAACGCCTGTCTTGGAGCTAAACTCGAGTCCCTTGCGGATTAAGTCGTGTCTCTCAAAAATCTCCTGCCATTCATTAGGCGTCAGGTCATTATAGCCGATGCCCTTGTGGGCGAAAGCCTCAATAATGGCTTCCCTACCGTCTGCCTCGGATAGCTCGCCAACTTGCAAGGCACTAGTGTCCTCGATGTCCATCTCAACCACTTTTCCGGTTTCTTTATCCTTAATCACGATGGGTTTATGGATGAGGCCAGCAATAGTAGCCTTACTCAGTGCCTCAGGAGTCGTCTCTGGCTCTTGGTCACTGGGTCGATGAGCTTTCACCATCCATTTTTGAAGCTGTAATAACCTTGCCTCATCGGGTAGCCCATCATCCAGCCCGAGGAGATTCTTGAAGCGAGCGTAACACGCGTCCAGTACTTCCTCAGGATTTATGCCTTCGAACTCTCTCGGTTCAATCCCGATGATCGTCCAAAGTGCTGAATTAGGCCGAAGCTTAGGCTTAATTTCAGCCTCGCCGTAAAGGGCTAGTTCCCACAACAACGCTGCCGCATCATGTGCCCTCTCTGGGCTCACCGAGCCGAGTAGCTCTGACAATTCTGTTCTTCCGGCGAGGCCGGCGTAATACTCGCTTCTCTCGTTCACAAGATCAGCCATTTTGCCAGTATGTGCTGGATCGGAGGTGTAGCCAGATGCTTCCAGCCCCTTCCGCCACTTGACCAGCCAATGCCTAACTAAGAGGGCGCGAGAGTCATCACGAAAGTCATGCCGCAGATCACGCTTGATGGCGTTGCGAATCCGGCGCCTTTCCGCTGCTGATAGGAGACTCGGGCTGTCCCAATCTCCGAACTTCCTTATGATGATGTTCACTACGTTAAACGGGGGCGGCACTAGGGAAAGCGCCAGCGCCCGCCATTCGGCTGGCTTAAGAACGGGGCCAAGCACCTTTTGCAGATGCCAAGGTAGCAGGGGAAGAAACGTCTTCACGACGGGATCCCTCATCGCTTCCAGTTGAGTAGGAATACTGAAATTGTCCTTTTGCTTCCGGTCGCTGACCCTAGGATAAAGTGTTGCTCTCATCATTGAACCTCCTTCGCCGTTATTGCTTCCTTTGTATATTTTTGGACAAAGGTCATTTTAGGAGTCATGTAACTCTGATGCAAATTATAATAAATAGAATAACAGTTATAAGTATATAGTATTGACATTTATTATATAATATACCATAATATACTATAAATTGGCAAACAGCAGTGTATTTGCTAATCTATGGAGGTTAACAATGGGGTTGCCTTGTAAAGGGACATTGGTCAGGGGCAAGACCACCGAAGTTATGTAAGCGTGCGGTGTGCCACGACTCATACCTCGTGCAACTGGATTGGCCACAGTACTTATGAAAGGTAGTGGTAATTGTCGCAGTACAGGAGGACGACTTAAATGAATTTAGGAAGAGAGCAAGCAGAGAAACTCAAGAGGTACTTTATCAATGCGGAACCGTTCCTATGGGGTGTTCTTGAAGCTAGGAACAAGAAGGAACGACTGAAAAAAATCAAGGAACTTGGCTTTCTAAGCGACTATTCGGAAGGCGGCAACCCGATATACAGCAGGATCAACCAGGACTTGCTGGTCGAGTTGGGCATCGAGGGTATTCTGGAGCGTATCGTCGTACCGCAAGTTCGTAATCGTTTCGGCGAAGAGGCACTGAGCACTTTGCGGCGAAACTGGGAGCAAGGACGCACTCCCGATAAGAAATATCTGGAAGATAAGAAACTTTACCAGTACCGCCGATTTGTATGGAGAGAGAAATGGGAAGACAAACGCCCAATACCGCCCAAGGAACCGGCGCATATATTTGTTCAGATTCATCCACAACACGGATTTGTGGAGCGTTGGACTGTCTTTGCCGGACTATGGTTTGAGGAAATAGAGCCATGGATTAGAGAAGCAGAATCAAAGAATGAGGGATAAATACATATAATTATGGCTAGGGTAGAAATGGTGATAGATTCTCTAAGGCAAGACTTGCTGTATTATGAGTGGGTTGTGGTTCTAAAAGAGAAGCTAGGGGAACACTATCTCCCTGTCTACATAGGTTCACAACAGGCTGATATTATCAAAAGTCTCCTAGTAGGCACCAAACCCACTGAGTCGGTAGATTTTGACTTTTCCGTGTCTGATGTCAACATGGACAATGCTGAGCTTCAGTCGGTTATAGTCAACCGACTGAAGCATAATGTCTTCTATGCCAAATTACTATTTACTCACCAAAATAAATCTTACAAAGTTGATTGTCCGCCCGCTAAAGCTATTGCTCTTAGTTTGAGAGTGCAGGTGCCTATTTTCGTTGAGGCAACGGTCCTGAGAAAAGCTGCGGTTGAGGTCCAAGCTTAAAGTAATGTTATCAGATAGAACGACCAAACGGTAAATAACTCACTCTTTATATTGATTAGGGAGGTTAAAGCAAATGGATAGCAGCTAAGCTAGACAACTCATTAAAGAGCATCGTGAGGAAGGAGAGACAGAATGCAGGTGGTGCTTTGCCATAGACCTTGAAAGAGTAAAAGCGAATGTGATTACCCAGTATGACTTCCCAGATGCAACAGTTTTGCACCTGAAGTGCCCCAGGTGTGGCAGCGAATTCAGCTACTACATTCGCGCATGGGGAGAGGAATATCTCAGGAACATCATATTGAAGCTTCATCCAGAACTGGAAGGCAGAATCGATGATAATCTAATTAGAAAGATTAATGGTCGAATGTGGTCCGAATACGATTAGTCACTAATAGTTGTGACTAAATATAAGTCTAAAAACTAACAGTTTCGAGGGAGAGGGGAAATGAAAAGCGAGGGTGAAATCAAGAAACATATAGAACATTGGGGAAAATCACTGGCTGGGATAATAGATAAGTCTGCTGAGTTCAATTGTGAGACCTGTCCGTTTTGCAACTGTACTCTTGACCTGCAGAAAGACCTGGATTCTGAGCTCAGCTTAAGTTCCGCCATATGCCTATTCAAATGCCATGCTTGTAGTACTGTATATGTAGTTGCGCCGGTTGTCGCTTCCTGGCAGGCCCACGCGCTCAAAAAGTGAAACCCCTTGATTCAATGCAGAATGCCTAACCCGGTTAAATAATCTAACTGCGCTAGATTATTCAAAAGTCTGGCTATTTGGTACCCAACAATAGATGTATGAGAATAATCATAGGTGAGCAAATTGGCTATAACATTTAGTCTAAACGATGAAACTAAAAAGAGACTACACCCTGAAGCACTACGGTGTTTTAATGATTGTATGGCTGAGCTCGAAAAGGATCTACAAGAAGCTCTTAAAAATCTTAATGGGGATGACTTTGCCTGTTTATCCACCAGTGGGAATAACCCACTACAAACTCGTTTCGACGAAATGATGGAGGTGTTATCTAGATATGTTGACATTGAAGACAGGGCCGAAATCTACGCTGAGGTAAAAACT
>SDBU01010909.1_pt1 | contig 10023 bp, 7 predicted proteins | sample 2277071 | NCBI WGS metagenome assembly SDBU01 (sample SAMN10397929, study PRJNA504765) | marine sediment metagenome | isolation source: marine sediment core GS08_GC12, 126 cmbsf | place: Arctic Ocean: Gakkel Ridge, Loki's castle | collected 2008 | reverse complement strand
GGATGGCGGAATCGAGGGAGCAGAGATAATCCTGACAACAGACAAGGTCACGTTCATGGGGCTCGTCAGCGGCGATCTGTCCCCCTGGAAAGCCTACGCCACCAAGAAAATCAAGATAAAGGCGTCGCTGACTGACATGCTCACGATAAAGAAGTTCTTTTAATAGGTAATACTCTCAGACCACCGTCCGAATGAAATTACTCGACCACGCGAAGCCCCCGGGCCAGCAGACTGAACTCCTTCACGCCCATTGTGCGCTCGTCCACCGGGACTATGAGTATCCCCTTTCGCGTGGCAATGTCCGGTGTTATCGAGTCCATGAATTTCAGAGCATCGTCGAAGCTTGTCTCGGATATCAGGTACTCGATGCCCTCCAATAGCACTACCGGTTTTTCATTTTCCTCGATGAATGTAGTTATTTTGTCCAGGAGCTGGGCGAGCGGGCGCGGGCTCATGTGCTCCACATAGTCCCTCTCGGATTCAACGCGGCTGAGCCATATCATGCGCTCCGGCTTGTGCTTGTACTCGTCCTCGACCTGGCTGGGCGGTGTTCTTGCCACAAGTAGTGGCTGCGAGTCCTCTGCAGCGCTGAGCTTTGCAAAGGTGTTGAAAGCCTTTACTGGCCTCTTCTCCTTGAACAGGTAGGAATAGCCGCGTTCCACAGGAAGCCCTTTGACTATATCCTCTTTGACTGGCACCTGTGAACGCTTCGACAGGAGGACACCAACCCCAATAATCACAACTGTTGCAACGATGGCAAGGATGGCCAGGGTGAGGATCCATTTATTTATCCCTGATATAACCTCTTCAGGTTTATACTCCTGTTTGTTTCCGATGGAGCTAGTAACGTACGTAATCTTCACTATCCTGTTGTTATCTCTATCCGCCACGTATATCTTTCCATCATGGCCGACAAAAACCCCGGATGGGGAATTGAAGTGGAAGTTGTCGCACCCAGGTTTGCCGGTTACACCGATTGTACCTAGATAATCACCATCGGTGTCAAATATCTGTATCCTGTGGTTCCCGAGATCTGCCACATAGACCTTCCCGTTCCAGCATGCCACTGTACTGGGGTTGGAGAGGTGGTGTACGTCATCCCCGCTTTCTTCAGTTACACCGATGAAATCGTCTGCAATATGGTCGTTGAGGTCGTTGTAGATAACGACCCTGTGGTTCTGGCTATCTGCAACATAGATCTTACCATCGTCTGCAACCCCGAGACCTGTTGGGAAGTTTAGGTGTTCAGTGTCGTTTCCTGAGGCTCCTGGTGTGCCAAGGGTCTGGACATAATCACCAGCCGATGTATGTACGTTTATACAATGGTTTGGCGCAAAGGCTGAATATATGTATCCCTGCAGTCCTATCGCGATATCGTAGCAATCGATCGGGAGGGTATCATCATATACACCATCCATATGAAAGACCTGAACCCTGGCGTTTCCCTTGTCTGCCACATATATTCTATTGTTTCCAACCGCTACCCCTGCAGGTATGAAAAGGTGGTCGTTGTCGCTGCCAGCCTCCCTCTTTGTACTGCTCCCGAGTGTAAAGAGATAGCTTCCAATGGGATCGTATGCCTGGATGCGATAGTTGTTTGAATCAGCTATGTAAATGTTGTCGAAGGCATCTACCCCCATACCCTCGGGAACGTTGAGGTGCTTGTTGTCAAAGATGGCCAAGCCGGTGGTGCTGATAGATTTAAATAGGCTTAGGTTCGAGTAGAATACCTGGACCCTGTTGTTGTCTGCATCTGCAACATATATCTTACCGTCTGGTCCAACACCCACCCCCCTTGGCCTAGAGAAGTGCCCATCGTCTGTGCCGCTAGTACCGTTATAGCCGATGCAACTTACATAGTCCCCGTTGATATTGATTATCTTGAGCCTGTGATTGTAGGTGTCTGCTAAATAGATATTATCCCCAACGAGATCGAAGCCACATGCCCACTTAAGGTCTCCAATCCAGTTGCCACTATCGAAATCGCCCCCCGCTAGGGTATGGGAATATGAGTAGTTGTTCCCATAAAAGACCTGGATTGCCTGGTGGTCAGTGTCCAACACATATATCATCCCGTTCGGGCCGATCTCTACATCGTAGGGGTGGGCAAATGTGATGTTCCCTGTTGGATCCCCACTATCTGTGTATTTGGGGTCTGTCCCATAGATGGTTGTGATGTACGTAAGGTCTTTTGTGTACACATGGACCTTCTCGGCATAGGTGTCTGCCACAAGTATCCTATCGTTTTGGTCGTCTATCTTAACTCCGCACGGATAGTCAAACTCGTTTCCACCTGTTCCCGTTAGGCTCTTGAGGTAGCTGCCGCTCAGGTCAAATAACTGTATCCTGTCGTTTCCAGCGTCTGCAACAGCAATCATGTCGGCACCTATGTCCACATCATATGGGTTATATAAATGGGTGTGCAGGTCGCCGCTCTCTCCAGTAGTTCCTATAGTCTGTAAGTAGGTATAATTGGAGTCAAATATCTGGACCCTTTGGTTCCTCCTGTCTGCAACATAAACCCTTCCATCACTCCCCACCGTAACGTCTCGAGGATCATTGAAGTCTGTAGGATTCTTTGGTAGTGGTATCCTTGAGCCAATGGTTTGTGTGTAGTCGCCGTCCAAATCATAGACCTGAACCCTGTTGTTCTCGTAGTCTGCCACAAATATTTTACCATGGGAAACTACAACGTTGTAGGGGTTGTTGAGATAGTCGTGACCAGACCCGAACTCGGCTGTCACTCCTACCGTATCTGAATACGAGCCGTCTGAGTTGTATATCTGGACCCTGTGGTTTCTGTTGTCGGCAACATAGATCTTGCCGCTGCTGTCAACATCGATACCAAAGGGATAGAAGAACTGATTGTTAGTATGGCCAATTACTCCGGTTTGACCTATAGTGTTCAACCAGTTGCCTGTCATGTCAAAGATCTGTATGCGGTGATTGGCCGAATCGCTGACATAGATATTGTCATTGTTGACAGCTATTCCATAGGGCACATTGAATACCGAGTTGTCTGTCCCACTTACACCTGTTATTCCGATGGTTCTGTCTGCTACATTGTCGGTGAGATCGTTAAAGACCTGGATACGGTAGTTGTAGTAGTCTGTGACATATATCTTGCCACCGCTGTCTACAGCCACGTCTTTTGGTGTATTGAAAGTTGTATCAGTGTTCCCTGACTGACCTGTTACTCCAAGGGTCTGGAGGTAGTTGCCATTTTGGTCAAAGATTTGGACCCTGTGGTTGTTTGAATCTGCTACATATATTTTACTATCTACTATAGCTATTCCAGTGGGATAAAAGAATGAGTTGTTACCTTGGCCGCTCTCACGCGATACTCCTATGGTATTGAGATACGTCATCTCTGAATCAAATATCTGGATGCGATGATTTCCCCTATCTACAATATATATGTTTTCGTTCTCATCTATGTCCATATCTGTGGGTCCAGCGAAATCGTAGTTGTTGTTCTCATAGAGCGGGTCCAAAAGGCGGTTCTTTATAACCTCTGGATTGAAGTCTGTGTACAAGGGGGAGGGGGTTGCAACGTTGGGGTTATTGAGGTATATGTGGTATATGTGGCGCGCATTTGCATCCATGTAATATGTGAGGAACAACACCCTGGCTTCGAAGCACTTCTCGCCGTTGTTCCTTTCGGCCACTATCTGGATTGGCCTCTCGATCTCGCTCTCTGTCTCTTCATCGAAATAGGTAACCCTGAATTCCTTGGTCCCATTCGTGACATTGAACCTTGAAAAATCGAACCACTGGTCTATTACGAACTCGCCCTGGTCTATGCCTGACGTTTCATTCACCCAGAGCGTGATGCGCTCCTTCCAGTTGCTGTCCCACCAGGAAGTGGATTCATTACTTCTTGCATTGTCTGCAGTGAATAATGGTAATGATACGCACAGCATCGCCATCACTATAATACTAGCCACTAGTTTCCTCATAGTATTGCTCCATCGGGAGATTTGCCTCTATCTCCTTATAAACGATTGCAATAAGGATATATATAATTATGCGGAGGCTCGCGCATCTAATACATCTGGAATAACACATCTAGAGCAGCAGCTTGCCGTCCCGCATGAAGTTCAAGGTGCGGCCATCAGCATATTCGATCACGATTGTCGGGTCCCGTATTAAGAAGTCGCGGTGCGTCTTCGAGGTATTCTGGCCTCCTGGCATGTCTATGTTGTACCCGAATGCTATGTGGATGGTCCTGAAGGCCTTTTCATCCTCCAGCATGTTGCCAGTTATCTTTGCGCTTGGATTCAGCCCGATCCCGAACTCGCCGATTATATCGGACATCTCGTCCACTGCAAGTAATTCTTTTAACTGCTCCACTATGGGCCCGTCGCCGCACTCGATACTGGATACCTTTCCGTTTTCAACGTCGATGATGACGTCGTCCGGCACCATGCCAAGGTCGCCAATCGAGCCGTCGACTACCATCCTCCCATTTGTGCCGTCCTCCACAGGGGAGCACCATGCCTCCCCGGCAGGCAGGTTGCCTATCTTTCCCTTCTCGATGTACACGTCTGTTGTGAAGGCGCGGTCTGTGATGTCCAGCGTGATGTCGGTTCCTTTCGCGGTAGTGATCCTGGCTTTGACTGCGCCCTTGAAGAGTTTCATCACGCGGTCGACGTTCTCTCTCATCCTGGGATAATCCACGTCAAAGAGAGTGGACGCCATGTCCTCAGTTATGCCTGGTGAGTGTGCAACCCTGCCATTTCTTTCCAGCTCTTTGTATATCAGCGCAACGCGGAAGGGTGTTTCATCCGGAGAGGTCTTCAGTATGTTGATGAACACATCATAGTTGCCAATCATATCCTTGAGAGCGGAAGGTATCTGCTTTAGTATGGCGCTCTCAGATAGGGTGTAGGAGTTCACCTCTGCGCCAAGCCTCTTTCCCCCTTCGATGAAGGCATTGGCTATCTGGGTCTTGGATTCGTGCATTACTACCATGACCTTCTCGCCTGGCTGTAGCGACAGCGTTTCCCTGAGAACCTCTTTTGCACCCTCTGCCCAGTCTTCCATGTTTCCTCACTCTTTTTTTCTCTTAATCGCTATCATCACTTGGTCAATATCTTGAATTTATCCGTGTCGAATAATAAGGGATAGTAATCGGTTGGGTGGTCCGTAGACCGCATCTTGACCACCTGGAGCAGGCGTGTTGTGCTGCGGTCCTTCCTCTCGATGGATAGGAAGAGCAGCCCGTCCGCAAGGTACTTGAACACGTGATTTTCCGTTATTATGTGCTCCTCGGGCCCCTCCACGATGAGAAGCGCGGTCAGGCCCATCTCCTTCAGCTCGCGGAAGAAGTGGAACATACCTTTTCTTATCTCGCCAGTGGGGCTAAACATAGTTAGTACATTCAATGAATCCACGACCACGAGGTCTACCTGGTGCATCTCGTTCAATGCCTTTACCTGGTTCAGTATCACAACGCTCCAGTCGATCTCGCTGTTCTCTGTTTCCGGGAGCGTTTCGGTTGCTCGCCTCAGCGTGCCGATGTCCAGAACAGTCATGTTCTCCTTGACATCGTTTATGTCCATGTTCATTGTCTCGGCCTGCTGGAACAGCGTTGACGAGAGCTGCTCGAGCGAGAAATACACGCCTTTCTTGCCATCCATAGCCTGGTGGTACATGATGCTGAAGGCTATCGAGCTCTTCAGAGTTCCCACCGGCCCCCAGATTACGACAATGAAGCCCTCGGGTATGCCCCCGTGAAGCTTCTCATCCAGGCCGGCCACGTACGTCTTCAGCCTGTGTACTGGCCGGTTCATTCTACCGCCCCCAGCTTGGACTGCAATCGCTCGTAGATTAACTCTGCATAGTTCTCGCCTCCAACCATTGCAAGGACGTGGCGGATGCTTGCCAGCATTTTTCTCATGTCGTTTCCTGCCTTCTGCTTCTCGAAGCTCAGCATCGCCACCGCACACTCTCTTCCATAGAGGACGGTCAACTCGCCCAATAACTCCTCTTCAAGGTCTGTATTCATATCCTCAGTCCCCGTTAGATAATTATAGTATAGTTTATCGTATATAGATGTTTTTCGTTTATTATTGAGTTGTGCAAAATTCCTGATCATTTCTTAACGCCCCTCGTTTTTCGAGTGAGGCATAGACCATAGAAATCATATTTTTCTATCCGCCGCTCGCCAGCGTCTGGCTCACTGCTTGGGTCATTTCTGCGAAATGACCTCACGCACCCTATGCAATTGGTAAGGTGCGTGCCCGATTCACGGTGGAATTGAAAAAATTCCACCTGCTCAGAGGAAAAGAAACTTTTCCTCCTCGTCTCGTAAGAAATCGGCTGCGGCGGGAAAAATACTCCCTTTTTAGGATGCCGTATTGAACGCGAGAGGACATAGTAGATGGTTCAATCCAGCAACCGATCTAAAGAGCCTGGCACGAAAGGGGCTAAAATGAGCAGGAACTCTGCGTCGCTTCGCTCCTTGCCCCTAACGGGTACACATAACAAACGCATATCTGGCTACGGTGCTTCGCACCTTCGCCCAAATGCCTTCGATAGATTATTATCCTGCTAATATATTGCTTACAGCAAGACGGCACTTCAGATATGCGCGGCCGTTATATGAAATTTTGGCTTTAAGTAGAAGTGAAAGATGGAGGTGAATAGTCATGGAGAAAATCAAGATCGCAATTGTAGGGATTGGTAACTGTGCGAGTTCGTTGTTGCAGGGCATTGAGTATTATAAAAACAAGGATAGCGAAGAGGCTATAGGATTGATGCATTGGGATATCGGTGGTTACAAGCCCCACGATATTGAGGTAGTAGCCGCATTCGACATAGACGGAAGGAAGGTGGGAAAAGATGTGTCAGATGCCGTTTTTCAACTCCCCAACTGCACCACAATCTTTTATAAGGCCATTCCGGAGAAAGGAATCATAGTTAAGATGGGCAGAGTTTTGGACGGCTTTGCCGAGCACATGAAAAATTATGATGAAAAATATACCTTCCTTTTGTCTGACCAAAAAGAGGCAAGTAAAGAGGATGTGGTCGGAGAACTCAAGGAAGCCGGTGCCGAAATTCTCTTGAATTACCTTCCCGTGGGATCTGAAAAGGCCGCTAAATTCTATACCGAATGTGCATTGGACGCCGGTGTGGGATTCATAAACAACATGCCCGTCTTCATCGCCAGCGATCTCGAATGGGGCCAGCGTTTTGAAAAGGAGGGGACACCCATTATCGGGGACGACATAAAAGCCCAGCTCGGCGCCACCATAGTGCATCGAGTGTTAACCAACCTTTTTAAGAATAGGGGAGTGAAACTTGAGCGGACCTATCAACTCAATACCGGGGGAAACACAGATTTTCTGAACATGCTCGACAGAAACCGTTTGGCTTCCAAAAAGGAGTCCAAGACCGAAGCTGTACAGTCTCAAACCAAAAACCGATTGGATGATGAAAACATTCACATCGGCCCCAGCGATTGGGTGGCGTGGCAGAAAGACAACAAGGTTTGTTTCATTCGAATGGAAGGAAAACTTTTCGGCGACGTTCCCATGAACCTCGAATTGCGGCTTTCTGTGGAAGATTCCCCCAACTCTGGAGGAGTGGTGATAGATGCTATAAGGTGCTGCAAACTGGCACTCGAAAGGGGTAAGGGAGGGATTCTGTATTCTCCGTCGGCCTATTTTATGAAGCTCCCCCCAAAACAGTTTACCGATGATGAGGCATATCGACTAACAGAAGATTTCATCAAAGGAATAAGAGAAGATTAACGAAAAACGAGGAGAGTTGATCAATGAAAATCGCTTATGTATCAACTTATCTTCCCAAACAGTGTGGAATAGCTACGTATACAGATTATCTCATTCATGGCATCAGAAAAGCAGACCCTGCGTCAGAAGTTAAGATCATTGCTGAGCAGGGAGCATCTCCAATTAAGCAGGAGAAACTTGAGGTAATCCCTTGTTGGGATAGAAATGAGAATTATGTAGAACACATTATTTCACACACACAGGGCATGGATATCATTCATATTCAACACGAATATAGTATTTACAAATTTGATGATAGATTGCCTACCGTGCTCCAGGGATTGAATGAAAATGCTAAAAAGATAATAACCATTCACTGTGTAAGACCCGCTCAATTCTCTGAAAGAGGGGCTATAGATGAAAATTTTGCTGCAAGAATTGCCAAACTTGCCGATGAGGTCATCGTGCATCTCCCAACCCAGGAAGCAATACTCACTCGGCTGGGCGTATCATCAAAAAAGATCCATATTATTCCTCATGGAACAGAACTCAGCGATGAGGATAAAGAAGCTTCGCGCAAGAGGCTTGGGCTGCCTATAGATGCAAGGATACTTCTCATGTTTGGGTTTGTGAAGAAGCACAAATGTCTACATATAGTTGTTGAGGCCCTTGTTGAGATACTGGAAAAATTCAAAGACATATACCTATTTGTAGCTGGAGGTCTTACTCCTACTCCCAAAAAGGAGGATAAGGATTATTTTATAGATGTTAGTAAGAAGATAGAAGAGCTCGGTCTTCAGAGTAACGTTATTTTTCCGAATAGATTTTTTCCAAATAGCGATGTACCTTATCTATTTGGTGCATGTGATATTGTTCTATTCCCTTACTATGAAGAAGACCGATCTGCATCTGGCTCATTTCATCTAGCAATAGGTGGAAAAAAGCCTGTTATTGCCTCAAGAATCCCCAAGTTTGAAGAGTTGAGGAATATTTGTGATGAACTTCTTGTTCTTCCCTATAACTCTTCAGGAATTGCAGAAATAGCTATCCGTCTTTTTGGAGAGCCAGAATTTAGAGAATATGTTCTTGATAGAACAGATGAGTATCGAAAGCTTACTTCTTGGGGTGCGATTGCACGCCAACACTTGGAATTGTATAGGGGATGCTGAGATGAAGATAGGAATACTCTCCAGGTGGAATACTGCTTGCGGTGTGTCGCTTCACGCTGAACTTGTTGGTAGGGAATGGGTAAAGAATGGACACAGTTTAACTGTCTTCGCACCTAACAACATAAGACCTGTGGGGAGGGATGAAGAGTATATAATTAGATGCTTCAGCGATGAAGGTGATCATACAGAGACTTTTTTTCATCCTAAGCCCCTGTTGGATACAGATTACGAAATGCTAGTTGTGGAACGAGTAGAGTGGGTACCGTTAGAACCGCTGAAAAAATGCTTTCCTGCGATAAAGAAGAAGGCAAAAATAGTGTATGTGGTCCATGAGAGAAGACCACCAACCAATCCTCTGTTTTATGAGTTCGATTGGGACGCTATTGTTTGTTTTGACGATCGCTATAGAGAGCAATGGCTAAGAAGATTTGATGAAGATAAGATCCATATAATTCCTTATCCTACGGGTTACTTATGTAAAGGAGACGAGCATAAAGCAAGGAGAGAACTAGACTTTCCATTGAATAAGAGAATAGTGTTCAGCTATGGCTGGGCACCAGAATTGCATATTTTCCCCGTGCTTCCTGCACTTCAAGAGTTAAATGAGCAAATCCCATTTATCTATCTTATTTTAGCTGACCCGAAGTATATTGCCGCAGACATCCAACCTCTAAATGCCTACGAATTCATAGAGTTAAGATACGAGCTTGCCTCGATGGACCGAATCTATACATATCTTCATGCATCCGATGCATACCTCATCCATAAACAAAAAGAGGAAGTACGGAAGGGTGAAGCAGTGGTGCCAAGTGCTATTCTGATGTGTCTCGGTGCTTTAACCCCCGTAATCACATCTGACACAGAATTTGTTTGGTTTTTTGACAAAGAGGTCATAAAGTATTCAAACAAAGAGTTACTTAAGGAACTATTAATTAAGGTATTTAAAGGGGATAAAATTGTTAACCATACTCTAATCTCGGCTGAGGAGTATGCAATTAAGCACTCTCCCCGGAAAATTGGGTAGTGCTCCTTTTATTGGTTGACGTTTTTGGAGGATAGACAGCCAGCATTCACCCGTGCTTAGTGGTGGCTCGGAACTCGATAACTACACTGGCTAA
>SDBU01010908.1_pt1 | contig 10024 bp, 13 predicted proteins | sample 2277071 | NCBI WGS metagenome assembly SDBU01 (sample SAMN10397929, study PRJNA504765) | marine sediment metagenome | isolation source: marine sediment core GS08_GC12, 126 cmbsf | place: Arctic Ocean: Gakkel Ridge, Loki's castle | collected 2008 | reverse complement strand
GCTCTTGAGGCTGCCACGTTTAACCACTTCGCTACCTCCGCGCAAAAACTAGGAAGAAAAAGGGCTTTTTTAAATGTTACCTAAAATTAAGTCAGAGAACGAAGTCTAGATTCAACTTTGGAGAGTTCATCTTCAAGAACATCAAGCTTAGTTTTTAAATGAGATTTTTTCACATGCTTTTTTACAACTTTTTTAACAGGTTCTTGTTGTTTTGATTCAAAAACATCTGAACTGCCTTTCATCTTAGGCAATGCAGATTTAAGCTTTCTATCTAACTTTAAAATATCATGAAAAACACCTTTAAGCTCATGAACAAGACTGAATTTTTCTTCTCTTACTTCAGAAGTAGACTCAAAATTTTTTAAAGTGTCTAAAATATTTTTGCTAGACAAAAGAAAAGACCTTCGCATACTAACAGGATCTTCAACACAAACAAAAAAATTAGCTTCTTCTTTCATTATATCACTCAGAATGTTCTAACAAAGACCTATCAATAGTGCTAATGCGATTTTCAATTTCTTCTAAATCATGAGACCACTCAGCAAGCTCAGCATCTTCTTTAGCTTTAACTTCAGCAATCTTATCAAGCAAAAATTTAGCTTGAGAAATTTTTTCTCGCATCAATGCCACAACATCAACAATATCTTTATAATCATCAACTTTAACAAAAACTGGAACTTTATTCATTAGCTTCACCTGCTTTAGCAATAATTTTATCAACAAAACTCATTTTCTTTTCAACTTTTTCTAAATAAGAACGCCATTTATCAAGCAAACGCTCTTCTTCTCCTTTAAGTTCTTCTAATTTTTTAAGATGATTATCTGCAGCCATTAATTTTTCACGAATAACATTACTACTACCAATAATTTCTCTATAATCATCAGCTGCAATAAAAGCCTTAGAAGTAAGCTTTGGAGGAAGCTTAACCTCTTTTTCCCTAACAATTATTTCAGGCAAAGGAGCAAGTGTCTCAATTTCAGGAACAAATGGTGTAGGAAAAATGTCTTGAGATTCTCTAGGTTCTTCTTGAAAAGGAGGAAAATCAGGTAAAGGAGGTAAACTAGGTAACTCTTTTTTACCAGGATGCATTTCTTTAAAATCACCAAAGTCTGCTGGCAAACCAGAATCTCCTACTGGTGCAGGTGGCAGAGGAAGCTGTTTAACCTTTTTCTTCTTTTTTTTGAATAAACCCATCATATACCCCATTTTTAAAGACTCATCAGAGTATTAAAAACTTTTAGCACTATTGAAAAATGGTGAAATAGTTAGAAAAATTAGGAAAAACTTTTAAAACAGTAAAAAAAACAAGAAATTATGGAAGAAACAATAACAGCCAGATGCATAATAGATATGTTAGGTTCTCCTAAAGAATTTATAGAGCAAAAACTAAAAGAACATACAAGATTATTGAAAAAAAATGGGTTTGAAATACTTCGGGAGGAGCATGCTGAAGGTAAACAAAAAGAAGGAAAAGATAACCTTTTTACTGCTTTTTCAGAATTAGAAATAAAATTCAAAAATATAAATGAATTATTGAACTTTTGTTTTGAAAGCATGCCAAGCTCTGTAGAAATTTTAGAACCAGAAGATGCTATAAACTTAGGAATAAGAGACTTAACAGGATTTATCAATGATTTTCAAGCCAAACTACACCATGCAGACTTTTTACTGAAAAAACAAGAAGTAGAAAAAAAAGTATTAGACACAAATGCTGTAAACATACTAAGAAACTTCATAATTTATATATTACGAAAAGAACCTAAAACATTATTAGAATTAACTGAACTATTAGGAATAAGAAAAGAAGAACTAGGAAAATTTTTATCAGGATTAGAACAAAAAAAAATTGTTAAAAAAGAAGGTGAACAGTATAAATGCATGATTTGAAAAAAACAATACAAGCAGTTTTATTTGCATCAGCACAAAAATTAGAGCTAGAGAGAATTGCAAAAATTTGCAAAACTACTGAAGAAGAAGCGCTTACGTATTTAGAAGAGTGGAAAAAAGAGTTAGATTCTAATAGCAATCCTATGATGCTAGTTAGTGATGAAGACGGCTGGAGATTAACTATTCGTGAAAAATTCATATCTGTAGTGCGTAAAGTTGTTAAAAAAACTGAACTGCCTAAAAGCATATTAGAAACACTTTCTATAGTTGCTTACAAAGTGCCTGTATTACAGAGCAATGTGATAAAGATACGTACTAATAAAGCATATGATCATTTACGATATTTAGAGAAAGCAGGATTAATTACGCGAGAGAAACACGGCAGAACAAAAATGATAAAATTATCACCTAAATTTTACGAATACTTTGATATAAGTCCAGAAAAATTAAAAGAGAAAATGCAGGAGAAAGTGAAGTTGAAAACATTTGATACAATAGAAATAGTTGATGAAATTGAATCACCAGTAAAACCTTATACTGAGAAGCTTGGAGATTTAGAAGTTTTTGAAGAGAAGAAGGCTGAGAAACCTAAAAAGAAAGAGACTAAGGAAGAGGGAGCAGAGAAGAAAGTTGAAGAAAAAGTAGAAAAAGACGTAGCGGAAATTAAGGCTCAAGAAACTAAAGTTTCTGAACCCTTAAGGGAAACAGACAAAGTATTGGAAAATGCAGAGAAAGAAGTAGAAAAAAAAGAAACAAAATTTGAAACTGAAGGATTATATTCTAAAGGCATGACGCCTGAAATGCAAAAAAGAGTAGATAAACGAGTTAAAGAAATAGTGACAGGAAAGAAGGAAAAAGAGGAGAAAAAGGCCGATAAAAATGAGGAGTAAATTAGTTCTTATTTAAAGCACAAGCCTTATAAACGGTGAAAAAGACTAGTTTATAGACGATGGAAGCTGAAACTGGTAGTGATGGGAAGATAGTTCCAAGATTAGTGGAACAGGAAATGAAAGAATCATATCTAGAGTATTCTATGAGTGTAATAGTTGGCAGAGCACTGCCAAGTGCACAAGATGGACTAAAGCCAGTGCATAGAAGAATCCTATTTGCAATGCATGATTTAGGCATGTTTCACAACAAACCATCTAAAAAGTCAGCAAGAATCGTGGGTGAGGTTTTGGGTAAATACCATCCACATGGTGATACAGCTGTTTATGATTCTCTTGTTAGAATGGCACAAGACTTTTCTTTAAGATATCCTCTAATACAAGGACAAGGAAACTTTGGAAGCGTAGATGGAGATTCTGCAGCTGCTATGAGATATACAGAAGCTAGACTGAGTAAAATAGCAGAAGAAATGCTTCAAGATATAGACAAAGAAACTGTGAAATTTTTGCCAAACTTTGACGGCTCTTTAACAGAACCTTCTGTGCTTCCATCAAAAATACCAAATTTATTGATTAATGGAAGCTCAGGAATCGCAGTAGGAATGGCAACAAACATTCCACCACATAACATAGTAGAAACATGTGAAGCAATAATAAAAAGTATAGAAAATCCAAAAATAGAAATTGAAGAACTGATGCAAACAATAAAAGCACCAGACTTTCCAACAGGTGGAATAATAATAGGAACTAATGGAATAAAAGAAGCATACAAAACAGGCAAAGGAAAAGTTGTAGTAAGAGCAAGAACAACATTGGAAGAGGTTAAGAACAGAACAAGAATCATAGTCACAGAAATACCTTACATGGTAAACAAAGCTCAGCTAATAAAAGATATGGCTGAACTTGTAAAAGACAAAAAAATCACAGAAATCTCAGACTTAAGAGACGAAAGCAACAGAGAAGGAATGAGAATAGTGATTGAATTAAAAATAGGAGCAAACAGCGATGTTCTTTTGAATAAATTATACAAACACACAAGATTACAAGACAGTTTTGGAATTAATATTTTAGCATTAGTAGATAACCAACCAAAAGTATTGACATTAAGAGACTTAATTGATAATTATATTTTACATAGAAGAAACATTGTGCGTAAAAGAATACAATATGATTTAAAACAAGCAGAAAACAAGGCACATATTCTTGAAGGATTATTAATTGCATTGAAAAATATTGACGCTGTAATACAATTAATCAAAAAAAGCAAAGCAACAGAAGAAGCAAAAAAAGGATTAATAGAACATTATAAAGTAACAGAAAAACAAGCACAAGCAATATTAGATATGACTTTGAAGAGATTAACAAACTTAGAACAAACTAAAATAAAAGATGATCACGCAAAATTGATTAAAATAATTAAAGAATTGAAAGAAATATTAGCAGATGAATTGAGAATATTAGCAATAATCAAAAAAGAACTAAAAGAAATAATAGAAAAATACGGCGACGAAAGAAAAACACAAATAACTGAAGGTGAAGAAGAAAAACTAGAAATGGAACAACTGATAAAACCTGAAGAAACAGTAATTACAATAACACACGCAGGATATGTGAAAAGGATATTGTTAGAAACATACAAACAACAGAAAAGAGGCGGTAAAGGAATAAAAGCAACAGAAACAAAAGAAGAAGACTTTGTAGCAAACGTATTTACAGCAAATACACATGATAATGTTTTGTTTTTTACAAACACTGGAAAAGTACATTGGCTAAAAGTTTACCAAATTCCCGAAGCTGGCAGATATGCAAAAGGAACAGCTATAGTTAATATTTTGCAGTTAAGTAAAGATGAAAGAATAACAACAACAATACCAATCAAAGAATTCAAAAAAGATAATAATTTGTTTATGGTTACTAGGAATGGAACTGTAAAGAAAACAAGCTTAGAAGAATTTAGTCATCCAAGAAAAGGCGGAATAAAAGCAGTAAATATAGGAGAAGGAGATGAATTGATAAAAGTTCTTTTAACAGATGGTTCTAAGCAAATCATGTTGGCTACTGCTAATGGAAATGCAGTCAAATTCGATGAAAAAGATGTTCGTGAGATGGGAAGAACTGCAGGCGGAGTTCGCGGCATTAAATTAAAAGGAGATGACAAAGTAATCGGAGCAATAATTGCTCAAGATGACATGTCTTTGTTAACTGCTACAGAAAAAGGATATGGAAAAAGAACACTGATTTCTGATTATCGGTTAATATCAAGAGGTGGAAGTGGAGTAATAAATATTAAAATAACAGAGAAAAACGGCAAAGTCGTAGGAATAGTGTCTGTAACAGACCATGATGAAATAATGCTGATAACACAAAATGGAATCTTGATAAGAATGCCAACAAAAGATATAAGCGTCATAGGAAGAAATACACAAGGCGTAAGAATAATAAAATTAGGCTCTACTGATAGACTAAAAGGAATAACAAAAGTCAAAGAATGAAAGCACTAGTTTTGACTAATAAAGGTGTTGAAGAAATAAGTTCTTTGGAGATTAAAAAATTAACAAAAGCAAAAATACTTTCTGTTAAAGAAAAAATTGTAGAGATAGATTGTTCTAAAACAGAGTTAATAAAATTAGTTTATATGGGCAGAACATTTAATCGATGTGTTGAAGTTTTAGACAAATTTAAAATTAAAAAAATTTCTGATATTAAAATACCCGACTTAAAATTAAAAGACAAGAAAATAAAAGTAGAATGTGAAAGAAACGGGGAACATTCATTTACTTCTTTTGATGTTGCTAAAAAATTAAACAAAGAATTGACAGAAAAATATTCAGCAGAACTAGATTTTAAGAATCCTGATATTTTAATTCATGTACAAATACAAAAAGAAACTTGCTGGGTAGGGATAGATTATGCAGGAATAGATTTAGGAAAGCGCTTTTATAGAATATTTTTAGGAAAAGAAGCACTTCGAGGGAATATTGCAGCTGCACTTTTGAAAATTATAGATTATAAAAACGGCGATGTTTTATTAGATCCATTTTGCAGGCAAGGAATCATACCAATAGAAGCTGGGTTGATGGGAACAAAAACAAGTGTGAACAAATTTATCAAAGATAAATTAGCTGTTACAAAAATGTTTGATTCTAATTTAGAAAAATATGATAAAACTGTTAAATTAAAAGGTGAAATAACTGCGTTAGATAATAATTTCAAACATATACATAATTCAAAGAAAAATGCGAAGATAGCCGGCATTGTCAAGGAGATTAGTTTTAGTAGGATGGAGCTTCGATGGATTGATTCAAAATTTAAAGATGGAAAAGTAGACAAAATTGTTACACTATTGCCAGTTTATGATGATTATAACCAATTTTTTTATCAAGCAGAATTTATACTAAAGAAAAAAGGGCTAGTTCTAGTTTGTATGATAAAAAGCTTTGAAGAAGTTAAAAAAGCTGCTTCTAAGTATAAGTTTAAGTTCTTGGAAGAATGTTCTGTGATGCAAGGAGAGCAAGAATTGAAAGTATTTGTGTTTGAGAAATAGATTATTTAGGTTTATAAATTCTGTCTAAATCTTTAGCGATAGATTGTTCTATTGCCTGAATATACGCGATGAAAGCTTCCTCAGAAGGAATAACTGAATCAGATCTTTTTTGAATCATACCTACGTCCAGCATTAATTTTCCTAATTTCCAGAACGATTTTTTATAAGCTGAACTGATTTTGAAAATTGTTTCAGCTTGTTCTTTTTTCTTACAAATTTTTCTTAAAATCTCATCTCTAAATTCTTCATTTTTAATCACTTGTTTAATCTTAATTTTTTGTTCTGAAGCAACCTTTTTAATAATTTTTGGCAAATTAGAATAATACAATTCGAAAATAGGGTTATATTGTTCACATTCTTTAATTAATTTAATTACCTTTTTCATTTTGTTATAATCAGGAGAATTTTTTACTAAATGTCCTAAACTTTCAAAAGCCATATTTTTAAATTCTCTTAGAAAGAATTCTGTTTTTTCTAAACTTTCAACACAATCAGATTCTGTTTCAATATTAATGACATATTGCTGTAACGAAGGATAATTATTTTTTAATTCAGAGTAGACAGAACTCATTGTCTCATTTTCTACTTTAATATAATTATTAATAATTGCCCTGTCAATTTCTGTAAGATTATTTATCATTTTATGATTTGAAATAATTATCTTAAATTTTTATTAATAATTTCAACTAATTCTTTGAATTCTTTAACATCTTCTTTTTTATTTGAATTAAAATAAAAATCAGCAATAATATTGCTATTACTAATAACAGGGCGTGCATATTCTGGAGCAAAAATACTTGCAATATTCATATTCATTTCAGATGGATTATAAATAATATGGCCTTCTATTATTCCATCTTTACTATGTAGTTCAACTTCTATGATTCTACCTTCAACATGAGAATAAGTAATATTTAGACTTCTATCATAAGCAGATGTACACTCATCTATCTCTTTTACTAACTCTGAAATAATTTCATTACTTTTTTTGGTTTTAAAATCGCTTTTTTGAAAAGGAAGAAAACTTTTTTTAGTTTTTTTAGCAAATATAGCTCCATGTTCTGCATCAATTTCAGTGTTGTTATTCATTTTATTTGAAATGAAAGTGATTATATAAAAATCTTTCTATATTCACTACTGTGAGCTCACAACCAATCGAAAGGTTTAAATATCTTGAGACTACTATATATGTAGGGTTGGGCAGGTATTGGGACTCGGCTAATCACAGTCAGGAAAGTCTACCCACCGTGAAAGGCAACTCGTGTTGTGCGAGACTCAGCAATGGGTGGCAACATCACAGAAACGAACCACTTGTAAGGAGGATGAACACCTTAAAGTCTTGGTGACAAGATGTGTAAAAGGAAGACGCTCTTACAAGAAAGGGTGAAACGGATAGATCCTTGCTGGTGCAAGTCCAGAATGGACGCTAAGTAGAATGCCCAAATAGCTCATCCAAGACTTGTTAAATTCAAGCATGGGTGCTGACAGAAGGTAGCTTATTCCTACCCAACCTTTATATATTTCAAGCTTTTAGAGAAAATTTGCGAAAAAAAATGGCAAAAGATAACAAAGTAAACATGCCGATGAGCACAGCAGGCATAACAAGATATTTTGATGACTATAAAAGCAAAATAGAATTCAAACCAGGTCAAGTTATTGTTTTATCAATTATAGTAATAATTGTAATTATAGTTTTGCACGTGTGGGGAACTAAAGCGTTAGGACTAGCATGATACCAGGCATAAATCCAAGAGATATGGCAAAAGCCATGAAAAAAATGGGTATGAAACAAGTAGATATAGAAGCCCAAGAAGTAATCATAAGATGCGCTGATAAAGATATCATAATCACAGACCCTCAAGTTGCAAAAGTAGACATGATGGGTCAAGAAAGCTGGCAAATTTCTGGCAATGCACATGAACAAGAAAAAAGTACTGAAGCAGAAATCAAAGATGAAGACATAGAAACAGTAGTAGCACAAACAAAAGCAACAAAAGAAGAAGCGTTAGAAGCAATAAAAGAAGCGAAAGGAGATTTAGCTCAAGCAATACTAAATCTAACGCAAAATTGAGTGAAGATGGAAAACGAGAGCTTAATGCAGGCAAAGCAGGAGCTTAACAGAGCAGACCATAGCATAGCTGTAAGTTTAAAATACACAAGAACAGTAGATGTAATAAAAAGCATAATTAAAAGACTAATAAACACAGTAACTCATATTCTTGACGCTTTATTAGAAAAAGCAAAAGAAGATGGAAAAATAGACGAAATACCAAAAATTCCAGGACTAAAAGCAGAAGAAGTAAGAAAACTCTATAAAGAAGATCCAACAATACAAGATTTTTGTGAGTTTTACATGTTATTAAGAAAAGTAGACAAAGCAAAATATCAAAGCAGACAAGAATTCAGACGACATGTAACAATGACAGCTCACCTTGAAGAAACAACAAGCATAGAAGTAACAATTGATATAATCACAGATTATTACAACAAAACACAAGAATTCTTGAAATATGCTACAATATTAATTTATGGGCCGAATGAAGAGTAATGTTTTTTTAATAACAGGGAATGCAGGACAAGGAAAAACAACCATTGCAACAAACATAGCAATGGCCTTAGCACAATACGGACATGATACACTTCTTTTAGATTCTGACTTAAGAACACCTAAAATAAATTTTCACTTTGGAAAAAATCTGCCAGAAAGAAGTATACAAGATGTTTTAGCAGACAGAATAAAATTAGAAGAAGCAGTATACCAGCATCCATCAGGACTAAAAATATTATTTAGCTCACCAGCTCAACATATGATTGAGCATCCATCAAAATTATTAAAAGACATAAAAAGATTAGCTAATATAATAATCATAGATACACCTACTTATGATTTAGAATGGTATAAACAAAATTTACAATCAGTCTTAGTAACACACTCAGATTTTCCAAGTGTGTTGGAAATAATTAAATTAACAAAGCATTTACCAAAAACACAAGGAATAATTATTAATAATGCAAAAAGTGAACATTATGAATTATCTCCTGGAAATGTCAATAGTATAACAAACAAAAAAATAATAGGAGTGTTAATGGCAGAAAAACAAATTAAAGCAACACACAAAATAGGAGAGCCTATTGTAGAAAGCCATGCAGATTTGGCAACAACAAAAACAATAAGGGCGATAGCCGCAAACCTTATGAATCAAAACTACCTATCTCCATTAAAATGAGTCCAAGATTGCTAACACCAGAAGAAATTAAAGTACAACATCTAATAAAAAAAGCAAAAGAAAATTTATATCCATCAAGCAAAAACATAAACTCACTTCTTTACTGGACACTTTTAATAATATCAATCTTAGGAAATTTTCTAATAAGCGTAGTATTAGTACCTTTTCTTCTAGTATTAGAAGGAGTAGCGCTTTATTTTAGCTTATTTTTTGTAGGACTTAGTTTTGGATATCTTTTTAGTTTTGTGTTAAGAAGTATTGAAAGATTAAATCCAAGACAACATATAATGGCAAATGTCTTTATACCCGCAATAGCACTTATTAACATAGTAATAATAGCAACACTTTCTAATCAATTAATTTTGTTGTTGAAATTGTCAACACCATTTCACAATCCCTTATTTGTAGGAATAGCTTATTTCTTAGGATATGTGCTGCCAGAGGCATTAAAAAATCAGAGATTTTTTAAAAGAAAACG
>SDBU01010907.1_pt1 | contig 10025 bp, 9 predicted proteins | sample 2277071 | NCBI WGS metagenome assembly SDBU01 (sample SAMN10397929, study PRJNA504765) | marine sediment metagenome | isolation source: marine sediment core GS08_GC12, 126 cmbsf | place: Arctic Ocean: Gakkel Ridge, Loki's castle | collected 2008 | reverse complement strand
CCAGAAAGGCCTTGACGGTGTTCTGGGAGAACCCCTGGCGTCGCATGTAGTCGTGGAAGGCACCAATAGCGGCGCTCAAGGAGGACTTGCCAGTCAAAGCGCCCATCTCGGCCATGGGTGGGCATTTCCTACCGCGTATGCCCCTCTGGGGAAAGAGAGACAGTTGTTCGGACTTTGGCGGGTAGCTGGCGGCCATCGGATTACCCTTTCGTGTAGACATGATTTTGACACAAATTATACGGCAGGATGATGGTCTTGTCAATCGTTGAGGAATCTGACCAAAGCAGCTCCGCATTGGGGGGGCGATCTCCAGTGCGGGGATACCGGTCCGAACGTGTGAAGTGACTCTGCCCATCTGCTGCAGGCTTGCAAGTGTATCCCTCATGATGTACAATGCTGACCGATGTTGTGGTAGAGGTGAAATCCGAATCTGGCTGCGTATGGCAATGAAACAGGTGACACTTAGACGTGCTATCTCCCTTCTGGCGCTGCTGGCCGTGTCTGCCTTGGTTGTAGGGTTGGACCAGTTGACCAAGATGTGGGTCGTGAATTCAATCCCGGAAGGGGAGTGGTGGAGTCCCTTGCCGGGTGAAGGGTGGCGCATCCTCCGCGTCACTCACACGACGAATAGCGGAGCCGCCTTTGGCATGTTTCCCGATCGAGGCGGTGTTTTCATCCTGATCGCCGTGGTGGTGGCGGTAGCCATTGTGCTGTACTCCTGGAAACTGCCAGAGGGGGAATGGTTAATCCGACTGAGCTTGGGTCTGCAGTTGGGCGGTGCCATCGGCAATCTGCTCGATCGCATTCGCCAAGGGTATGTGACTGATTTCCTTGACCTTGGCTTCTGGCCTATCTTCAACGTGGCCGATGCCTCCATCCTCATCGGTGTAGGCCTGATCGTCTACTGCCTTTGGCGCGGAGATCATGCGGCAGCTACCTCTTCTCTGGCTGTGGCGGATGAGGAGGTGTGGTCTTGAGTCCCTTCGGTTCTGGTCTGGATCAATCTGGTCGCAGTGCTGTGGAGCAGGTATTCTCGTTTGCTCGTCGATGACAAGCCCACCACAACCGTGGGGCAGCAGCCTTGAGTCAGTGGTTGACGAGACATCTCTTGTGTCAGGATGACGAGGAAGTCTATCGGTCCGGAAGCGGTCGCTCGCTGCGCCGTTTCTTCGCCGCACGGCAGGTGCGTGAATGCCAGGAAGGGTATCGCAGAGGGGGCGGGTAGTCGGAGCGCATGATGACAAGGAGTGAACGTGCGCGTTCTGCCCCGTGATCAGGTTTCCCCGGACGCATGTGGTCTCTACCTCTCCGGGCATCTGTCGGCCATTAGTGAGATGGTTCTGCCTCTAAAGGTGCAGCCAGACAATCGTTACGCTCTTCTGGCCGCAGATCTCGATCTCCGCGTTTGTATCTCGCTGCTCGTCACATGACTGATACACGAAGGCAATTGAAACAGACGGAACGAACACTCCAATTGCAGGTGGACGTGTCCGGCCAACGGCTGGACCGCTATCTTGCGGATGCACTGCCTGGCCTATCCCGCTCGCAGATCCAACGACTGATCCGTGAGGGACAGGTCATCCTGAATGGGCAGGCAGCCAAGCCCAGCACTATGGTTGAGTCAGGAATGCTCGCGGTTGTGCGTGTCCCCGCTTCTCCTGACGACGAGGTGTTGCCTCAGGATATGGCTCTCGACGTCATTTACGAGGACGATGACCTGGTGGCGATATCGAAGCCTGCCGGCATGGTGGTGCATCCGGCTCACGCCCATCGGGAAGGAACGCTGGTCAATGCGCTGCTGGCCCGCTATCCAACGTTGGCGGTCGGAGATGCTGGCCGTCCGGGCATCGTGCATCGCCTTGATCGCGACACGTCGGGTCTCATCGTGGTGGCGAAGACCGACAATGCTCTGCAGCACCTGCGAGAGCAGTTCAAGCAGCGCAAAGTCAAGAAAACATACCTGGCGCTGGTGCACGGCCGGCCCCCATCAGCTGACGGTATCGTCGAGGCACCAGTTGGCCGCAATCCACGCCAGCGCAAGCGAATGGCGGTGTTGGCTGGCGGACGTGCCGCGCGCACAGCATTCCACTTGATGGAAGACCTCAACGACTACAGCCTTCTGACGGTTTCTCCGGAAACGGGCCGCACGCATCAAATTCGTGTGCATCTGGCTTGGGTGGGCGTGCCGGTCGTGGGGGACCGGGTGTATGGCCGGCGGCGCAATCATCTGGGGTTGCAGCGCCAGTTCTTACACGCCTGGCGACTCTCCTTCCAGCGCCCTGGTGGCAAGGGGAGGCTTGATCTGGTGTCTCCTCTGCCTCCCGATTTGCGGCAAGTGCTGCGGGACCTTGGTAGCCAGCATCCCGGTTAGCACAAGACGTGGACTCGATCCCCGTGCCGTGGTCAGGCCGAACTGTATTGGGCGTCGCACCTCACCGGGGAGAAGCCTGCGTGTTCTCCCGCGGCACCAGATGTGCATCGATCTTCTCTCCTCGACAACGGCTCCGAGGCACGGCTGGACGCAGCGGCGGAAGTGCTCAAGTACGTATCACGGACCACTCCTGTGCCGTTTTCCGGGACTTGCCGCTGCGGAAAAAGAGTCTTGCCTGTGGAGCTGTTTCTTGCGTGTTGCGGACTCGTGGGCGATAATGAGTGGCGCATATGTTCTATTGGGGGAGGGGAGTAGCTGATGCGTGAGATCACTGTTGCGGTTGTGCAGATGGAACCGGCACCCCATCCGCCCACTGTCCGATCTGACCGTCGCCATATGCCCGTCGGCGCCACCCGCTTACCTATTCTGGCGGATTCTTAGCCACACTGCGCCCAGCAGGCTACCGGCCCCCAGCAGTGAAGCAATTCCTATCCACAGCAGGAGGGACGGACTGCCCTTTCTCTCCCCAGGGACGCGCCGCATGGTTGAGGTGGGGGATGGGGGCGGTGGTGTGCTGGTGGGCTGGGAGGGGGATGAATCCGGTGTCATCCTGGTCTGACTGGCGGCAGGGCTGGCAGTTGCGAGTGCAGGCGCGGGCGTGGAAGCAACCGCGTCAGGTGTGGTGAAGAGCCAGGTAGCGGCAGGTGTGACAGTGCCCTCGACAATCGGGAGAAGTGCGGGTGTAGCGGACTGTCTCGCGGTTGGGCCTGGCGCGGGCGTGAGGGTGCTGCTCGTGGGTGGCGTTGGAGTGGTGGGGGACTGAGGGGCCGACCCGGGCGTGATGGTGGCGGTGGCAGGGGGTGGTGGTGTGCTTGTCTGGCTCTCAATAATGGGCACTGTGACAGCATCGCCCTCAAGAGTCACGAACTTGGCTGTCACCCATCCCAGACCGTCCTCAGTCTCTTCCTCGGTAACACGGATCTGCCACCAGGTGCCGGCCGGGTCTTGTCCGGCGACAGCAGCGGTTTCCCCTTGACGCAACCGCCCGATGCGTTCGTACTGAGTGCCGGGGCCAGTCCGGATGCGAACGGTCTCGTCAGCCCGAACGAATGGTCCGGCCGGATCTGGCGAAACGGCGGGTGAAGTCTGGGTGGGGGAATCCGAATCGCCGTTGCTGTCTGGGGTGTGAGGTGCGGGTACCACCGTTGGCAGCGCCGTCTCTTTGAACCGCGTGGACAGTTCCCGGGTCAGATCCAGGTACAGGTCGCCGTAGGATACGCTGGGCTCAATCATCGTGCCTTCGGGCCACTCGTTGAAACTGGTGATGACAATCCAGTCAGGTTCGCTGGCCACGGCGGCAGCCCACGTGTCACGATAGTAACCGCCGTCCTGTCGATCAACTGCAAAAGCGTCGTCACGGCCGGTACCCCTGTCGTCGTATCCGGGCAAGGCGGTGGCCACCCACAGTCGGGGTGCATTGTTCTCCGTCTGGTAGCGGCGTGTTCGGCTACCCCAATCGCTCAGCGTCTGTGCTGGATTGGACGACCAGGCGACAGAATACAGATGAAGCCCGTCGAAGATATCCAAATAGGCGACGTCCACGCCCTCGGCAATCCAAAGGCTATCGTGCTGGGGATCCACCTGAGATCGGATGGCGTCCCATTCTTCCACACTGAAGCGCTGCTGTTGCCAGAAGAAGATGACGGGCCTGCCCTGATGCCGCAGATAGGCCGGATGCTGTGCGTGTGTTGACAAGAGGGCGCGCAGGCCATTGGTCACTGACGTCCGGTCAGGGAAGAACGGGCTGGCGGTCTCGAAGTCCACAGCGGCGTGGAAGCCCTTGCCGGCTGCTACATCCAGAAGGGCGCGGAAGTTCGTCTCCGTCTGGTTACCGGCTTCGAGGGGACCGTACCAGGATTGGATGAGAGCATCTATGCCGGCCGCCTGTGCCTGGGCCACGTGGCGTTCGATCGTGGTCCCATCGTCCGAGATGTAGGGCAGAGCCGGTTGGTCAGAGAGCGTCTCGGTGCTCCAGGTGTCCCGATCATACCAGGCATAGTAAAAAGCCAATACCAATGGTGTGCCTTGGGCAAGGGCTGGCGTCAATCTGATCCCCAAGAGGGGCAGACTGGCGCAGGTCAGTAGTATCGTCAGGAGATGTCTGAGGAAGCTGTGCCACATAAGGAGTTTCACGTCTCCGGCAGGCTCGAAGTCTGGCTCAGCATCTCTCCGCAAATGGGACACTGTGATGCGCGCCCAGCCGCTGGCATTTGCCACTTGGGGGTGTACCGGAGCCAGCAGGCGGTGCAGTGTTTCACAAAGACCGTGGGAGACAGTTCATTCGAGTTTGCCGCGATGATCTTGGATCGAAAGGCCAGGTTGTTCAGCAGAGAAAATGGGGCCCCTGCTATCTCAGAACCGGCGCCGGAAGTTGATTTCTTTGACCTGCACGGAATTCGTCTTGTCACAATCCTCAATGGTGTCGGATTCCCATTTGAAGGTCTCCGAAGCTGACGCACCGGCTTCCATAATTCGGATGTACCAAATGTGTGATCGCTTGGCGTTTTCCACGTCGCCCACCACCAACGGCACACGAAATTCACCATCGATATCAGTGGTCGCCTGCATCGTGCTTATGTTGAACTCGCCGTACTCAATGGTGGCGCCTTCCATGGGCATTCCGTCGGCATTTGTCACGTAGCCGTACATGCCAATGTCGTAACAATTCTGGTGCTCCTTGAACTCGGTAACGTAGAATGGAATCGGCGTGGGAGTCAGGGTTGGCTCTGGTGTGTCAGTGGGTTCTGGTGTGTCGGTCGGCGTCGGCGTGTGAGTGGCCGTGGGCGTGGGCGTGTTGGTCGCGGTGGCGGTGGGTGTGGGTGTGCCGGTTTCGGTCGCAGTAGGGGAGGGCAGCGGTGTGTGGGTTGGTTCCGGCGTCCACGTCGGCGGATAGGTGGGCATCTTCTCGGGTGTTGCGGTCGGCGGAACAGGCTGGACGACCAGTCGGGACGGGCCCAGCCCCTGGGTCAGCCCTAGTTCCAGCGGGGCTTCAGGCGTGAAGGTGACGAAGATAACGCCGTAAAAGAGGCCTGTCGTCACGATCATCACCAGCACCAGGAAGATGAGTATGTTTATCACTCGGTTGCTTACTTGGTCAAGCATAGGATCCCCTCCTTGGAGTACCTGGCGGACAACCGCTGCCGCGCTACTCCTGAGTGATAGCCATGAAGCTGGCGTCGTCAACCAACACGAAGGAGTCAACACCAGCGTAGGGTAATATCGCCACTCGCATCTCCGTACCTGGCCGCGATTGGACCAGGTGAGCTGTAGCTCCCATAAGTTGGACGATTCGCTGTTCGGCCGGGTAGTTGGGATAGCGCCCCAAGGTTCCAGCCAAGATCTCCCGGCGCACAGCCTCCTCAGTGGCCAGCTCGATCTGAGTAGCATCTGGGATGGCTACGATGAGGTCTGCATACAAGGCAAAGAGCAACTCGTAGGATTTGGTCAGTTCAGCCCGAATCTGATCGGCTTGTGTTTCCCATTCCGGCACCAGGCTGATGCCGTATCCGCGGCGGGCCACGCCATACTTGGTTGCCAGCCAGTCTATGCGGGCTTGCACGACGCTGATCTGAGTCGACATCTGTGTCGTCTCGGCCAGCTGAGAGTCGTAATATGGCAGACGCAGTTGGTCTTCGGCGACCAAGGCGTTGCCCAGATTCGCAACTGATTCCTGGGGGGCGCGTCCTCCGTGCTCAAGGACTGTTGTGGCCAACGCCTGCGCCGCTTGCCAGCGGGCTGCCTCTGCCTGCTGTATCTCCAACGGAAGTGCCGGCGCCTCGGCCACCGGCAATGCCGGCGGCGGTTCGGGCACGGTTGCCGTTGCGAACACCTCGGCACTCAAGTCCAGACTGGATCGGGCTCGTTCCTTGTCGCCGATGGCCTGGTAACCCCGGTGCAACCGCTGAAAGAGGTGGCGCCGAGTGGCCGCCTGGAGATGCGTACTCACCGTTGCCACGTTGTAGGCCTGGTCGAAATGGAGCTGAGCCAATCCGAACTCTCCCAACTCGGCCAAGCCCTCGCCAGCCAGAATGAAAGTGTCGGCGCGTACTGAGTCCGGCAAGTCTGGGCTGAGGGTCGCGATGGTGCCTGCCAGTCGATAGGAGGCCGTGGCCTGCCGCGGCCGATCATCAATGCGATAGCGGTTGGCCAGCAAGAGAAATGCACCGGCACTCTCCCGATCTCCAATTGATGGGCTAAACACCAGAATGGCGAAGGCCGTGTCAGCACGTGTCTCTGCCAAAGCCTGGGCGACCAGATCGACGTCCGGCACGCCTCCCAACCCGGCCACGGCCAATGCCGGATCAATGTTGTCCGAATCCACCAGGGTGAGTGGGTCCTGCCACTCAGGCACATCGAATGGTTGTGAGCGCAAGAGGAAGAACGCACTCAGGGATACGATACCGACAAGAACCAGCAAGACCGTCGCGGCGGTCAGGGCAGTCAGTCTCCAGTTACGCATGTCTTGTGTCTACCGGGCGTCAAAGCGGTCGACCGTGGCTTGCGCCCACTGTTCGGCCAGCCACGTATGAAAGGCCTGCTGACGAGCGTAAAGCAGCATCTCAGGGCTCAATGGTCGATTCTCGCGTGCTTCCACTTTGAGAATATGATAGCCGGCTTCGCTTTGGATCACGCCTGAAATCTCACCTGGCTGAAGGGTGAAAGCCGTATCTACCACGGAAGCAGGCATCATCGGCGCGTCACGTGGAAACCAGCCCAGGTCGCCTCCGTTGGGAGCCGTACTGGGATCCCCTGATTCCTGCTGGGCCACGGCAGCGAAGTTCTCGCCAGTGTTCAGACGTTGCCATAGCGCCTGTGCTCCGTCGGCGTCAGATGTGAAAATGTGTCGGGCGTGGACCTGTTCAGCGGAAGTCGGCAACGCCCCAGTGACCACCTCGATCATCTTGCTGGCAATCAGTTGGGATCGCTGCATCTCCTGCAGCTCTTCCATAGTCATGTCATTTTGGGATAACCATTGCTCAACAGGTTCTTGCCCTTGGATGACACTGGATTGCAATGACTCCTGAAGTTCTTGGTCTGTGACTGACACTTGCATTCTGGCCGCGGCTTGCTCAATGAGCTCCTGCTCGATAAGCCCCTTGATGATGTTCTCCTGGATCTGTGCTATCTGGGCTTCACCATCCGCACCGTCCAAGAGGATTCCTTGTTCCGCCAGTGCCTGTACGGTCTGAGCAACCTGTTTCTGGTAAACGTCAAGAAAGATGGGTTCCCCGTTGGCTCGGGCAATCAGGGGACGTCCATCCTGAGTGGCACCCTGCCCCGTCGGTATCGTTGTGGGCTGCGCTGTTATACTGGGTGTTGGGGGAACATCTGTGCTGGTGAGTGTGGAGGTTGAGTCAGGCGGTGTCAGACTCGCTTGTTCGGCAGGGGTTTGCTGCACGGGGGGCAGTGTGGGCGCCGATGGTGCCGGCGTGCCGCAACCGGATGTGAGCAGAGTCAGAAGCGCTAAGACGGCTGCCAGCGCTGCGACAGTGCCACGGTTGCCCACAGAGGCCAGGGAACGCGTATGCTGGCAGGCCGGTGTCGGTCTCCGCGGTGGAAGATGGTCTTGACCCAGCGACGTCAGATTGCGCATAAAGGTGTGTCTCCTCACAGGATGACAGCCGAGTTGAACAGTCGGGCCAACTTGACTATAAGCTACACTGCCAGCCCAATTATAGACGAATCCCAGGCCCGGTACAAATCGCGTGATTCCAAAGGAAACAAAGCAATCTTGACATGCCGAGAGGCCACCAGCTGCTCGGCGCGGCATTTGGGGACGCTTCCTTGGTCGCCAGATTGCGGCATACCATCCAAGAATATGAGAAACCCCGCCGCTCGGCGGGGCTCTCGGACAATACGATCATCGCCTTGGGAATGAATGGGTTTAGAGGTTGCTTACGATATTGCTGAACACGTTGCCGACGACGGGGCCCAGGAGCAGCAGGATAGCAATGACCACGATGGCCACAAGCACCAGGATCAACGCGTACTCGACCAGGCCTTGACCTTTCTCACGAGGAAGGAACAACATGCTGCTTCACCTCCTTTCATTCAGAGGATTGACAGCCAGGTCTCAATGCGTTCTCTGGCTGCCGTGAAACCTATTTCTCACACCCATTCTATACCAGATGCTGAGAAAAGCCAATAACCCATTGGTACTATCTTATGTCTACATAGATGATGCTTTGTGTCTAGAGCTACTTGGGCAGAGATTTTATTTCCAGCGAGGGAGGCTGTTCTGGCTGTTGGAGGTCAATTGCCTGGGAGACCCTCCCCGAGCGTCTCCCAGGTACAGATTGCCGTTGTACACGAAGATGTAATCCTGACCGCCGGGGTACCAGGCAATCTGAGGCGGTGCTTCCAGCCCGGGTTCGCCGGCCCTGGGAAACAGACGACGGGGGTTACTACCATCCCAGTCGCGCAAGAACAGGGGGTATCGACTGTCAACCGATTGCAGCGGATTGGCCGCTCGGCCATATAAGACGCCGGCGTCGCCCCACGTTGGGGACGCCCACATGCCGACTTGCTCAGCGATGCGCGCGCTCACCGAGCCATCGATACCGAAAAGCCACAGATCAAAGGCCGGGCTGTCTTGCGCCTCCTCGGCAGCCACAGGTGGCCCATGGACGGAGGCTGCCACAAAGCGACTGTCGGGCGACCAGGCTACAGAAGGCAGCCACACCCACTCGCTGTAGGTGTTGTAGGCTGGAAAGTCGGCAAGAACAGTGGTTGTCCGGCTGACGGCATCCACTATCCCGATCTGGTCAGCCCGGGCGTAGGCGAACATGGTGCCGTCGGGAGACCACCAGAAGTTGGACCCCCACCAGCTGTATACGCCGCCAGTGTTGGGACTGATGATCTGGGTCGCGCTCAGCACTTGTGTGGTCTGGGTGACGGGAAGGGACCCGAGATGGGTCAGCCACAGGTCGTTGTTGGCCTGCCAACCGGGCGGACTGGTGGCGCGTGTGGCCGAGCTGTAGGCGATCTGCGTGCCGTCGGGCGACCATTCAGCGTAGAGCACCCCCTGGATAGGCAGCGAGATAGAGGACTCGCCGACAATGGTGGTGTCAACTGTCCAAAGCTGGTTGAGAGGCGTCTCGACGTTTCCTTCCAGTCGGCGACTATACAGTAGGTGCCGACCATCTGGGGAGAGGTCGAACACCCGTCCGTCCAGGTCACCGGCTGTGGTCAGGGGTCGCCGGCCGACGCTGGTTCCTCGCATCACCCATGCATTGCCGGCTGACAGATACGCTAGGGTGCCAGGCAGCGGGACGGGACGTAAGCTGTCCAGAGCACCCACCGCAATGATCTCGTCCACCGGCCGGCTGATGGCCACCTCGCTCACCTGGGTGCGTTCCACCTCGACGTTGTTCTCCAGGACAGTGCGGTAGGTGATCTCGTTCTCACCACTCTCGCCCAGTTGGATGAGACGGGTTTCGCCGGCTGGAAGCGCTTCGTTCACCACCGTCTTGCGTTCGAAGGGCACGGTGACGCGGACCGTTTCGAATCTCTCCTCCACGCGGGTAACCACGATCACCATGCCGGGGGTTGTCTCCACATACAGATCGGGGTTGACGCGATCCAGCGGGCCCAG
>SDBU01010906.1_pt1 | contig 10025 bp, 9 predicted proteins | sample 2277071 | NCBI WGS metagenome assembly SDBU01 (sample SAMN10397929, study PRJNA504765) | marine sediment metagenome | isolation source: marine sediment core GS08_GC12, 126 cmbsf | place: Arctic Ocean: Gakkel Ridge, Loki's castle | collected 2008 | reverse complement strand
GGGGTATGGGTATTCTGGAAGAGCCGCGGTATGTGATCAATAGCGTATGCAACAACTTCTACGAGATGCCGGAGAGCACTATAAGGGAGAATACCTTCTGCTGCGGCAGCGGTGCGGGGCTGGGGAACGATGAGAACATGGAGATGCGGTTAAGGGGCGGACTTCCCCGGGCGAATGCCGTGAAGCATGTTCATGAGCAGCATGGTGTGAACATGCTCACCTGTATATGTGCAATCGATAGGGCTGTCCTCCCTACACTCATGGACTACTGGGTGCCCGGCATGGAGGTCAGTGGTATTCACGAGCTGGTGGGTAATGCACTGGGGATGAAAGGCCAGAAGGAAAGAGAAACCGATATGCGCGGAAGTTCGTTCGCAGGCGAGGAGACCGATGTACGACAGGGGTAAGATAATCACCGGCGTCGTGATCGCCCTCATTCTGCTGACCTTACCCCTGGTTTACCTCTCTGCAAGCGGCGATGGTGGCTACGTGCCCGATCCGCTGATCGATACCGATGAACCGCAGTGCATAGAATCAGCGGAGTTAATGAGGGAAAACCATATGACACTTTTGAACGAGTGGCGGAATACCGTGGTTCGTGGCGGCAACAGGACTTATACGGCAAGCGATGGACGGGAGTACTACATGGGTCTTGCTCGCCCCACTGAGCCCGAGTTATTGCGTCTCCAGACCGGCCTGCCTTCGGGTGCTTGCCTTTCATGTCATACGGACAAATCTGTATTCTGTGATACATGTCACAGTTATTCCGGGGTGGAGCCCGAGTGCTGGAGTTGCCATGTATCGGGGGAATAATAGGTGGAAATCGATAGACGGCATTTCCTTATAATCTCAGGGCTTATAGGGCTGGGCATCGCGGCCAAGCCTGTCTTAGAATTGCTGTCGCCTGCGGGAGCGGCCAAAGAGCTGTCAGCGACGGGGGTGCACACCGGGAAGAGACTGGCCATGATTGTGGACCTCAAAGAGCTTAAGGAATCAAAACACGTTATCGAATCCTGCATCGAGGCCTGCCATCGTGTACATAATGTGCCCGACATAAAAAACATCCAACAAGAGCTAAAGTGGATCTGGACTGTCGATCATGACGGGGCATTCCCTGAACAGGGACATGAGTTCATCGAAGAGTACCTGGAACACCTGCCGATACCCATCCTATGCAATCATTGCTCCAATCCTCCCTGCGTAAGGGTCTGTCCAACCGGGTCTACGTGGAAGCGGGAGACCGATGGGGTTGTGATGATGGACTATCACAGGTGCATCGGCTGCAGATTCTGCATGGCCGCATGTCCCTATGGAGCGCGTAGCTTTAACTGGAGAGACCCACGGCCCTTCATCGAGAAGATCACTACCGATTTTCCAACGCGGAGCAAGGGTGTCGTTGAAAAGTGTAACTTCTGCGCCGAGAGGCTTGCCAAGGGTCTCGACCCCAAGTGCGTCGAGACGTGCCAGGATCAGAATAGCAAGGCGCTGTTGTTCGGAGATTTGAACGATACGGTTACAGAGGCTGGGAAAGAACTCAGGAAACTGCTCGCGTCGCGTTACTCCATTCGAAGAAAAACGGAGCTGGGCACGGAGCCCAATATCTACTATTTAGTATAAGGCGGCAATAGTGTTACTCAAGGCATTCAGCGGAGGTCGATTATACTGGGCCTGGTTGGGGTTCCTGGGAACTCTCTTCCTCGTCGGTCTTGTCTTCTACCTTCGGCAGTTCTTCCTTGGGCTGCAGGTGACAGGGATGGGGCGGGATGTCTCCTGGGGGCTCTATCTGGCGAACTTCACTTTCCTCGTCGGTGTTGCCGCATCCGCAGTCATGGTCGTTCTGCCTTACTATCTACATAACTACAAGCAGTTTCGAAGGCTTACGACACTCGGAGAGTTCATAGCTATACCCGCTGTGATAATGTGCATAGTCTTTGTAACGATCGATTTGGGCCAGCCGACACGGTTCATCAATCTTTTCCTTCACCCCAGCCCCAGCTCCATCCTCTTCTTTGACATCGTTGTGCTCTTGGGTTATCTGGTGCTGAATGTGATAATCGGATTTATGGTATTGAATGCCAGACGTAAGGATGAAGCTCCCAAGCCCTGGCTCAAGGGTATAATATATCTGTCCATCCCCTGGGCAATAAGCATACACACGGTTACGGCATTCATATATGCGGGTCTGGCCGCGAGGCCCTTCTGGCTGACAGCGCTCATGGCACCGCGCTTCCTGGCGTCGGCGTTTGCCGCTGGTCCCGCGCTTCTGCTCATAGGCTGTTTGATCCTGAGGAGATTCACCACTTTCGACCCCGGTAAGGAAGCCATCCAAAAGATCGCCCAGATCGTTACCTATGCCTTACTGGCTACTGTGTTCTTCTTCCTGGTTGAGGCCTTCACGGTCCTTTACAGCGATATCCCGGGGCATAAGGAACACTTCTGGTACATGCTCACCGGTTGGGAGGGCAAAACAGCTCTGGTGCCCTGGACATGGACCACCCTGATTTTCTGGCTTGTGGCAATCGTCCTGCTCATCAGGCCGTCCACACGCAAGAACGAGACGACACTGCTTTTCGCTCTGGGGCTGGTATTCATCTCCATGTGGATCGACAAAGGCCTGGTCCTGATGGTTCCCGGATTCTTCCCTTCACCCACAGGTGAACTGGTTGAATATGTGCCTACAGTTACCGAGTGGTTGATCACCCTTGGGGTTTGGGGAATCGGCTTCTTCGTGCTCACTATCCTATATAAAATAGCCGTCTCAGTTTTCAGGGAGACAGGGGAAGACAAGCCATCCCCTGTCAAGGATACTTAGGGCCCGGAACAATTGACACTGGTGCCTCGGGCGGTGGAAGAGTAGCTTCTTGCGGTTGAATTCACACCCTTTGGAGCCCGGCGTTCGCCGCAGAACCCTCCGCAAGAAGGCATCCACACTAGTTATTGGCCAGAGTTGCTACAGGAACAGTTTGGATTGGTGGCCTGCAGGGCTTTGACCATCCTTTTCCGAGCAAGGTCTGTTGACATGAGGTATTTTGTAACTTATAATGTTTTCTAGTCTGTGATAAGTTTCACGAACTGGACACATTGTACTGGATATACGTAGGTGCAATCCGGCTAAAGCGTAGGGGAATCACAGCCTGGCATAAAATACCCCACCTACCACTAAAATTAATAAGGAGGCGAAAAAATGGCAGATGAGACCCCCATGTTGGATGAGCTTGAGAAGGGTCCCTGGCCAAGCTTTGTAACGCAAATTAAGGAAGCAGGCGAGAAGAGTCCGATGGCCAAGGATCTCCTGTCGCAACTGGAGCTTTCCTACAACGAGAAGGTCACACACTGGAAGCATGGTGGTATCGTTGGTGTAAGGAGTTATGGGGGTGGAGTTATCGGAAGGTACTCCGATTCTCCCGAGAAGTTCCCCAATGTGTATGCATTTCACACCACCAGGGTGAATCAGCCCAGCGGCTGGTTCTACAACACAAAGGCCTTAAGGCAGCTTTGCGACATCTGGGATCAATACGGAAGCGGGCTGACCAATATGCATGGTTCGACCGGTGACATAGTATTTCTAGGTTCAACCTCTGAGGTTCTACAGCCTCTCTTTGACACCTTAAGTAACGAGGGGTGGGATTTAGGCGGCTCAGGTTCAGACCTGAGAACACCAAGCTGCTGTGTTGGCCCGGCACGCTGTGAGTACGCCTGCTACGATACCCTTGCGATGTGCTACGACCTGACCATGACTTATCAGGACGAGTTGCACAGGCCCTTCTTCCCTTACAAGTGGAAGTTCAAGATGTCTGGCTGCCCTAATGATTGTGTCGCCTCCATCGCCCGCTCCGATATGTCCATCATCGGCACATGGAGAGATAACATCCAGATTGACCAGGATGCCGTGAGGGAATACGCAGAGTCAGGAAAAGACATCGTGTCCGACGTAATTAACATGTGTCCCACACTGTGTATGCAGTTCGATGGAAAACAAATAGCCATCAATAATAGAGAATGCAACAGGTGCATGCACTGCATCAATGTCATGCCTAAAGCGCTCCGTCCCGGTAAAGACCGAGGCGCCACGGTTCTTATTGGCTCCAAGGCACCGATTATTCAGGGTGCGCAGCTTTCTTCGGTATTAATTCCGTTCTGGAAGGCCACGCCACCTTACCAGGACCTTAAGGACTTGTGTGAGAAAATCTGGGATTTCTGGGGTGAACATGGAAAGGGCCGTGAGCGGGTTGGCGAGTTCATCCAGCGGGTAGGGATGGGCAACTTCCTGGAGGAGATAGGGGTGGAGCCAAGTCCCTACATGGTCTCACAACCCAGAGATAATCCATATATCTACTTCGAAGAGTACCTTGAAGAGGACTAAAACACAACAGAAATTACAAAAGCGAGGTGTGAAAGATGACGACTGAAGCGAAAACCGATATCGGACCTCCACATTACGAACAGTTCCTGCCCCCGATCATCAAGGACAACTACGGCAAATGGAAATACCACGAGACAATGAAACCCGGTGTATTAGTCCATGTGTCTGAAACAGGAGCCAAGATCTATACCGTGCGGTCGGCTTCACCTAAACTGCTTAGTACTGTCTCCATACAGAAGATATGTGATCTGGCGGACAAGTATAGCGATGGGTACCTGAGATTCACAAGCAGGAACAACATTGAGTTCCTGCTGTCAGATAAGGATAAGATTGACCCGTTGGTGAAGGACTTGGCTGCAATGGGCTTTCCCGTTGGAGGAATGAACAACTCCATATCGAATATCGTCCATACCCAGGGCTGGATCCATTGTCACTCTGCAGCAACAGATGCCTCAGGGATAGTCAAGGCGGTTATGGACGATTTAATTGAGTACTTTGTCGATATGAAACTGCCCGCCAAATTGAGGATCGCTCTTGCTTGCTGCTTGAACATGTGTGGCGCAGTACACTGCTCTGATATCTCCATCTTGGGGGTGCATCGCCGTCCGCCGAAGATAGATCACGAGCATCTGGGAAATATTTGTGAAATTCCATCAGCCATTGCTGCCTGCCCCACCGCGGCAATCAGGCCAGCTACCATTGATGGGAAGCGGACTGTTGAAGTGGATGAGGACAAATGCATGTTCTGTGCCAATTGCTTTACCGTATGCCCATCCATGACCTTGGCTGACCCCTTGAATGACGGCCTCTCTATATGGATAGGCGGCAAGGTCTCAAATGCCAGAAGTGAGCCCAAGTTTTCAAAGCTGGTTATACCCTGGCTTCCCAACAATCCACCCAGATGGCCCGAGGTAACAGGGGTAGTCAGGAAGATCGTAGAGTTATACGCCCAGGATGCCAGGAAATATGAGCGGATGGGTGAGTGGGTAGAGAGAATAGGCTGGCCCAGGTTCTTTGAAATGACCGGTTTTGAGTTCACCAAATACCATATTGATGATTTCAGATATGCCGGTCTGACCTTTAAGCGTTCAGCGCAATTGAAATTCTAGATGGCATGGCAAGGTATATGCTGCCAAGGAGGAGATTGAGAAATGGCAGACAAGGTAACCGTTGAGGAATTAGCCGATAGCATGTATAAACTGGTAGAGGAGTATACCGGTAAGAAGAAGTTCAAAGCGCAAGACCTCGTTAAAGATGTGATGCAGAAGTACGGCGAGGATATTGTGAGTAAGCGTGACGGCAAGCAAGCTATTCAACTGCTCATAGATTCTGGCAGATGTGTTTATACCTATTTTGGTGGTAGTTTTGTCGAGCTGCCACCTAAAGAATAATAAAACAGGGAGAATGATTTGGCAGTAGTAGTTAAGAAGAAAAAGAGAGCACTGGGAGCAGGAGGGGCATCAAAAGAGCTTTCACCTTTAAGACCATTATGGGCGCCAAAGAGTCCGCCGTGTGCCTTCGCCTGTCCCAACGGAAACGATATGAGAGGATGCCTGACCACTATTGCTCAATCGGAAGCCTCAGGTCGTACTTACGACGAATCCATGGAAAAGGCATTCTATACCATAACCAATACCAACCCATTTCCCAGTGTGTGCGGTTGGGTATGTCCCCACATGTGCGAAGGAGAGTGCAACAGAAAGGAAAAGGACGAGTCTGTAAATATCGGCGCTATAGAGCGAGCAATTGGCGAGTATGGGATCGAGAACAATCTCCCTCATAAAAAGATAAGCGAGGAATCCTACCCGGAGAAGGTAGCTGTAATCGGCTCTGGACCCTCCGGTCTTTCCTGTGCCTACCACCTGGCTAGAAGGGGATACACGGTAACGATATTCGAGGCATTTGACAAAGCCGGTGGAATGCTCCGCTATGGAATTCCCGACTATCGCCTGCCAAAAGACATTTTGGATGCCGAGATTGGAGCTATCCTGAACCTCGGAATTGACATCAAATGCAATACACGGATTGGAGATGACATCTCCTTTGATGAGCTGCGGAAGGACTATAAAGCCACATATGTAGCTGTCGGGGGGCATATAGGCGTGAAACTGGGTATACCCGGTGAAGATGCGCCAAATGTATTTGACGGGGCATCCTTTTTACACAAGGTTAACTCGGGAGAAAAGATCGATATTGGCAGCAAAGTAATTGTTATCGGTGGGGGTAATAGTGCCATAGATGCGGCCAGGGTGTCAAAAAGATTAGGGGCTGATGTTACCATTCACTACCGCAGAACCAGAGACGAGATGCCAGCTATTGAGCATGAAGTTGTCGGCGCCGAAGAGGAAGGCATCCATCTCGAATTCCTCAGTGCTCCTGTTGAGATACTCAGGGACGGGGGAAAGGCAACCGGATTGAAATGTATCCGAATGAAGTTAGGCGAGCCGGATGCCAGCGGACGGCCCAGGCCCGTTCCCGTGGAAGGCTCCGAGTTTGATGCGGAGGCTGATACTATTATCGCCTCAATTAGCCAACAGCCCGATTTTAAAGGACTGGAACAAGTTCGGAATGAGAAGGGCTGGATATCAGTTGATGAAAAGAACCAGACATCACTGGATGATGTATTTGCCGGGGGTGATGTCACCAATCAGCTTGGACTTGTCACTGAAGCCATTTCTTTAGGGAGGAAGGCGGCTGAATCAATTGACTCTTATCTTAGGGGAACGGAACCAGAACAGGCTACTCCGCCAACAGTTGTTCGAGCTTCGGAGATGAAGCTTGAATATTATGAAACACAGCCCCGAAACGAGGCACCAACTGTGTCGTCTAGCGAGCGAGTGAAGAACTTCAATGTAATAACCTCCTCCTTAGAGCAGTCTCAAGTAATGGGTGAAACCAAAAGATGCTTTAGCTGCGGCCAGTGCTTTGGTTGTGATGCCTGCTTCAGCTACTGCCAGGAAGGTGCTGTTAAGAGAACGCCAGAGGCGGCTGAGCTCAAATACAAATTTGAATTAACTTTGTGTACTGGGTGCAAGAAATGTGCCGAAGAGTGCCCTTGTGGGTTTATTGATTTGATTTGAATTCAATGCTATTAGGCTTGGTACTCCGTGCCTTCTTTCCCAAGGTTTAAGAAATGCAGTTATCTTGTATAACTATCGCCGCACCTCAGGGCCGTTCCGGCAAGACTATGGCGAGCCTCGCATTGTGCGCTGCTTTCAGAAGGCGAGGCCTGTCGGTTCAGCCGTTCAAGAAGGGGCCTGACTATATCGATCCTTCATGGCTTACCGGCGCCGCCGGTAGAAGCTGCCGCAACCTTGACCTTTTCTTGATGTCTGAGGAGACGTTGTTAGCTTCCTTCCAGCAGGCTTGCCAGGGAGCTGACCTGGCTCTCATTGAAGGAGCAATGGGGCTCTACGACGGCTTAGACTCAGGGTGGGGAAGCACAGCGCAGGTAGCCCGTCTCTTGAACACTCCCGTTATTCTGGTGGTCAATTCAGCCCGGATGACCGGCAGCATAGCTGCCATGGTGACGGGATACCAGTGTTTCCAGCCGGACATCAACATTGCTGGCGTCATCCTCAACAATGTCTCGGGCAGCCGGCATGAGCGCAAGCTGAAGGCCGCGGTAGAGCGATATTGCGGGGTACCTATCGTGGGAAGCATACCCCGTGACCCGGATCTCCATGTCGACGAGCGACACCTGGGCCTGATACCTTTCCGGGAATCCAGGCAGTCGGAGTCTGTTTTAGAACGCATTTGCCGCAAGCTCGAGCCTCATCTTGATCTGAATGGCGTCCTGACCATCGCTGGCAGGTTCAAATCCGATTTAGCAGTGAACACTACAAGCCCTAAAACCAATAAACAACTGGCCAGGATTGGCGTGATGCTGGACCCGGTGTTTAACTTCTATTACCCGGACAACTTGGAGGCATTGAGCATGGCTGGTGCTGAGCTTGTCTTCATCAACTCGCTACAGCACCGGCTGCCCAAGATCGACGGGCTTTACTTGGGGGGTGGCTTTCCCGAGTTCTTCCTGGAGAGCCTGGAGGCGAATCACGGACTGCGACAGGATATAGCCGATGCCGTTGAGGGCGGTCTGCCTGTATACGCGGAATGCGCTGGCCTCATGTATTTATGTCAAGGCATCTGGTGGCAGGATCAATACCATAAGATGGTCGGTGTAATTCCAGCTGAAGTTGAGATTACCCACCGTCCCCAGGGCCATGGCTACGTGGTGGCCGAAGTGACTACAGAGAATCCGCTCTTCCCCGTCGGTTTGACGCTGCGGGGTCACGAATTCCACCATTCAAAGCTAGTCAAGTCGAGTGGGCTTAAGTATGCCTATCGGATGAGGCGAGGACATGGGGTAGATGGAAAGGTAGACGGCATTGTGTACAAGAACGTTTTCGCCGCTTATACTCACCTGCACGCTATAGGCACGCCCCAGTGGGCTGAGGCTTTCGTATCCCTAGCCGTCCAAGGCAAGAAAGTGCCGAACCTCGCTCTCAACTCTGGATGATCAGGTAAGCCTGGAAATGGCAGGTATACCCAACTCCCGGCACAAAGGTGGGGTAAGGTAAGAAGCGAAGACGTCTAGGAGGGCTGCACCGCGAAGCTCGCAGCGTTAGATTGGTTGAATCGCGGAGAATTTAATTAGCACAAGGAACAGGAGGTAAAAGAGATGCCAAAGGGTACATTTGGAGGAGTGGAGCTTGACATCGATGAGGATGGCTTCATCCAGGAACCGGAGAAGTGGAGCGACGCCATTGCCGAAGACCTGGCCAAGACCGAGGAAGTCGAGAACATGAGCGATGAGCACTGGCATGTTGTAAAATACATCAGGGATTACTTCATTCAATTTGGTGTCGCTCCGCCCATCCGAATGCTGTGCAAAAAGACCGAGACCGATTTAAAGCAGATTTACCAGCTTTTCCCCAGCGGTCCAGCCAAGGGAGCTTGTAAAATAGCTGGATTGCCCAAACCTACCGGCTGCGTCTAGGGTTTCGTTTGTCTCGCGGCCCATTGTCGGGGTAGCTATGGACTTCTGCGGGCGCTCCCTATAGTGAGGTGATCAAGGTCGCCCTAACTGAGGCAGCGTTACGATGCTCAGTTGGGAAACGCCAGGTACCACGAAAAGGAGAGGGAATCTGTCGGGGGAGTAACCACCTGATTGGGTGGTTCTTCCCCGTTCATTATTCTCTACGTAGAGCTTGGGGCTTAGCTCTCGGACTTAAGATAATAGGTCATACTCTGTAGAGTGTGAAGGGGAGTGATCTGCCGCAATAGTACCCTTTCAGGCACTCGGGCCACGACGGGAGCATAGTTCAAGATCGCCTTGATGCCAGAGCGAGTCAAGGCATCAATAACCAGTTGAGCTTCCGGGGGCGGCACAGCGACAATGCCTATTTCAATTCCCTTTTCGCTAATTGTTTGCTCGAGCTCGGCAACATCTTGAACCACCAGTGCACCGATCCTTTTGCCTATCTGTTGCGGGCTTTTGTCAAAGGCGACAACTATCTGGAAGTCCTTATGTGCAAATCCACTATAGTCCATGATAGCTCGCCCCAGCCTGCCCGTGCCCACCAGCGCCAGCGACCACTGGCGGCCGAGCCCCAAGACCTCGCACAGCTCATCCGCAAGCTGGCTCACTTTATATCCTATA
>SDBU01010905.1_pt1 | contig 10025 bp, 9 predicted proteins | sample 2277071 | NCBI WGS metagenome assembly SDBU01 (sample SAMN10397929, study PRJNA504765) | marine sediment metagenome | isolation source: marine sediment core GS08_GC12, 126 cmbsf | place: Arctic Ocean: Gakkel Ridge, Loki's castle | collected 2008 | reverse complement strand
GCCAGCTGAGGTATATTTTGATATTGACAATCAAAACAGAGAAACTTCACGGTATCTTAAAGAAGCCACTTTCGTGTCCTAACAATGGGGTCCACCTTAAAATACAGAAAGATTTTCCTGAAGAGTATATCATAGTCTACTTTTAGGTAAAGGATTAGATCTTTCGCTCTTTATCACTGATTTAACCAAGCTCTATATCCAATAAGCTTTATGTCGATATTTTAGTCTGGGGATCAAAGGACTTGTATATCTTAGGAAATCTATTAATGGGGGCAGGTCGGATAACCTTGTCTTTGCTATTAAAGGGTATAGATAAAAGTACTACTCTAGTTATCATTGAAAATTTAATGCTTTTATCACTTATATTAGGCATTTTCTTTAGTGTAAACACAATGATCTATTTTGATAAAAAGAAAGCTTTTTTTAAAATACCAGAAGAAGTTACGTTACAATGGGATGAAAGCCTTCAGAAAATACGTACTAAACTCAAAGACATTATTAAGATGGAAGGCAAAGCTAATAAAAAAGCGTTGCAGCGTTTAATTTCAGATTTTTCAAAGCGAATTGAGTCGCTTGAAGAAAAACAAAAAATGAAATCCTGGAATATTCCGAAGTAAAAACAGGTATTGATGAATTTGACCATATCGATATGTTTTTAAATGGTATCATACAGACTTACTTTAGCAGAGGAAATGGTGATGAATACAACCACGCATAACTTTTATTGTATTATTGTGATCTTTTGCTGATTAAGATTACGCTACTGAGGTAAACTCATGACTTCAAAATATGTCAATATCTTGGCCGTTGTTCCATATTTTGTTCCGCGAATTGGGGGAGGTGAAACCCACCTTTATCAGTTAGCTGAATTGCTTTCTGTAAAGGGCCATTCTATATCAATTCTCACACAATTTTTGCCCCAAACAATAGAATATGAAGAAAAGGGGAATATTAAAATTCAGCGATTCGGAAACGCATTAACCCGAACCGGACGTCGCGCCGGATACTCACAGATTTTATCATATATAAAACAGCATGAATTTAGAAATACTGTTTTGTATGAATATCTTTCCGTGGGAACTGAATATCGTACTGCAGTTATGTGCGAGATACTTGCCGTAGCACGAAAAAAGGGCATCCCAAGGGTCGTTCGTATTCCTTCTTCTAAGCGAGTAACTGAGTTATCAACGCTTTATTTAGATGGAATCAGGGAACTCCAGCAAGCTGATTGTGTCATTTCGCTGAACCCTGGGATATATGAAGAACTAATCTCATTTGGATTGTCTCATCATCAGATTCAAAGCATCCCTAATGGTGTAGATGTAAACCGATTTAAACCTTCTTTGAATGGTCGCAAGGATATGCGTCAAAGTGTTGGTTGCACTCAAGATAGTATAGTATTTCTGTGCCCTTCAAGATTAGCGCCAAAGAAAAGAATTCCATCCCTGCTGCAACTCTGGAAGGAGATTGTTGAAACATACACTACTGATTCCTCCTGCGAACTTTGGGTTGTGGGAGATGATAGGCTGGAAGCTAAGCAAGGAGAAGTATCGCGACAAGTAAAGGCACTATCTGAAGAACTGAAACTGAGGAATTTACGTCTCTTCCCTGGCGAACCACACTCCAATATGCCAAAATATTTTCAAGCTTCCGATGTCTACATATCGCTTTCTACCCAAGAAGGCATGTCTAATGCGATGCTTGAAGCAATGGCTACTAGTCTATTAGTAATAGCCCCAGCTACTGATGCAGTAACACCATTAATAAATGATGGATGTAATGGCTTTTTATTTATTCCTGGAGATTTAGCCTCTGCCAAGCACGCTATTTCACGTTTTATGAATACTAGCAAAAAGGAAAGGGAGAAAATGTGCCATCGTAACCGAGAGATAATTTGTGAAAATTATAAAATTGAGCACATTGCCGAGAAATTCTCAAGGCTATTTAGTCAGCTTGTATTCGGACAAAACGAGGTTCACCTATGAATTTGATATTAAAAATCTCAGTTGCCACATCCAATATTTCTATGAGAGAAACTGTAACTGCTACTTCACGACTTAATGTAGATGTAGCAGAGTTCGTAGTTTCTCCCGTGGTAAGGGTAGCAGGGCCTGAGGTTCTAAAACGTTCAAACAGATTATTTGAACTTCTTATCCCAACAGGATGGCGTAATTTACGCGAAAAGGAAATTGCTGCGTTGCGGCGAACGATCGCTACTGCAGCACTTGAGGTGAGTCAAGAACTTAAACCTTCAATTGTTTATATTACGGATGTGGATTTATGTGGGTTAGCTGGTGTTATAGTGAGCAGGGCGCTTGATTGCCCCTTTGTTCTTGGTTTATTGTCTGATGATGTTGATATAGGTCTTTTTGACGAACGAACAGTCTCTATCCTTGATTCTTGCATAACCGCAGCAAAAGCTGTGGCAGTAATTGGAAAGGAATCGGCGGTACTCTTAGGAAACTATTATCCGTCGCTAAAGGACAGAATAACTATGGTAGAAAGTTTAGAGATTGATGATCCAGTGATTGGAAAGGTAATACAAAGCATAAGGCACAAGCAACAACATGTGCCATGGAAGCGTCAGTCGGGTAAAACTTTATTAGTATCTCGTCCATATTTAGCAGGGCCGGAAATTGCTTATATTGAAGAAGTGCTCCACTCAGGATGGTGGGGCTATGGCCCTGTTGCTAGGTATCTTGAGGAACTGTTAGCTCAGTGGTGCGGTGAAGGGTCAAAAGCTTTGGCTGTGTCCAGCTGCACTGCTGCTCTCCACTTATCGCTTATGTCCTCAGGTATAGGTCCTGGAGATAAAGTGATCGTCCCTGCCCTAACCTTTGTATCAACTGCTGCTGCCGTTGTTCACGTGGGAGCTACCCCAATATTTGCTGATGTAGATCCTTTGACATTAAGTTTATCAGCCAAAGAAGTCGAACACAAGTTAAGCGATAGAACACGTGCTGTAATCCCTGTCCATTTTGCAGGAGTCCCCGCTGATATTCGCTCAATCGAGCAAGTGGTTAAGGGAAGGTCTGTAGTTATCATCGAGGATGCAGCACATGCGATGGGAGCCGAATGGGAGGATTGCCGAGTTGGCTCTCGTTCTCCATTTACATGCTTCAGTTTTGCACCTACTAAACATGTGCCTAGTTGTGCTGGTGGAATTCTCGTTTTTAAGGATGACTCATTAAAATCTCGACTACAAGAACTCTCAGATGTAGGACTGCGAGTTAATACTTTCCAGCGGAGCATAGGAATTGGAGCAGGGCCTGATAATGAGGTTGTATCCAACGGGTATCGATATAGGATGAATGATGTGACAGCAGCGATCGCTGTAGCACAGTTCCAGAAACTGGAGAAGCTGATATCCTGCCGTGCGTCTCTTGTAGATCGATACTACCGCAACCTATCTTCTATGGAGGAGATCGAGTTAATTAAAGTGCCTGATTCTGTAAAACCTTCTTGGTATATTATGCCCATTAGGGTCCCAGCTTCTATACGTGATGGACTACGTGTTCACCTTGCCAGTAAAGGAATTGACACGAGTGTTCATTATCCGAGTCTTACTGAACAGCCTGCTTTTAGGGGCATACCCGGAAGTGCACCTTTGGCTTTACGAGAGTCTCAGCGGTTAATAAGTCTTCCATTGCATACAGGGATGACCATTAACAATGTTGACCGAGTTTGTAAATTGGTAATAGACCATGTCTCAAGCAAACCTGAAAAAAATTAACATGGAGAAAGACAAGCTTCTTCAAGCTGCTATAGAGGCGCTTACTACAAAGCCGGGAATAGATACACATTCAACTGATTGTTTCAGCACTCAGCAATATAGCATGGGAGGTCAAAGCCTTGTATATAAAGTAAGCTTGCCTGGTGGCAAATTCTTTTGCCTCAAGCTCAAGCGAGATGATACAACCTCTATCCATCTAGAGCGAGAAAGTTATTTTTTGGAGATCTTGAGTTCAAAACACTTACCTCGTCTTGTGCTGAATGTAGCATGCGACGGTTTCATTGTTGAAGAGTGGGTAGAGGGGTTATCTTTTAGCCTTCAAAATCGTCAAGTTCTACTCCGCAATTTGAAAATCATAGTGCGAGACTTAGCTCAGATATTACAGGATTTGACGTCACCGAATCCAGCCGTTTTACATCGCGATATAAAGCCAAACAACTTGCGATTTCGAGAAGGCAAGGTCATACTTCTGGACTTCGGAAGCGCAGAGCATGAAGGGGATCGTAAACCAGTTTGGCCAGATTGTTTCCCAAAATTGGGATCTCATACGCATGTATTTCAGCCATTTGAACAACTAACTTCACAGCCAACTCAAGATCGGAAAGTAGACGTATTTGCAGCAGCCAGTGTCATCTTTGCAATTATGGAAAGGAGGCTACCTTATGACAATGCGCAGAGCGACTATACCAAGGCTATAACTTACTACAAAAGAAGAGAGCTTGAACTCGCCCGTACGCTAAAAAACCGATGGTCTCGATTAGGGACAGCATTATTCGATGCATTGAGAGTTAAATCAAATGTTCGTTCAGCAGATCTTCAAAACGTTGTAAACACCATTGAGGAACACTCGTACCATGGAACAGATTAAAGTCGCAATTATTTGTGAAAACTACCCACCCGATAGCGGAGGGATTGCTGAGTCCGCTAGGAGACTTGCTTTAGCCTTGAGTAAATTGATGTGTATTCATGTAGTCTGCTTCCCTCGTAGCAATCCTGACCAACCGCCTTGTCATTTTGTAAAAAAGGAACAAAATAATCTTTTTGTTCACAAAGTCACACCATTCGTGAATGGATGGACTGTCCCCCCAGATCCAAAGCAACGCGCAATGATATTAAATCAGACGGCCAACAGACTTGCCTCAATTCTCGGCAATGAGCAGATTGATATAATTCACGGGTTTGGTTTACAGAATGCAGGGCTTGTGGCAACACGTGTAAGTCTCTTACTTAAGCTACCGCTTATACAGAGTGTTCGTGGCAATGATGTAGGGAGGAATGCCTTCGATGGGTTTCGAAGACAACCGCTTGCACTATCTTTAAAAGGTGCCAAAGTTGTTGTTTCTGTCAATCATTGGATTGCAGAACTACTCAAAGCACATTTCCCATGGGTAGAACGGCGGGTAAGAATTATAAGTAATGGAATCGAACCTTTCATTCTCCCAGGAGATGATGTCAAAAAAGAATTAGCATCTTCCTTGCAAATAAGTTTGCAAGCCCCGGTAGTTGGGTTTGTGGGTACATTGCGAGAGAAGAAAGGGCCATATCTGCTCTCAAGACTCGTTCAGGACTTTATTAGTATCCATAATGGTAAGTTGCTTGTTATTGGCGATGTAGATCTTGCACATTTCAGTCAGATAGGATGGACTGGAGGGATACTGGAGGATAATTTCGTAACTATAAAGCGGGCACGAGATCGCACGGAGTTGTTTACCATGATAAGCTTGTGTGACTGGCTTGTATTCCCAAGTTTAGACGATGGAATGGCAAATGGACTTCTCGAAGCTATGGCCTGTGGTCGTCCAGTAATCTGCTCAACAGTATTTTCAGATGTTGTCAGGGATTGGCAAGATGGCATAATCGCTTCACCATTTAACCCATCTGACTATGTAGCGATTTGCAATATTCTCTGGAAGAATCCCGAAATTCGCAACAGACTATGCGAATCCGCTCGTCAGCGCATCGACCAAGTCTTCAGCGTAGAGAGAGTATGCGAGGCATGGTTTGACCTCTATAATGAAATTAAGGTTTAATAAAATGAATGGTTAAAAACGAAATAGTCAGTTTTTTTATGAAATTAAATCAGCAAACGACAGTGGTTATAATGCAACCTTATTTCTTGCCATATCGAAACTATTATAGCTTGATCCATAAGGCTGATCATTTTGTAATATACGATGATGTTCAGTTCTGTCGTAAATGGCAGCAGAGAAATAGCATTTTATGCCGAGACGGCAAAAAAATTTGGCTGACAGTACCAATTATAAGCAGGAGACCAGTACTTCAACTAATAAAGGACGTCAAGATTCACAATAAAGATGCTTGGCAAGGTCGAATGCTTGCCCAGATTAGAAAGTCATACAAAGACCATCCATATTTTAGTTGCGTGTATCCAGGGCTTGAGAAGATCTTGAAAGGGCGAGTTGATCGGCTTGTCGATCTCATTGTTCCTCTGCTACAATGGTCGGGATCAAAAATAGGCATCCATATGCCGAACTGGCACTGGTCATCTGAAATCGGTGGGAGGAATTTAGAACGTACTAAGCGGCTGGTATACATCTGTCAATTGCTCGATGCGACAGAGTATCTCGTGGGTCCCGCAGCAAGGGCTTATCTGAAGGAAAGTTTATTTGAAGAGGTAGGGATTCGCGTCTCATGGCATGAGGATGTTTATCCAGACTACCCTCAGTTGATTTCTCAAGAGTTCGATCATTACGTATCTATCCTCGATTTGTTTATGAACTGTGGTCCAAAATCCGCTAAATATTTGGAGTCATGCAAGTGAGATTTAAAGAAAACACTCAGGCAATTGGAAGCAAGGTAATACGACTCGGTCCTATTTGTATCAAACGTTATAAGCCACATAAACGATTACCTTATATATCAGGCGATGAACGCCTTAGACGTGAGATCATTGGAGCAAAGCTTTTAACCTCTCAAAAAGTCATAGTCGCTCGACCTTGGATATGGAGCGAACGAGGACTTTGGGCTATTCGTCGCTGGTACTCGGGAATACACCCATATATAAACTATAAAGCAAATGATTCGGATATTTGTGCTTTAGCCGATTGGCTGTTAGAACACCGCGATAAAGGTAGTTCTCTACCATTCCGAACTAATGCAAATCTAACAATCTTAACTCATTTCTCGTTGATTGGAATTCAAAACATGAAGGACCCTTTAGTCATGACTGTGATAGAAGGGAAAGATTTGCTTCATGCTGATCTTGTTCCTGAGAATATCTTACTTGGTAATAATAAGCCCATTATATTGGACCCAGAATCTGTATCCGTAGGCAATTTAGCTTGGGACGTAGCTCAAATTCTATCTCATATTTTTCGACTTAAGGAGGACAATCCTGTTGCTTCAAAGTTTCTATACAAAGTAGGCTTAAATGAAGCTGAAGAAGAGTTAGTATGGAATCTCGTCAGACTTTTCATAAACAAAAAAAATTAAGTATACGAGTAACTATAGTAGGGTCCCACTTATTCGAACCGACTCATTATAGTCTAGTAGGATTGCTTCATGAAATTGAGAAAAAGATAAAAGATATTAAGGTATTAGCAAAACACCCAATGCCTCATTCTGAATCTAGCACACCAGCACCTTGCCATTTGATACTCCCTAAAAACACACCGTGGAGGCCAGACACAGACATAGTCCATGTTGTAAGTGGTGGTGAAACTGCTATTCGGGTCTCAAATGTTCTTGACCCTAAAATACCAATGATTGTAAGTTTTGTCGGTGGGGCTGATCTATCAAGGCAATTGAAAAATTCACATTTGTATGATGGATATCGAAATCTCTTTGAAAGAGTATGCTTTGTGACCTATCCAGATCGCTTTGGACAGCTACAACTGAAGACCTTTGGTGTTTCAAGTACTAAGATGGTTCATATCCCTGCTGCACTACCTCTCCGCTTTTATGAGATTGCTCGCCCAATTCAAGAAATAACAGTAGTTATGGCAGGCAGGCCGATTAGTAGAAAGAATCATGCGATGGCGAAAGAGATCGCTAAGCACAGTAAACACCTTCGGAAGCTGGTAGTTATAGGGAAGAAGGAATACAAGATAGATAGTGATCCACGGATTTTAGGAGTTGACATAATTCCACATACAGAATTACTTAGATTGCTATCAAAAAGCAGTGTATTGTTACAGACCGGGGATTGGGAAGGTCATGAAGTTGACTCTTTGCCTACAATAGTATTAGAGGCTTTAGTGATGGGGATGTCGGTTGTCAGCACTCCTTTAATTGGAGCCGTAGACCTAAGCCATATATTTCCTGACTTTGTGAGGGTTGCCGAAACAGTTCCAGAACTTGCAGATGCACTCGATCGGATGCTAACATGTGATAAAAACCGAGATGTTTTGAAATTAAGACAGTGGATTATTCAGCAACATGGTGGGGAGAAAGTTGCTTGTCAGATTTTGAATCTCTATAAGAAAATCTTAAGATGAAGGAGTTGAAAAAAATTCTAGACTACTACCCTCATTGGGATATTCCGGTCCTCCCAATGAAGGCACAAACTAGACAATTACTTTTTGAACAAGCTATTGATCTCGCAAATAATACAGGGTTTGTGCTTCCGGTAACAAAAGGATTCGTATTGGCATGGAAGGATTCATTTGAAACGATTCTATTTGGACGTACTTCTTTTAGAGTTTGGGCTTGCTGTACTGCTTCCCTTACAGCCAGAGACTTGTCCCGATTATCAGCTACACTAACTGAATATGGCGTAGCTTTTGCCGCCATATCTGGTTGGATGCCATTCCCTGAATGCAAAGGATTTCTAAATACAGGGGCGTCTATTCATGCTGTTATCAAAGGGCTAAGACAGAGGAACCCTCATGTTGAAAATGATAATGTCAAAGTACATCATCTGGGCGGAGTCCCAGAACACTGGATCATAAAAATTGTAAATCACATTGGTAAAAGTACTTGGCGCGATAGACATGCAAAAGATTTCAAACTTGACCCTGAGAAGGTTAAAAAACGCCAGTCAGACTGGGTAGAGACACTATTGAGAGGTGGTGACGGTTTCATTGTAGTTGTTTTAAATATGAATAACGACATTGGGGCCTATGTTGTAGTGCCGCTGGATCGTAGTCGCCATACATTCGGCGGGCCAATTGTAGCCGGCATTAATGCTATAGCAGGGAGTATCCACGAAGGACGTGGGTTTGCGAGAATAGTAATCGTAGAGTCTTTTAGACTGACGAGTTCTATGTGGGATGCTGCCATAATCCAATACCAGCCAGAAAATATACCAATGGCTCGCATAGTTAACCGTTCGTTCTTTAATAGCTCTTGTATTAGGTATGACATTCATTGGCATGATGGTTAAAGTTCTGTTTTAACGAAATTTCCGCTGAAGAAAATCGTACGGGTTAAACACTCTCAAAAACTGTATCAAAGGAGAAATCAAAAAATGACTCTCCTTCCAAGTGCCCTGATTTTATTCTCATTTTAGAATCAAGGCAAATATATTTTAACGAAAGTCCATCAGTTAAAAAGGTAAACATAAGCTTTTTGACCTGAAAAGGGCAAAATGCCTTTGTGGAACAAAGAGGCTTTACTTTTAGTGGAAAATGACTTGAACCCTGAAAGGGTGAAAGTGACTTGAAACGGTGGTTTACAGGATTCTGATAAAGTGGAGCAAGTGCGCGCCCGATGGAATTGGGCGAGCCTTGCGATGTGGGATTTTCGGCTTGCTCTGCGTTAGCAGAGTGTGGACGAGCCTGAACGACTTCCTTAATTTATTCTTTATTATCGGCGACTGAATAAATTGGATATTCCTTACCATAGAAATGAAAAGGAGCAAGGGGAGGACACAGGGAGCCGAAGGCTACCAAGCCGAAAGGAGTGGTTTTCATTTAATTCTTTATAATTGTAGTATTTTCAAATCTTAAATGCAGTGTGCGAAAATTGTCCATAAAGGGGAGCCAACCTCCGAAACCCTTTATTGCAGACAATTTTAGAATATCTTACCTATTTAATCTAGACACTCGGATTACCCACCCGTTACCCCAGTCATACCTGCCTGTTTCTTTAGAAAAAAGAAATTGCAAAAACCGTTGGTTTTAGGACAGCACAGCCCTTAGCCTTTGAAATATACCCAAAATATGCTCTCTTATGTCTTTCACTCTGACATCAGGGCCAAATTCGTCGGCAACCAATAAAACACCTTCGGAAGGTCTGTTTGAAAAAAATCTATCTACGTTTTCTCTGGCTGTTTTACATTCGGATCTATGTTTGAACTTGGAGATATTACGTAATAAAGAGACAGAATTGG
>SDBU01010904.1_pt1 | contig 10026 bp, 8 predicted proteins | sample 2277071 | NCBI WGS metagenome assembly SDBU01 (sample SAMN10397929, study PRJNA504765) | marine sediment metagenome | isolation source: marine sediment core GS08_GC12, 126 cmbsf | place: Arctic Ocean: Gakkel Ridge, Loki's castle | collected 2008 | reverse complement strand
GTGCTTAAACGATGCATTTTGGTGCTCGAGAACTTTCGCGGAAAGACGCTGTCTATGTCTCGGAGAGTCCAAGGCTTGGAGCCCCTACCATACTCTTGCAAGTCAACCTGTAAGCTTCCGAGCCTACTTGACTTAGGTTGGTGTTTTGCGGCTTTTCTTCACACCTTGAAATTGCCAGATTTTGCTGTGTGATTCTTCTTCGCTGGCTATGAGGTCTTACTATTGAAATTTACAGATCGCTGAGCGTATGTTAAACTTTAAGAACAATGGGTAAGCACAGTAGACATTTCATGAAATTCTGGTTGCCTGTACTGGTCTACGCTGTTCTGATATTCGTCCTATCATCATTGCCGGAACCGCCTCTTGCAGGACCAGAAATCCCTTCTGTTGATAAAATCCTCCATACAATAGAATATGCTGTTTTAGGCTTTCTTCTTGCCAGAGGACTCAGGAATTCACGTTTACGCTTTTCCCCTGTGGGGTTTATAATACTCGCTGCGTTGCTTGGTACTCTCTATGGCGTGAGTGACGAATTTCATCAGCATTTCGTGCCAAACAGGCTTGCCAGTTCAGGAGATGTTCTCTTTGATTGTGTCGGCTCCATAATTGGAAGCATTCTCTACGTGAGAAGGAGACAAAGGCTCTATCAATATCCTGCCGGGAGTTAAGATGGGAAGAGAAGAAATATGGGATATTTATTTTTCAAAGTTGAGTGAATCACTGGTTAGAGAACAAGGTAGAATCGAAGCTTTGATAAGAGAGAAAGCTACAGATGAGATTCCTGAGAGATGGAAAAACGTTAGCCGGGAAGATATGGAAGTGTATATAAAAACAGCTATTTCTTTTATTGAGGAGAGACTTTATGATTATAGTCTGGACCACCATGACAGATTCTTGAGAGCGGTAATCTATGGTGTTATTGATGATTCACTGGCCTGGTACGACTGGCGGCAGGAGAAAGATCAAATAGATGCCAGAATAGAAACCGGTTTGAATATTATGCAGACTCCGGAAGATATTGTAGATGATTTGCTTGATGAATTTGGGGCTTTTCCGAATAAGTCCATTATAGAATCCTATCAAAAAGAGCCAAAGAAGAATTATTTCCCGGATTATGTCCTTGCTACTGTAGTTCAAAAAGTTATTGGTGAGAGACGAAGTTGAGACGGCGGAAGATAAGTGGCGGAGGGGAAGGGAGATTGATGTGGACCATTTAAGCGAGTTGGAAAATCAGAGTATATTTATAATCCGTGAAGCCTACGCACAATTCAGAAAAGTGGCAATGCTTTGGTCTATAGGGAAGGATTCCACTGCTCTCCTCTGGTTGCTCAGGAAGGCATTCTTTGGCAAAGTCCCTTTCCCCGTTGTACATATTGATACCACATATAAGTTTAAGGAGATCTATAAATTCAGAGATAAATATGCTAAAGAGTGGGGCCTCAATTTGATTATTGCTAAGAACGAAGAGGCCCTTGATAGAGGAGTGTGCCCGGAAAAAGGAAAATTGCAGTGCTGCACGGAATTAAAGACCAATGCTTTGAGGAAAGCAATTGTGGAATATGGATTTCGTGCACTATATCTTGCTATAAGGAGGGATGAACACGGGATCAGGGCAAAGGAAAGAGTCTTTTCTCCCAGAGATGACGATTTCAAATGGGATTATGAAAACCAGCCTCCTGAACTGTGGGATCAGTATAAGACAAAAGCAAGAGAGGAAGAGCATCTAAGAGTGCATCCTCTGTTGGGGTGGCAGGAGATTGATGTCTGGGAATATATAAAGAAGGAAAACATTCCCGTGGTTTCTTTATACTTTGCCAAAGGAGGCAAACGCTACAGGAGTATAGGGTGTGAGTGTTGTTGCGGTCCCATGGACTCAGATGCTGATACTATGGATAAAATAGTCGGGGAATTAAAAACTTCCAAGATTTCCGAGAGAAGTGGGAGAGCGCAGGATAAGGAGTCAGCTTATATGATGCAGAAGTTGAGGTCCCTTGGATATATGTAGATGAATAACACAAACCTAAAATTTGTTGTTGTAGGTCATGTGGACCATGGCAAATCCACTCTTATCGGTAGACTTCTTTATGATACTCACACATTGGCGCGTGATAAGATTGAGGAGATTAAGAAGACATCCAGGGATTTGGGGAGAGAGACTGAGTTTGCCTATCTTTTAGACCATTTAGAAGAAGAGCGAAAGCAGGGGATTACTATTGATACAACTCAGGTCTTCTTCAAGACAGAAAAAAGGCAGTATGTAATAATAGATGCACCCGGTCATGTACAGTTTGTGAAGAATATGATAACCGGTGCCTCTCAAGCAGACGCGGCAGTTTTGATTATTGATGTCAGAGAGGGAGTCAAGGAACAGACCAGGCGCCATGCATATCTATTATCTCTGCTCGGCTTGAACCAGGTTATCGTAGTCTTGAATAAGATGGATTTGGTAAATTTTGGAGAAAACAGTTTTATTGAAGTCAGAGAGACAATAGGGAGATTTCTTGATTCTCTGGATATAAAGCCACTACTCTACATTCCCATTTGTGCAATAACTGGCGTTAACATTGCCACAAAATCGGGAAAGATGGACTGGTACAGTGGTCTTACCTTTCTGGAAAGTCTTGATACACTTAAGAATAGGGAATCTTCTGAAAATAAGCCCTTAATTTTCCCTGTTCAGGATGTCTATAAGATTGGAGCAAAGAGAATTCTTGTGGGAAGAATAGAAGCGGGAGTTCTTGAGAAGGGACGTGAGGTTAAACTTCTGCCCGGTGGGAAGGTGACAAGCGTAAATTCTATTGAGAAATATCTGGAGAGAAAAGACAGAGCGCTTGCCGGTGAAAGTATTGGTATTACACTCGAGGATTCAGGCTCCACGAACCGCGGTGATGTGATATGTTCTCCCGGAAAAGAACCAATTCTTTCTGATACTTTTTCTGCTAATATTTTCTGGATGGATATGAAGGATTTCAAGAAAGGCGAGAGGTTGACTCTGAGATGTGCGACACAGGAGACAACCTGCAAAATAGAAAAAATCAGGAAAAGAATTAATTCTTCAACTCTTGAAATAATTGAGGAAGATGCAGAGATTCTAAAGGACCTTGAAGTGGGTGAAGCGGTTATCAGATCAAAAAAGTCACTCGCAATCAAGACATTCGGGGATGTGCAGGAGTTGGGAAGGTTTGTTCTCGTGAAGGATGAAAATATTTGTGCCGGAGGAATTATTACAGGATGAAGGGTAACGGAAGAATTGTAATTATTGGTTTAGACGGTGTGCCATTTGGTTTACTCAAAGATCTGTCTGAAAGAGGGATTATGCCAAATACAAAAGACATTGTTCTTAAAGGAACATTTAAGAGAATGCAATCCTCAATCCCCGAAGTCTCTTGTGTTGCATGGTCATCAATCATTACAGGGGTTAACCCCGGAGAACATGGAATATTCGGTTTCACGGACCTATTCCCGAATACATACAACTTGAGATTTCCTAATTTTACTAATCTGCAAATCCCGCCGTTCTGGACCCAAGTACATGGGAGATCAGTAATTATGAACGTTCCTTCAACTTATCCTGTTGTGGAGATGAATGGCGTGCACATCTCAGGATTCGTGTCAATAGATATTGAAAAGAGTGTTTATCCTCGCTCTCTAATCACTGAATTACAGAAGTTAGATTACCGTTTAGATGTTGATTCTGAAAAAGCTCATAAATCTATTGAGTTGTTTCTCTCTGACCTGGATAAAACTTTTGGGGCAAGGGTCCGGGCTTACCGCTATTTGTGGGACAATCAGGACTGGCAGGCTTTCATGCTGGTGTTTACTGGAACAGACAGGCTCATGCACTTCTTGTGGGATGCCTATGAGGATCAATCTCACAAATATCACAAAGATTTTCTGGAACACTTCCAGAAGATTGATGAAGTAATTGGTGAAATTATCGCAAACCTTAGCGAGGGTGATTTGCTGGTTATTCTATCTGACCATGGATTCGAGAGGATTGATAGAGAGATTTACGTAAATGATCTTCTAAAGACAGAGGGGTCCCTGGAGTTGAGTGCTGGGAAAGAGCCGAACCTGGAGAACATCGATTACAATACAAAAGCATTTGCTCTTGACCCGGCGAGAATCTATATCAACCTGAAAGACAGGTACCCTTGCGGGAGTGTTGATGAAAAGGACAGAGAGAAAATTTTGAGAGATTTAGAGGATTCATTTAACTCTCTTGAGGTGAACGGAAGGAAGGTAGTGAGAAATACGTACAGAAAGGAAGACATCTATTCAGGTCCATTCCTGGAGGAAGCGGCGGATTTAATCCTGGTCGGAAATCAGGGCTTTAACCTGAGGGCAAATATCAAAACAGATAAGTTGGAAGGGAAGTCAATCTTTACAGGAAAACATACTCAGGACAATGCCTTCCTGTTATTAGTCGGGATAGATGAAGATACCATCCCCGAAAGGCCGACAGTATGCGATGTAAGAGGCGTAATGGAAAGGGCTTTACTTTCTCATCGGGGAAGTTTATAATAACAGGTTGTTATATTCCTGAGCGTCGTCGGATAGGAGCAGAAAAGCTTGGCTAGGATGGAGAAGAAAAGAAGATGGAACTAAGAAAGATATGGGAGATTATTTGTCGCAGGAAGCGGATTGTCATCCTGGCATTTACGGCCATCTTTTTAGTTGTCTCCATCGGCAGCTTTCTGGTGAGAAGATTCAGACCTACCTATCGGGCTAAAGCCCGGTTGTTTGTCTCTGGCTCAAGAGCGGTCGAAGCATCACTTCTGGAAGGTATCGAGCTCGAGGGGTTGGAAGAACTCACTTTGACAACGTCTGTGACTGATAACCCAATGGATACACAGATAGCCTTGATAACCTCGTGGCCGATTGTCGATAAAGTAATCAAGAAGCTCGAACTAAAGGACAAAGATGGTAAGTGGTTGAGGGCAGAAGGTCTGACCAAATCAAGCTTTCTGCCGAAGATATTTCCTGTGAGAAGGCTTACTGTGAAGCAATATGAGAAGACTGATATACTGGAGATTATGGGTCAATCGGGCAATAAAAAAGAAGCGATGGAAATTGCGAACGCACTGGCGAGTGTTTATATCAATGAGAGAGAGAAGTTGTCGCGCGACGAGCTGGTAGAACTGTATGAGTTCGTCAGCAGAGAGATAGATGGGGTAGAGAAAAAGTACACCGGTGCGCTTACCGAGCTGATGACGTTCGAGGAAGAGGAAAAGGCAGTTGGCCTGGATAAGGAGATAACCACGGTCATAGAAAAAATGGCGGAGTTGGATAAACAGAAAGAATCCAAGGTAATCGATCTGTACGAGAGCAGGATAAAGCTCAGGACAGCAAAGGCACAATTGCAAAAGGAAGTCGAGACTATGATTTCGGCAGGAGTTGTGAGTGAAAGCCCTCAGATTGCAACTTTGAAGAATGAACTTGCTGAGCGGGAGACAAGCTTAGCGGGGCTTCTTATGGAACTAACCGATGAACACCCGGATGTAATTACGTTGAAGAGAATCATAGAAAAAACGAAAGAAGATTTGAGGCGAGAACTCAAAGTTCATCAAGAGATGGCTCCGGAACTGACTGCCCTGGAAAAGAGAATTGCTGCTTTAGAAGTCAACCTTAAGGAAACCGATGCACTCATTAAGAAGTATTCGCAGAGGCTGCTTGCCTTGCCGGCGAAGGAATATCAACTGGCGCAGTTGCAGTTGTCAGTAGGCACTGCCAGGGACATTTACAGTGCACTTCTGAAGTATCGTGATGAAATAACCTTAGTGAGCGCCCTCCAATTCTGCAATGTCCGTCTGGTTGCACCGGCAAAATTACCTGAGAAACCAGCCAAGCCAAAGATACTTTCTTGTGTCGTGCTGGGCGCTTTCCTGGGTGTCATGGCAGGTCTCGGCCTCGGATTTCTTTCAGAGTATATAGATGACACCATAAAGGATGCCGATGATATTAAGGAGTACCTGAAAATCTCCCTTTTAGGAACAATCCCGCTGATATCAAAGAAAACGGACATTTTACTCAGCAAGAAAGGTAAAGCTTATCATGCGGCAGATGCGTACCGGAGAGTTGCTCACAACATCAAGATGAGACCTGATGAGGGAATTAAGCACCTTCTTGTAACCAGTGCATGTCCAGGGGAAGGAAAAACTATCATTGCAGCAAACTTAAGTATCACAATGGCACAAAACAAGAAAAAGATCCTGTTGGTTGACGCTGATTTCGCCAAGCCTGACATCAGTTCGCTCTTTAATCTCTCGCGGGAACCAGGGCTAAGCGAGATTATTGTTGGGAAGGCGGCAATGAATGAGGCTATCCAGCCTACTGACGTGGAAGGGTTAAGCGTGCTTTCATCCGGTGAATATGCTGCGGATCCAGGCCAACTGGCTGAATCCGAAAGGTTGAGGGAGCTCATCAGCGAATTAGGCGAAAAGTTTGATGTAATTATCTATGATACTGCTCCCGTTCTTGCTGTTGCTGGCACTGTGGTATTAGCTTCTTGCCTGAGAAACTGCATGTTGGTTCTGGAAGCAGGCAAAGTAAGCCGGAAGGTTATAGTTCATGCCAGTGAAGTGCTGAAGAATGCAAAAGCTGAGGTCCTGGGTGTTGTGTTGAACAAGTGCCGGAGAGGCAAAAGCAGTTATTACTACCATATATTATCATTATAGGGAAGGCACAGGCGGAAAAAGGGAGGGAAAAATTGAAACACGGTAAATACTTGTGCGATACTGTGTTGTTCCTGGTTGTTTTCTTATCCTTCGTCGGTTGTGCGTCGCTAAGACAGCATTCCGGCGACGTGAAAGTTCCGGAGAAGACAGAGGAAAGGGAAGAGATAGAGAAACCCAGGGTATCGCAGTTCATCCTTGGTCTGGGAGATCAAGTGAGAATAGAAGTTTGGCGACAGGATGATTTTAGTGAAACGGTCAGGGTCGAGTCTTCCGGAATAATTTCTTACGCTCCCCTGGGAGAGATTCGGGCCTCGGGGCTGAGTTTGGCCCAGCTGCGTGATAAGTTGAGGCAAGGATTGTTGAAATATCTGGTAGATCCGAAAATTGGTATCACGGTTTTGGCGGTTCGCAGTCAGAAGATCTTTGTGCTGGGAGAGGTGCCAAATCCCGGGATTTTCCAGATGGATATTCCCATGACCGCTCTGGAAGCTATATTAAGTGCAGGCGGCTTCACCCCGGATGCGAAGCAAACAAGCGTTCTTCTCATAAGAGGAGATCTGAAAAAACCAATACTAAAGTCTCTTAACTTAAAAGAAGTCTATACCAGGGGAGGCCTGGCAAAAGATATCTCCCTTGAAACAGGCGACATCCTATATGTACCCAAAATTCGCATCGCCAACGTTGAGCGCTTTTTTGGGCGTTTATCTAACATCATCTCCCCCATTGTGCAACTTGAGCGGGTAATCGTCCTTCAACCCCTGGTAGTAGATGCTTTGAAGGGAGAAGCGGTAGGAGAGATAGTCATCCAATGAGCGCTTATTGGCTTTAAGATATTCTTGTTGAATCCCCGTCAGGCGACGAGATCCGAGTGAGAGTTTGAACCCAACACAACCCAAAATTCATGCCGGATTGCCAACTCTGTTTGCCCGTGTTGCAAGAAATTCTTTATTTGTTCTTGCAGCAAGAGCAATAGATATTGGAGTGAGAATAGTTTCACTTGTATTAATTGCCAGGTACCTGAGTAAAGAATCATTTGGTGAATTCGCTTTTGTTATGGCTATTGCATCATTCTTGTTGCCGCTTACGGACTTTGGAGTTCAGCGCATACTCGTTAGAGAAATAAGCGCTGACACGAAAAATGCCAGCAAATATGTGGGTTCGGCGCTGACTTTGAGAGTAATACTCTCAATTCCTTTGATTATACTTATCTTTTCTATTACGCATTTTTTTCATTGGGACTATAGAACAGTTTTAGCGATATACATTGCTGCCTGCTCTCAAATTTTCGTTTCATTTGGGATGGTTTTTCTTGCAGTATTCCGGGCATTTGAACGAATGGGGTATGATCTCCTGTTGGGCTCTATTCATCAGTTAATAAGGCTTATGTCTATTATTTTCGTCATAAAATATGATCTTGGGTTCTTGTATATTTTCCTTGCGATAGCTTTTGCTGAACTGTCCAAAACAATACTTCAGGCTGTTGCAGTCTCATTAAGGTTTTTGAGACCTCGCTTCGTAAAGAGTCTCAATTATTGTAAGTTATTGCTAAAGGAATCATATCCATTAGCTATTTTTGCTCTTTTAGCTGTGGCTTCTTTCAGAGTTGATATCTTTGTATTGAAACACTTTCGGGGTCCGGCTGAAATATCACTCTTTGCAATTCCTCACAGAATAATCATGCAATTGCAAATATTACCAATATCAATAGTTACTGCACTATTTCCAGTTCTATCACGTTTGGCAAAGTCATCGAGGGCATCTCTGGAATATACTTATGAAAAAGCATTTAAGTTTTTGGTAATTCTGAGCCTTCCTGTTGCTATTTTAATAACCGTCTGGGCAAAGGAAATTATAACAATTTTTGGCAAGAAATATCTTGATGCTACTTTAGCTTTACAAGTCCTTGGAGGGACAGTATGTTTCCTTTTCTTAATTTCATTAATAAACTTTACTTTGACATCTATTGGCAAGCAAAAACTAACTACAGTTGGTGTCAGTATTTGTTTTTGTATAAACCTGCTAATGGATCTGATACTGGTGCCAAGGTATGGCTACATTGGGGCCAGTATAGGGACGTTAATTGCATACATATGTTTCTTTCTTGCCTCCTTTTATTTTGCATGCAAAAATATAGCTAAAATCCGGGTGATACCGATAATTTATAAACCCGTTGTGAGTGGAATCATCATGACCATAGGGTGTCTTCTTTTTAGAAGTGGGGATTTACGGGGTATCCTGCTTGGAGTTACTACAGGGATATTGTGTTACGTTCTCGCTCTTTTGTCATTAAAGACATTTTCACCGGAAGATGTGAGTTTATTGAGTGCGGCTATTAAAAGAAGATAATTCAGTGATATTTAATGTTTAATGCTCAAGGAGTAGGAAATGCCCGATGACATTCCGGTTAAGCGCCCAAAGGTATTTGTAATTGGCATTGATGGTGGAACGTTTGATATTATTCAGCCTTTAGTACTCAAGGGGAAATTACCGAATATAGCAAGACTAATGAAAGATGGAGTTTATGGAAAGCTTCGTTCAACGATTCCCACCGTGAGTCCGGTTGCGTGGACTTCCTTTGCGACAGGTAAGAACCCGGGTAAACACGGGATTTTTGATTACGTTGGCAGGAATCCTGGAACTTATACAATGAGATTTAATAATGCTTCTTGTAGAAAGGCAGTTCCAATCTGGAACATTTTAAGTGATGAAGGCAAAACAGTTGGCGTGCTCAATGTAACTATGTCTTACCCCCCTGATAATGTAAAAGGCTTTATGGTTTCTGGTATAGGTACCGGAGGCACAGGGTGTGTATTTTCCTCGCCTCCTGAACTATGCAGGGTATTGCAAGAGAAATTTGGCAGGTATATCTTTGCTAATCCACATCCTTTCGGAGAAGGCGCCGACAAATTTATTAGTGGGATCCATAAAGAAATTGATTACAGGTTTGAGACGTTATCCTACCTGATGGAAAAATATCCCTGGGATTTTTTAACCGTCGTGTTTATCGCTGCCGACGGGGCTTCTCATTTTCTGTGGAAGTATAAAGATGCTAGACACCCAGGCTATAATGAAAGTAAACAAAAAGAATATGGTGATGCAATTGATAAAGTTTACGAAAAGCTTGATGAGACTATTGGAAAACTGTTGGAGCAGATTGATGAGGAAACGGTTGTGATAATTCTCTCAGATCACGGATTTGGTCCTCTATATAAGGCAATACACTTAAATAACTTGTTAAAGAAGTATGGACACCTGAAATTCAACGATACCAGAGGGAGCAGGGGCATAAATGATTGCAAGTTGCTTATTAAGTTGATATTGAACAAAATGCTCCCTGGAAAAGTTAGGG
>SDBU01010903.1_pt1 | contig 10026 bp, 8 predicted proteins | sample 2277071 | NCBI WGS metagenome assembly SDBU01 (sample SAMN10397929, study PRJNA504765) | marine sediment metagenome | isolation source: marine sediment core GS08_GC12, 126 cmbsf | place: Arctic Ocean: Gakkel Ridge, Loki's castle | collected 2008 | reverse complement strand
CGGATGCCCTTCACAGCTCATGCAGTCCCATCGCTGGTCATCCGTCATTATGACTACTACATTAGGACGGTCAGTTTGTTGGCTGGACTGGTTACATCCTTGGCCCAGAGTCAGTGACGCAACCGCCACAACAGAATCTTTTAGGAAACTTCTGCGATTTATGCTGCTCATAATATGCCCTCTTTATTGAAGTTTATCACATAACCTATGCCGACAATAGTGCTCTTTCACGTCTGATTTGAGGAACCGTCATTCCGAGCGGGAGTCGAGGAATCTGTTTTAATAGACCCCTCGGCTTCGCTCGGGGTGACAACCTTCTATAAAATAGCAATCCATCAATACAAATGTGACAAAGCACCAGCGCCGGATTTCCTAATCGCTATAATACTCTGACGGGATGTCTGATTTCAACCCTATTTGGCCCGGCGTTTCACGCAGGGTTTCTTTTCAACTGCAAAGGAGTTTTTCGAGCAGGGGTTTTAATTTTCTGATTGCGTTGCCGCGGTGCGAGATTGCGTTTTTCTCTTCGCTGGTCAATTGAGCTGCGGTTTTGTTCAGGTGCGGCACAAAAAAAATCGGGTCGTAACCAAAACCATTTTTTCCGATTTCTCTGTTGGTTATCAGACCTTCCAGTGTCCCCTCGGTCTCGATTAAGATTTGTTCAGGGCTTGCCAGACACAGACAGCAAAAAAATCTCGCCGTTCTTTTTTCTTGCGGGACGCCTTCGAGCAGCTCTAAAACCTTTGCAATGTTTCGATGGTCAATTAGACTTCCGTCATCGTTTTTTGATTTCTCCCCGGAGAACCGCGCGGATTTCACGCCCGGCTCACCGCCGAGTGCATCAACTTCCAGGCCTGAGTCGTCAGCGATAGTCCACAGACCGGTTGCCCTGGCATAACCGATTGCTTTTTTACAGGCATTTTCGATGAAAGTTTGGCCGTCCTCTTCAATTTCTTCGATTTCGGGGAAATACGAAAGGTCAAGCCACTGAGCGTCTAAATCGAGCATAGCCCTTAGCTCGGCAATCTTGCCGGGATTGGTAGTAGCAACGAGAATTTTGTGTTTCATCGATTTCGTGTCCGCCTTAGCTCAGGAGTTTTTTTAATAATGCCCGCTGGAAGTGTAGGCGGTTTTCGGCCTGGTCGAACATAATCGAATTGGGCGACTCGATGACTTCGTCGGTGATTTCAAGGCCTCGATTAGCCGGCAGACAGTGCATAATCTTGACGTTGGCCGGTGCGGATTTGACTAATTCGGCGTTGACCTGAAAACCTGCGAAATCGGCCTGCCGTTTTTGCTTTTCGTCCTCCTGGCCCATACTGACCCAGGTGTCGGTATAGATAATATCGGCATCGAGAACAGCGGCGCCTGGGTCGTTCGTTTGCCGGACGCTGTCGGCTGATATCTGGTTTGCCTTTTCGATTGTTTCGGCATCGAGCTCGTAACCGGCCGGTGAGGCAATAACCATTTTCATACCCAGCTTTGCAGAGGCAAAGGCCAGGGAGCGAGCAACGTTATTACCGTCACCGATGAAAGCGATTTTCGTGCCTTCTATGTCTTCGCGATACTCACCGATGGTCAGGACGTCAGCCATCGCCTGGCAGGGATGTGAGAAGTCCGTCAGGGCATTTATTACCGGTACCGTGGCATATTCGGCCAGCTCGGTGATGGTTTTGTGCTCGAATGTTCGTGCCATTATGCCTTTAACATACCGGCTCAGGACCCTTGCCATATCTTTGATTGGCTCGCGCTTGCCGATACCGCCGATGTCTTCGGGCTTGACGTAGATCGCACTGCCGCCGAGGTCTGTCATAGCAACCTGGAAGCTGATTCTGGTTCGCAGACTCGGCTTTTCGAAAAGCATCGCTAAAGTTTTTCCCTGGAGGCAAAAATCAGTACCACCGACACTGTATAAACTTTTTAGCCGGGTGCTTATCCGCAGCAGCTCTTTTAATTGGTCTTTCGGACAATCGATTATGGAAAGAAAATGTTTCATTTTAGACCTCCCCACACTCACGAGCGTGGTATCCATTCCCCACACGTAAGCGCGGGTTTTCTTCTTTATTCTGTTAGAACACTATCAAGAATCTCAATGGCTTGGTCAATCTGGCCTTTAGTGGCTATCATCGGCGGCATAAACCGCAGAACGGTGTTATTAGTGCAGTTTATCCGCAAAGCCTTTTCCAGGCATTTATCGACGATATCTTTGCCGGGGCGGGTTAATTGCACTCCAATCATCAGGCCTATGCCGCGAACACTGTCTATAATAGAATGTTTCTGCTTCAATTGTTCGAGCTTATCTTTAACATATTGCCCAAGCTCAGCGGCGTTTTTTAGAAGGTTATCTTCTTCTATCGCTTCGATGACCGCCACGCCGGCGGCACAGGCCAGGCAGTTACCGCCGAATGTTGAAGCGTGTTTGCCGGGCACTAACGAGGCAGCCACTTCTTCCGTAGCCATCATAGCCCCAATAGCAACGCCGCCGCCGAGGGCTTTTGCCATTGTTATAATATCCGGTACTACATCGAAATGCTGGTATCCGAACCATTTTCCGGTTCTGCCCATTCCGGTCTGGACCTCATCTAAAATCATGACCGCCCCTTTTTCATCGCAGAGCCGACGAATCGCCTGTAGATATTCGGTGGTGGCAATGTTTATTCCACCCTCGCCCTGAATTGGCTCGACTAAAACGGCTGCAACTTCATCGCTGAAAGCCGATTCCAGTGCCGCAATATCATTAAACGGCACATAAACAAAGCCCGGCAGCAACGGCAGGAAGCCTTCATGATACTTCGGCTGAGCGGTTGCTGTAACCGTGGCGAAGGTTCGTCCGTGGAAGCTGCCCTCGGCTGTAATGAATTTATATTTTTCCTGCGACGTGTGCAAACGTGCCAGTTTCATCGCTGCTTCGTTGGCCTCGGCGCCGCTGTTGCAAAAGAAGCACTTGCCGCCGAAAGCCCGTTCGCTTAACAGCTTAGCTAATTTGCCCTGCGGCTCGGAGTAGAAAGTATTATCAATGTGCAGAAGCTCGCCGGCCTGTTTGCGTAACGCCTCAACGACCTTCGGATGGCAATGGCCTATGGCGCTGACGGCCCAGCCGGGGAACATGTCAAGTATCTTATTGCCGTCGGCGTCGAAACAATAACAGCCTTCGCCTTTGACGATGACCCGTGGCAGCCGGCCATAATTAGCGATAACATATTTGTCAAATAATTCTATCGTTTCCTGTGTGGTCATAATTCGTATCTCGTATTTAATCATTGCGAGTCCGCCATAGGCGGACGTGGCAATCTCAATTCCTAACTATCTCCGTTCCGATTCCTTTATCGGTGTAGATTTCGAGCAATAGCGAATGGGCGATTCGGCCGTCGATAATATGCGTCTTCCTAACGCCCGCTTCCAATGCCGTCAGGCAGGCCTCGACCTTTGGGAACATTGCGTCGGTAATAATGCCGGCATCAATCATTTCCTTAATCTGTGTCTCGTTTAAGCTCGAAACCCAACTGTCCGGGTCCTCGATGTTAGTTCGTATTCCGTGCGTATCGCTTACGACAACGAGCTTTTCAGCGGCGACTTGGGCGGCGACTTTGCCAGCGGCGCTGTCAGCGTTGACATTTAACTTTCCGCCGGCCTTGTCTTTGGCTACCGAGGCGATGACCGGTATGGTCCCGTCGGCGCAGAGCTTCTTGAGCAATTGCGCGTTTATATTCACAACTTGTCCAACCAGTCCGAGGTCAACCTTTCGGCCATCTTCGCCGTCTAATCTCAGGATTTCGGCGAACAATACACAACTGCTCAGCGAATGCAGTCCCATCGGCTCACATCCTAATTCGGTGAGCGTCTCGCAGATGGGAGTATTGATTTTGTGCACGAGCGTATGCTCTGCTATTGTCAGGGTTCGCTCATCGGTATATCGCAGTCCCTGCACCCAGACCGGTTCAAGACCTGCATTGTTCATTGCCCTTGTAATGGCCTTTCCGCCGCCGTGGACGATGACCGGCCGCATCCCGACCGTAGCCATAAAGGCGATATCGGTCAGCAGCTTTTTCTGCAGAGAGGTATCGTCGAGGACGCTTCCGCCGAGCTTGACGACTACGATTCGCCCTCGAAACTGACGGATATACTCCATCGCCTCAATCAGCGCACCAGCTTTTGCAATAGCTTTTTCCACCTGCCTGATTCCTGAAAATAACACTTAAACGAAGGAAAGAGTTTATTGTCGCAGATGTGATTCGTCAAGTGATATTTGCGTGTTATCGCCAAGAGCGGTGCGAAACACACGACGCACGTGCCTGCGAAGGTGGGTATGACAATCTCAAATCGACTTTTGAGTTTTTAAGCTATGGTTTCGCTCTTTGTATTCTTTTGCTGACTTTTCCCCAGGACTTCGTTATTAGAAAACTTTCTTCCATATTCCCAATCATTTCGACAAATCTGTTCATCGGCACTGAAAAGCTGAGAATATCCTCAGGGATGAACGGCCTTGCCGAAACGTCGAACATCCCCAGAACGCCTCTTGGATGCTCAGAATCTTTTTCCAGATAAGGATACTGAACTATGGAACCACAGCCGGCGGCAAATGGCGCAAATACTCCGTTCGGCTCGCATTCATCGAAGTTTGCAAGCGTAAATAAGCCCGATAGAACATCAGGGTGGGCAAAGAAGATAACCGCATCAGGTTCGTCCGACTCTTCGAGCATATCCCATCTCTTGAAAACAATGAACCTACCAGGCGCCGTTAACTTTGGGACGTTTTCCATCATCTTTTTGACCAGCTCAGGGGTTTTTTTGTAACGCTCACCCTCAAGCTTTCCAGGAATACCGCAGGAGAGGAAATATTCAAAGTTCTTCATAACCTCCGTACTAAATCCCAGATACTTTTTCCCGCCGAAACACCCGATCGACTCAGCGTCGAAGTAAAGAGATTTTCCCGTTCTAACTTTGCATAAATCAGCAAAAATGCACCTGTGTCCCGAAGAGGGCTTCACCGCTTCGGCACCCCGTGCCTGGTTAGTGTAGTAGAAAGTGATAGGAAGCTCCGCCCCGTTAAAATATTTTTCCCAGTGATGTATAAACTTTTCCTTTATTTTCATATCCATTTTATTTTTCCCTTCGGAGATTTATGTCCCTGCATAAACTGCCATATCCCTTATATACTGACATCCACCAACTGCGCAACCTGTGGTTCAAAAGAGCTTGGAACTGTCGAGCAAAAAAGTGACGGGGCCGTCGTTGATGCTGCTTACGTGCATATATTCGCCGAAAGCGCCTTTTTCAACGATTATGCCCTGTTCGGCAACCAGTTCAATTACTTTTTCGTAAAGTTGCTGTGCCGATTCCGGTTCGGCTGCGGCGTCAAAGCCGGGCCGACGTCCCTTTCGGCAATCGCCGTGAAGCGTAAAATTGCTCACTAACAGAATCGCACCGCCTACGTCAAGGACGCTTCGATTCATTTTACCGGCCTCGTCTGCAAAGATACGCAGATTCACCAGCTTGTCAGCCATAAACTGGGCGTCCTTCACAGTGTCTTCTTTGCCGACGCTAAGATAAACCAGCAGTCCCTTGTCTATTTTTCCGACTTGCTGAGCGTTGACTTTAACATCGGCCTGCAAAACTCGTTGTATAACAGCTCGCATAGTTATTTCCAGTTCAGAACCACGGCGTTGAGGTCGCTCTTCGAATGTGCAGCTCATCTATAACGGCATTACCTTTATGTGTAACAAGGTAGAGAACCAACTCGGCGATTTCTTCCGGCTGCATAAGCTCATCCCTTTTTATATCCGGCCGAACTTTCTGGACCAGCTCGGTATCCACTCCACCCGGACAGAGCAGATGCACACGGATGTTCGAGCCTTTGAGTTCCTCAGCTAACGATATTGTCATCCCGCGGAGGGCATGCTTGGAGGACGTATAAGCACTTTGAAGCGGATAACCTTTGACCCCTACGACTGATGCGATGTTGATAATGTATCCCGCTTGCGATTTTCTTAATAGCCCCAGGGCCTCTCTGCAAAGGATAAATGGTGCACGGGCATTAACTTGCATACAACGTTCCCAGTCTTCGGTTGCAGTCTCTTCTAACTTTGCTGAGTGAGTAACGCCCGCGTTATTGACGAGGATGTCCAGCCGGCTGAATTTCTCGTTGGTTACTTTGACGAGGTTCTTGATGGATTCTTCTTCGGTAAGCTCGGTAACGACAATCTCGGCTTTTCCGCCGGCCTCTGTCACTTTGTCAGCGGTTTCCTGCAATTTTTGAATTGAGCGTGCGGCCAAAACGACCGTTGCGGCCTCCTGTGCCAATGCAACGCTAATGGCTCTGCCAATGCCTCTGCTGGCGCCTGTTACTATCGCGACTTTTGAAGCTAATTGTTTTGCCATCCTTAATAGCGTCGCCGGCCCCGAGTCCTGGGCTGATTCTCCTCTTGCCCTGTTGTGCCTCCTCTAATTTGCCCGCCTTGCAGAGACCTTCTTCCACTGGCTCTACCGCGGGTGCGCAGGTCCTGGGTCTGTTGTCGCAGTGCTGGCTGTTCTGCTTCCATTTTTTGAATAAGGGCCTCGAACCGCATCTGCCTGTACAGCAAGACTCCGTCAATGGCCGCTGTTGTCTTTTTCGCTTCTTCCTCGACAGCAACACTTCGTACGGAACTAATCTCTACCCGTAATTGCTCGTGTACCGCCTGGGCCAAGTTTGTTTTGTCTTCAAAGTCGGCCTGGAGCCACTGATTTATCTCATTTTCTGTTTCTACATCTAACTGCTCAGCTGGTCTCCTTGTGCTTTGGTACCTGTTCGTTCCGGGCCTAACACCGCCACCGCGACCATAGAGGGGGTCTGTCACGTCATTTCCGTATGATTGTCCTCTCTGTGAAGTCCGACCTCTCGTGCTTCTGCCGGAGGTTCGGGCCCGGCCGCGACCATAGAGGGGCTCTGTCACGTCATCTCCGTATGATTGTCCTCTCTGTGAAGTCCGACCTCTCGTGCTTCTGCCGGAGGTTCGAGCCCGGCCACGGGCGGGCTGCGTTTGTCTCAGCTCTCTTTTCTGCATCAGAAGCTCTTTGCTGACCTGTTTGAGTCGCTCCTGTTTGCCGGTCAACAGACTGTCAATCGTTTCTGTTGTCTTTTTCGCTTTTTCTTCAACAGCGACCTTTCGTATGACACCAATCTCCTCCTCGAATTGCTTTTGCACAGTTCTTATCAGTAATGTTCTGTTATCATATCTTTTCTGCTGCCACTGACGCATTTCACCTTGACTTTTGCCGGCTGCCTCCTCCAATGCCTTCTCAAGGCCTTCGAACGTCTTGACCCTGGCTCTAATCTCGTTCGGGTCGGCAAGGATATCTACCTGAACAGGTGATTGCGCAATGGGGCTAATGGTTCTGGTTCCGCGCCGAATTGTTCCTCGCGCCCCATAATCTTCATTATCCGAATATGGACTTGCCCCTCCCTGGTCCCCATAATACCTGTCTCCCATCAAGTCTTGAAGGTCCGGCTCTTTAGCGCCGTGCTTGAGCAGCAAATTAACGATTTCTGTATTCCTTCTCTTCTGCGCCAACGACAGGGCGTTATCGCTCCCTCCCATGAGGTTGACATCGGCCCCCTTTGCTATTAGCAGCTCCACAGTATCCTTTTGGCCGATATAAACCGCAGCCATCAGAGGCGTCTGCCCACGATTGTCCGTTGCATTGATGTCGGCACCTTTGGCAATAAGAGGTTCAATGAGCGCCAGCCGGAGGTTCCGTATCGCCGTGTGCAGCGGTGTCCAGCCCATCCTGTTTTGTTCATTCACATTAGCGCCCTTTGAAATGAGTAGCTGGACCTGGTCAATATCACCGTCACGCGCAGCATCGTGCAGTGTTTCAGCTTTTTTCTGCTCATTCGATCTTGGTCGAGCCGGCACATACCCCTCCTCGTCATCGATTTGATATGGCTGGGCTGCCGATCTTGCAAAAGTAGTGGCTCTGCGTTGCGGGCCTTCTGTCCGAGCGAAGGACCTTTCCCTACCCGACGGCCTTTCCGCTATTTGCGGTTGTTCAAGTGGCCAGAAGACCTGGTCGCCGCCTTCCTCGCCTAAGCCCCATTTGCTGTGCAGCCCGCCGTCATCATCGAAGTCCGCCCCGAAGCTGTAGAGTGTAAAGCTATCTCTTGTTCGCTTATAGACAAAAGGCTTATTACTGAATGGGTCTATCGGCAATTCGTTGAGATAGCCGGCTGATACAAGCTGTGGAAGCGCACCAGGATATCCGTCGCTTTCAGCATTGTATCGCAGGATTACAAGAGTTGTAATTAAGGCCTGTTCATCTGCTCTGATACGTGATTCAAGCTCTATTACCTTGGGCATTGCGGACCCGGCCGTTTCTATCAAGGGATTATCCCCGGTTATAGATTGTGTTTTTTCATTGTGTAACTGCCAGGGTGTTTTTGCCGCTACCATATCGTAGTATTCAAGTGTGCTTTTTAAATACGGTTTTAAACCACGATACTGAGGGTCTGTTTCAATTTGCTCCTGCAGACAAATTTTTTCACCGCGAATATCAAACGGTTCACTATAGTCTGTCACAAGCTGTTTAAATTTGTCCTCCAAAATTTTCATCAAAGTGGCATCAACCATTTTTCGGTCGAGGATTTTAAGAGCAGCCCTTATAGACAGGCTCTTTACAGCATTTCCCACCAGTTTTTCCAGTGAAAGTTTTGGCCCTGCTGCAAAGTGTTCTCCAAATTTATACAGGTCAACTATATCGTTGATAGCTCTCGTGATATTGCCATCTTCGGCATTTAGCATTGCCCGGGCCTGCAAAGCAAAGGCTAATTCCCTTATTTCTATTAAGTAGGGATTAGACTGCAGTATCTGGCCGGTTTGTTTAAACCAGCAATATGCTTTCTGGCTGCCAAGTTGCAGTTGCTCAAGCGCCCTGTTATTATCCTGTACCCATCTTCTTAACAACGCTTGTTGTTGTGCGGACTGTTCTTTTGGCCAGCTCCTTGTTGATACCTTTAAGCCCTCGGGCTGTTTGACGTATAATTCTATTGCCTTTTGGTAGTAAGGTGCTGCGTTATCGCTTTCAGGGCGCCCGGCTATTCCGATTTTATTTAGCTCAGCAACATAATTAGTTTGTGGCGTGCCGGATTCCTCGCTTTCTATTCCGGCAAACTTTACACCTGCCAAAAGTGTTTTGATGTCCGACTCAAACACAGCCTTATCTCGATAGCCCACATACATACGCTGGATTTTGCCTGCCGGGTCAATGACGAAGGTTGTTGGTATGGCCGGTATGTTACCGTAAGCTTTTTGGATTTGGCTATCGGCCATCAGTATCGTATAGTTGACCTGATATTTCTGGACAAACGATTTGACAACACCAGTACCTTCGCGGTCTACAGAAATGCCCACCATTGCCAATCCCTGACTTTTATATTGTTCGTAAAGCTCGATGAAATGTGGAATTTCCTTTACGCAGGGGGGACACCAGGTCGCCCAGAAGTCAAGTATAACCACTTTCCCATTGAAATCTGACAGGCTGACATTTTTACCATTCAAGTCTCGTAATGTAAAAGAAGGTGCAGGTTTGCCAACTACCTCACTTTCCGCGGCAAAGGTCGGGACAAGGCTGAAAGAGGCGAGGAAAAATATAACTGATATTGAAATGATAAGACGCTTCATAATATATCCTCCGAAACAGGATGAACACTAACCACTTACTTAACACAGATACACAACTATACCCTTATATATTCTTACCTAATTATACACCAAATTGTTTAATTTCTAACGTAAAATTATAGAAAATCAACTTTTTTCCGCCCCATTATTCACTAATCAACCAGTTACCTAATCAGCTAATCAACTAATTCTCTAATTCACTAATAATTCGCTTTCACCACAGGCCAGACCGATTCTTTCCGTAATGTTGTCGAATTCGTCCAAAGAGTAGAATTCGATAATTATCCTGCCTCTTTGCCCATTTTTTCGGGTCTCAATGTTTACCTTTGTGGCGAGCTGGCTGCTGAGTTTCCTTTCCAGGTCCAGGATG
>SDBU01010902.1_pt1 | contig 10027 bp, 9 predicted proteins | sample 2277071 | NCBI WGS metagenome assembly SDBU01 (sample SAMN10397929, study PRJNA504765) | marine sediment metagenome | isolation source: marine sediment core GS08_GC12, 126 cmbsf | place: Arctic Ocean: Gakkel Ridge, Loki's castle | collected 2008 | reverse complement strand
ACTCACCCCGCTGGAAGCCCTCACCAAGCTCTACGAGCTGCAGCAGAAGGTGCGGGAGGGGTAGCCGGGGGGTACCAAAGTACTACTGGCCGGTAGGCCAAATAGCCCATTGCCAACAGAAACAAGCCTGACCAGCAACTATTTTGCCGGGGGTATTGACAAAAGACGATTTCAGTGCTAGAATGTGGACTCCTGTCAATTACCGAGGGGAGGGAAGAAAGATGTTCCCCAGCGAAGCGGCAATGTTGATGGCTATTGTATCAACCAAGGACTCCGGTGAAAAATTACTGGCTCACCCGATGGATGTGGTCGGTGAATACATTAGCTACTTATGCGATTCGTTGCTTGAACGCGGCTATCTGAAGAAGGATGGTTCCAGAGAATATCAGGTTACCCCGCCGGGCAGGGAGGCCCTGCTTGAATTCCTGTATCAAAATAAAACTGAAGTCAAAGACGCCATAAAAACACTACAACAACTGGGTATTGAGGTTAGCCAACGGGCAGATAAACTGGAAAAGGAAACAATCAAGGTCAGCTAGGGGAGCAAAACACTCATTATCCTCTTCCTTTCTGGAGCAGAGCTATGCGCTCTATATATGGGGTGCATAGCTCTCTTCTTTGGGGGTCTCAGCAGTGTCAGCCGGCGCTAAAAGAGCCAGGTTAGCCGATGGTTAGCCTGGTTACTTCGGCTGTTTCCGTTACCTCTCTGGTTACCCGGCAAACAGTCAGCAGGGCGAAGATAGCCCTCAGGAGCAGGAGGGGTAGCCATGAGAAGAGACTGAGGATGGTTATCAGGATACTCAGCAGCGAAAGGGTGATGCTGACCGGTATTAACTGTTGATAGGGCTCTATCATGTCGGCCATTTGCTGCTCGAACTGCTTTCTAAATTCAGCGATAGCCTGTGCTCTCTGCGGCGGTGTGAGATTTGGGTTTCCCTCAATCTGCCCTTCGGCTATTCCAATGGTCATATCGATAATAAAGGGTGGCATGGTGAAACCTTCGCTCTCGATTTGTGCCGAATACCCGGCATAAAACAAGGCACAGGCGGCTATTATTAGCGCTAGCAGCAGCAGATTTTGATTATCCCGGATAGGACGCACCGAGAAGTTTATCCGTTCATTGATTCCTTTAATTACACCCTGGCTGTAGATAAACCCGGCGAGGAGGTAGAGCACCGCCAGCACGATACTGAGCAGGTTTAGTCCCCAGATGAGGAATACCGCCAGCCCGGAAAGCGTAAAGGCAATTAAGCACATCCATAGCGGGCGGACAAGCGCGGCAACAAGCCCGGCAGTTATTGCTACCAGAGCCAGCGCCAGCAATAGCCGGAGGAAGAGATACAGTGAATCCAGGGAAGCAGAGAAGATGCTGCCGCCTAATCGGCCGATTTGATTGCTGATGCTGCCCAGGAAGCTGCTGGCTGCGATGAGCAGCAGGATGAAGATTGCCGACTTTACCAACTTGCTGGTTATCATGCTTAATCTTAGTTTCAACTTCGAGTAGCGAGCCAAGACGCTCTTCTTTACCCTGGCTGGTAGGATTCTACTACCGGTGGCAAATACTGTCAATGAAGAGTGTTCTTCAAGATAAAGATTGCTTCGTCCTTCCACCGAAGGGTTGATAATGGCACCTTCGACGGCAGCAAGGGGGAATTAAGGGGGGTGGGCTAGCTGGAGCTACCGCCGGTCAGCCGTTGTCGATTACATAGTTTCGCAGGGTGCCGATTGGTTCAATCTTGATTGCTACTGTATCGCCGGGATACATCGGGCCAATGCCGCTGGGGGTGCCGGTAGCAATAATATCACCCGGCTGCAGGGCCATTACGTGAGAGATGAAGTTGATCAGTTCCGGGATGGGGTAGATAAGGTCGTTGGTATTGGTGTGCTGTTTGATTTCTCCATTCAGGTATGTTTCCAGAACAACATTTCCCGGGTCGAGTTCAGTCTCGATACAGGGCCCAACGGCGGTAAAGGTATCAAAGCTCCTGGCTCGAGGCAAATGCATATCCGAGTTGGGCAGGTCGTGCGCCGTAGTATCGTTAAAGCAGGTGTAACCCAGGACATAGCCCAGTGCCTCTTTAATCGATACTCGCCAGGCTGGTTTCTTAATTACTACCCCCAGTTCACCCTCGAAGTTAACCCTCAGTGAGGCGGAGGGATAGCTGATATTCTCCTCAGGCCCGATTACGGCCGTTGAGGGCTTCAGGAAAATCGGAGGGGCGTTGGGTAGTGGCACTTTGCTTGCTTCAGCGTGAGCGTGGTAGTTAAGCCCTAAAGCCACTATTTTGGAGGGCAGGCAGGGGGGCAGGAGTTTAACCTCACTTAGCTGATAATAATGGTCGGTAGGCTTGAGGTGGCGGTAAGGCTTACCCTCGATACCCTGGATAGATTCACCATCTAAAATGCCATAGCTGACGGTACTGTCAATAGCAAAACGCACAATTTTCATGGCTTAGCCACCAGTTTACCTGCCCCGGGAGTAAATTACAAGTCGCCGCTCCGGCAACGAACCATCCCCCTCTTCACGGTAGCGGCTGCTTAGTTGTCATTGCGGTGCCTGTTCTGAATGCCAAGAGATTCTTCGCTACGCTCAGAATGACACCAGGCGAGGGGCTGGCAACGACACCAGGCGAAGATTTCGCAACGACAGTTCGAGCTGCTAACCGGCCTCGGCTCAGGGGAGGGGGATTAAAGAGGAGAGATTGCTCAATTTTAGAAGTGAGGCTTACACAAAATCTCCTTAACCTTGAGGTCGAAGAAGTCATTGGAATTAACCGGTCTGAGCACCACCGCCAGGTCGGCGCCCCGGCCGGTGCCGGCGATAGCGATTACATCCTGGTCAGTGCCGATCAGCCCGCCGTCGGCCGCCATCGTCGTTATCTCTAAAACAACCTTCATCCCCTGGCCAAAGGTACGCAGGGTATTGGCGATTATATCCCCGATGATATTGGTGCTGAATTTCTTGCGCATGGCGGCACTCAGCCCGCTGAAGAGGTGGGTAGCGGTATAGACGACGCCGCCCTTACTCTCCACTATCCTCTTGTTCTCCTCGGTGAACTCCTGGCTGTTGGCTTCACGGAAGCCGGTAATATGGGTTACCGCAATTATCTTGAAGCCATCGAGAGCCCCGACAGCTTTGGCAGCGGTATCACCGCCGGTGGAGGCGACCACTATCGTTTTGATACCCAGTTCCTTAGCTCGCTGTTTGACGATACGGAACACTTCCTCGGTATTCTCTTTGCCGGTATTTTCAAAATAGGTCGTCTTTAATTCCATTGCTTCAAAAACCTCTCTTTTCGAGCATTATACTACCGGACACAACTGGACGCAAATTTCATATAGCCTGTCGATTGGTCCCATCTCCGGCAGTTGCTTCATATAACCTGTCGATTAGCCCCATCTCCGGTAGCGGCTGCTCGCTGATTGGGAAAGGAAATTAGGGGGTGAGCCTGGCCAATAATCTTATTGCTCTGGCTGTCTTGAGTATGATATAGTTTAGCTGATAATGGAAACGAAGGTTGAGTTTATTGCCGGGGGCACGGTTACCTCGCCCAGGGGGTTTCAGGCTGGTGCTACCTGTGCCGGAATAAAAGAGGAAGCCAAACTGGACCTGGGCATCCTTTTTTCGGAAGCACCGTGCCTGGCTACCGCTCTATTTACGACTAATAAGGTCAAGGCGGCGCCGGTAGTTTTCTGTCAGCAGCGGTTGCAGAATAACAGAGCAACCGCCCTGGTGGTCAACAGTGGTTGTGCCAATGCCTTTACCGGTGAGCAGGGCCTGAAGGATGCTGCTGAGATGGCGGCTTTAGCCGCTGAGAGGATTGGAGTATCGGCTGAGGACGTGCTGGTGGCCAGCACCGGGGTGATCGGGGATGAGCTGCCGATGCAACGAATCAGAGCTGGCATCGGACAGATTGTGGCCGATACTGAGGGGGGGCACTCGCTGGCAAAGGCGATAATGACCACTGATACGGTGGCTAAAGAGGTAGCGGCCAGGGTTGCCGGTAGTGAGTTTACCATCGGAGGGATAACCAAAGGCTCGGGGATGATTCACCCTGACCTGGCGACGATGCTTTGTTTCTTAACTACTGATGCCGCCGTCGACCTGGACTTTCTCAAGCTGGCGCTGCGGCGGGCAGTAGCTATCTCCTTTAATATGCTTTCAATCGATGGGGATACCAGCACGAATGATACCGTGCTGGTAATGGCTAACGGGCTGGCGGGGAATAAGCCGATTTCAGCAGACAGCCGGCAGGCCGCTGTTTTTCAGGAAGCTCTTGACCAGGTCTGTATCTATCTGGCGAAAGCGATGGCTCGTGACGGCGAGGGGGCCGGTAAGCTGATTGAGGTTACTGTCAGCGGGGCAGCCACTGTTGCCGAAGCCAGGTTGGCAGCTCGAACGATAGTAAGCTCATCCCTGGTGAAGACGGCGGTGTATGGTAATGACCCTAACTGGGGGCGGATTGTGGCTGCGGTGGGGCGGAGCGGTGTGGAGGTAGTAGCCGCCAAGATTACCCTTTACATCGGGGATATTTGTCTGGTAAAAGGGGGCAACCCGCTGCCCTTTGACAAGAAGAGTGTGGTGGCAGTGTTAAACAAGGGTGAGGTGGCTATCGGCCTGAACCTTAACCTGGGTGCGGCTTCGGCTATCGCCTGGGGCTGTGATATGTCCGAGGAATACGTGACGATTAACAGCCAGTACACAACCTGACAAGCCCTGGAGCAGCAAAAATCTACAGAGGATTGAGTGGTAAGTTGGATAAAAGTATAGTGGTTAAGCTTGGTGGTGCTACCTTTGGCAGGCACGAGCTTACCGTGCTGGATATTGGAGACGTTGCCGATATAGTTGAGCTTCAGCGACGGGGCAAACCGCTGGTTATCGTCCACGGAGGTGGCGCACTGATAACCGACTGGCTGAAGAAACAGGAAATTCCCAGCCAGTTTGTTCATGGTGAAAGAGTAACCGATAGGGCGGCCCTGGAGGTGGTGATTTCAGTGCTGGCTGGCCTGGTCAACAAGGAGATTGTGGCTGCTATCAACGGCCAGGGAGGGCAGGCAGTAGGTATTAGCGGCGTAGATGGCAATCTTATTCAGGGTGAGGTTAGGAATGCAGAGCTGGGCTATGTTGGCGGAGTGGTGGGGGTGAACCTGGCTCCCCTGGCTGCCCTGTTGCAATCGGGCTTTATTCCGGTAGTGGCTCCGCTAAGTGCCCATTCGGTTGGCAAGTCGGCTGATGACCCGCAAATACTTAACATTAATGCCGACCTGGTCGCCGGTGAAATCGCGGCGGCGATTGGAGCCGAACGGCTTATTTTTTTAACTGATGTCGCCGGTATTTATGATGAGCAGGGCAATTTAGTCCCTCATCTATCGCCGGGTGAAGCTGAAGCACTCTTGGCTTCAGGGGTGGCTTCGGGGGGGATGATTCCCAAGGTTAGGGCTTGTTTGAGGGCGCTGGCTAGCACTGAAACTACCTCGATTATCGGTGGGGAAACACCCCACGTCCTGCTCAAGGAGATTGAAGAGGGCGATGTCGGCACAACAATAAAAGGGGGTTAAAATGACTAACTGGCAGGAACTGGAACATCAATACTTTATGCACACTTTTGGTCGCGTGCCGGTAACCCTGGTCAAGGGGCAGGGGGTGAAGGTATGGGATGATGCCGGCCGTCAATATCTGGATTTTGTTGCCGGCTGGGCGGTCAATAGTTTGGGGCATTGTCATCCGGCAGTCGCTGAGGCGACTGCAGAGCAAGCGCGCACGCTTGTGCAGACCTCAAATCAGTTCTATACTGTCCCGCAGCTTCAGCTGGCGGAACTGCTGGTTCAAAATAGCTGCCTGGACAAGGTCTTCTTTAGCAATAGCGGGGCCGAGGCTAATGAGGGAGCCGTCAAATTGGCCCGGCGCTACGGAAAGCTCAATCTGAACGGAGCCTATGAGGTTATTACGGCGATGAATTCCTTTCATGGCCGCACTTTAGCGATGACGGCGGCTACCGGCCAGCCTAATTTTCAAAAGCCGTATCTTCCCTTGCCGTTCGGCTTTGTCAATGTGGACTACGATGATATCGAGGCGATAAAAGCGGCTACCACCAGTCAGACCTGTGCCGTGATGCTGGAGCCGGTGGAAGCCGAGGGCGGGGTTATCATCCCTGATGATAAATACTTAGCGGCGGTGCGGGAGTGGTGTAACCAGCAGGGTATTCTGCTCATTTTAGATGAAATTCAGACTGGTATCGGCCGGCTGGGAACACTTTTCGCCTATGAGCAGTATGGGGTTGAACCTGATATAATGACCCTGGCCAAAGGTTTGGGTAGTGGTGTACCGATTGGTGCTATTCTGGCGACGGATAAAGCATCGGTTTTCGTTCCCGGGGACCACGGCTCTACCTTCGGTGGTAATGTTTTAACCTGTGCCGCCAGTTATGCGGCGGTGAAGTATATTATCGATAATGATATTGCCGGGCAGGTAAAGAAGACCGGTAGCTATTTCATCGACAAACTGGCGGGCTTGAAGCAGCGACATGACCTGATCACCGACGTGCGGGGGCGCGGGCTGCTAATTGCGGTGGAGTTTAGCAGCGATATTGCCCAGTCGGTATTGATGGCTTGTCTTGGTGAAGGTTTACTGGTTAACCGGCTGAAGCCCAATACCCTGCGGTTTATGCCTCCCCTGATTCTCAGCAACGAGGAGGTTGACCAGGCAGTGGCTATTTTAGATAAGGTGCTGGGCAGCGTTGCTGGTGCTTAGCTCAACAGGGGTGCGGAATGTCGGATAAAGTAGTACTGGCTTATAGCGGTGGGCTGGATACATCGGTAGCCATTAAATGGCTTAAAGAGAAGTATAACCTGGATGTTATTGCGCTGACGATTGATGTCGGTAATGAGCGGGACTTCTCCGCAATTCAGCAAAAGGCACTGAAGGTTGGTGCCGTGAAGGCGCTGGTGAAGGATGCTAAAGAGCTATTCGTCAACTATTTCATCTTCCCCGCTTTGCAGGCAAATGCCCTCTATGAAGGGCAATACCCGCTGGCTACCGCCCTATCTCGTCCGCTAATGGCTAAGTTGCTGGTGGATGTAGCCCGGGAGGAAGGGGCTTCAGCGGTGGCTCATGGCTGTACCGGCAAGGGTAATGACCAGGTGAGGTTCGATGTCGGGGTTAATGCCTTAGCCCCGGACCTCAAGATTATCGCTCCGGCCCGGGAGTGGGGGATGACACGGGAAGAGACGATTGCCTATGCCCAGAAAAACAATATACCTGTCCCCGTTACTGTCTCCAGCCCGTATTCAATTGATGAGTGCCTCTGGGGGAAGAGCATTGAGTGCGGCGCTCTGGAAGACCCCTGGGTTGAGCCACCGGAAGATGCCTTTACCTGGACAAAATCACCGGAGCAGGCTCCGGATAAGCCACAGTATCTGGAAATCGGCTTTGAAAAAGGGATTCCAACCACTATCGATGGGCAGGAAATGAATGGGGTTGCCCTGATTCAACAGCTAAATGAGCTGGCTGGCAAACACGGAGTGGGCCGCATTGACCACATCGAGGATAGGCTGGTGGGGATAAAATCACGGGAGATTTACGAGGCGCCGGCGGCAACAGTATTGCTGCAGGCTCACCAGGCACTGGAAGCGATGACCCTCTCCAAAGACCAGCTACGCTTCAAGCAAAAGGTGTCTGCGGAGTATGCCGGTCTGATCTATAACGGCCTCTGGTTCAGCTCACTGAACCGGGATTTATCCAACTACATAATCAGCTCACAGAGCTACGTTACCGGAACGGTGAGACTCAAGCTGTTCAAGGGGAACAGCAGCATCGTCGGGCGCAAATCGCCCAAGTCGCTGTACGATTTTGGTCTGGCTACCTATGACAAGGGAGACCAGTTTGACCACAGTGCCGCCGAAGGTTTCATCCGGCTGTGGGGGCTGCCGGTTAGAACCCAGGCGCAGGTACAGCTACTGGGTGATAAAGAAGGGCCGCTCAGCATCATGGCACCGAAAGAACCAGAGGAAGACTAGAATGAGCCAGCTGCGGGGTCGTTTTCAGAAGAATGCGGCTGAACTGGTAACCGAGTATACGGCCTCTATCCCCTTTGACTGGCGTCTATATCCTTACGATATTGCCGGTAGCATCGCCCACGCCCGGATGCTGGCCAGGCAGGGTATAATTTCAGAGCGAGAGGCTGAGATTATCAGCGGCGGGCTGGCGGCAATTAGAGAGGAAATAGAGCAGGGCAAGTTTCAGTTCAACCCCGAGCTGGAAGATATCCATATGAATATTGAAGCCCGGCTGCTGGCGAAGGTCGGTGAGGTGGGGGGTAAGCTCCACACCGCCCGCTCCCGGAATGACCAGGTAGCTCTCGACCTGCGGCTCTTCACTAAAGAGGCGATTTCCAGCACCCTGGTTAAACTCAGGGAATTCCAGCAGGCCCTGATTAGTCTGGCTGAAGCCAACAAGGGTGTGATTATGCCGGGCTACACCCATTTGCAGCTGGCACAGCCGGTGCTGCTGGCTCATCACCTTTTAGCCTATTTCGAGATGCTCCAGCGGGATACCGGCCGCTTTAACGATTGCCTGCAGCGCACCGATGTTATGCCCCTGGGCAGCGGAGCGGTCGCTGGTGTCGCCTATGATATCGATCGGGACTTCGTCGCCCGCCAGCTGGGCTTCAGCCAGCTCAGCCGGAACAGCATCGATGCTGTCTCCGATCGAGACTTTGTGGTGGAATATGAAGCGGCCGCCAGCCTCTGTATGATGCACCTTTCCCGATTGGCCGAGGAGGTTATTCTGTGGTCTTCGGCCGAGTTTAATTTTATTGAGCTTGATGAGGCTTACGCCACCGGCAGCAGTATTATGCCCCAGAAGAAGAACCCCGATGTCGCCGAGCTGGTTCGTGGTAAGACCGGGCGGGTCTATGGCAAACTGATGGCGCTGCTGGTGACGATGAAGGCGCTGCCCCTGTCCTATAACCGGGACCTGCAGGAGGATAAGGAGGGTTTGTTTGATACCGTAGATACGCTGCTGGCTACCCTGGGAGTATTTAGCGGTATGATTAGCACCCTGCGGGTTAACGCTGAAAACACCGGGCAAGCGGTTAAGCGAGGCTATATTCTAGCCACTGACTTAGCCGACTATCTGGTCAGCCAGGGGGAGCCCTTCCGCACCGCCCACGATATAGTCGCCCGGTTAGTGAACTACGCTGTGGACAAGGGTAAATCGTTTAGTGAGCTCAGCCTGGCTGAGTATCAGGGCTTCTCTCCCCTCTTTGGAGAAGGTGTTTACTCGATTACGCTAGAGTCATCCCTGGCCGCCAGGGATGTTATCGGTGGTACTGCACCGAGGCAGGTGGAACTGGCGTTAGCCGCCGCCAAGAAAACAATTGAGATCTCCGGCCATGACAAGCCCTGAAATCAAGCTGGCCCCGTCTATCCTGTCGGCTGATTTCAGCCGTCTCGGTGAGCAGGTGGCGGAGGCGACTGCGGCCGGTGCCGATTACATTCATATTGATGTGATGGATGGGCATTTCGTGCCTCAAATAACCATCGGTGCCCCGGTAGTAGCCGCAATTCGCCGCTGGACTGACCTCCCGCTGGATGTCCACCTGATGGTTGAGGCACCAGAGCGCCAGGTTAAGCAATTTGCCGATGCCGGAGCCGACATTATCACTGTTCAGCTGGAAGCCTGCCCCGATATCCGCCGGGTAGTGCAAATGGTTAAGGGAACCGGGGTCAAGGCGGGGGTTTCCCTTAATCCGGGCACACCGCTGGATACGCTTGAGCCGGTTCTGGCCTCTCTTGATTTAGTGCTGGTAATGGCGGTTAACCCCGGCTTTGGCGGGCAGGCTTTTATCGAGGATACGCTGGATAAGGTAGCCCGGCTGCGGGTTGAGCTGGACGGAAAGAGTCTGGCGGCTGAGCTGGAGGTGGACGGTGGCATCAACGCTGAAACTGCTCCCCGGGTGGTCGGGGCGGGAGCCAGGGTATTGGTAGCCGGGTCGGCAGTATTTCATTCAGGGCAAACGGTGAAGGA
>SDBU01010901.1_pt1 | contig 10027 bp, 7 predicted proteins | sample 2277071 | NCBI WGS metagenome assembly SDBU01 (sample SAMN10397929, study PRJNA504765) | marine sediment metagenome | isolation source: marine sediment core GS08_GC12, 126 cmbsf | place: Arctic Ocean: Gakkel Ridge, Loki's castle | collected 2008 | reverse complement strand
TCTTCCATAAATGCCCACCATTCTCCTTCCTTTCGAGTAGCAAGAGGTTCCTGAAGAGGATCACAAAGTTTAAGCCATTTCTTATAAATCGGATATTCTCCCATCTCTTTCATAGCTTTATTAACGTCTTCCCCTTCAAACTCAAAATAACCAAAGAGATAATAATCTTTCTCAAAGATTGAGAAATTACTAAATCCATGTTCCTTTAAAATTCTATTAACTTCAGGTTGAGGATTTGCATGTAGCCTTCTATACTCTTCAAGACCTTCCGGCTTCACTTTAATTACCATTCCATAGCGTTTCATATTGTTATCCACTCCTATTAATTCATAATATAAATTAAACTAATACATAAGTGAAACTCCCCCCAGCAGGAGCTGGGGGCTTCCTAAACCTATGGCAATGTTAATTGCAGTTGGCGGCCCTTTGTCTTCTTTTTCTTGATGCTCAACGTAGGCGAGAATTTCCTTTTCATTCAAGCCTATATACGATACACAGTATCCTCTCGACCAGATGCCGCCTTTCCTTGCATAGGTTTTTTGCATAAAAGGAAATTTCGCCTTGAGCTTTTTTGCCGATTGTATTTTGATAAACTGAATTGCATCGGCAACTGCAATTCTTGGAGGTATTACGACTACCATATGAACATGATCTTCTTGCACATTAAGCCTTACTACCTCGATATCGGGATAAAGTTCTGGGATATGCAAGAGTATTTTCTCCGTATATTCCTTTACTCCTTTTGCAAAGATTTTTCTCCGATATCTCGGTATCCAGACAGGAGTCTGGTGTTTTATGTGGCTCAGCAATCTTTAAAAGTAAAATAATTAGTAATAATTGATGGTAATCAAATGCTTTCATTTTTAACATTACCTTTTAGAAAATATCACAACTTTCATGTGCTTATGTGATTATATTTATTATTTATATTTTTAGCATTACTATAAAAGCTTTTAGGAAATCCATTATATCAAAATAAAAATAATATTCTAAGTGTAATTTATTCAAAAAATCTGTATTAACTTATTACCATTGTTGCTAATTTTTTTTCATCAAGTTCTACACCTAATCCAGGGCCTTTTGGAAGTATTGCCCGGCCGTTCATTATCTTTATTCCGCCTTTAAAAGGTGTTGTCTCAAACCATAAATGACCTTCTGCATCTACGGGATAGGGATCTCTTACCGTTGCAGCCAAATGGCATATAGCAGTATCACCAAGCATGGTGAAAGGCATCGTATCAAAACTAATACCTATCGATTTTGCTTCACAAATATTTATTATTTTTCGAGAATTCCAAAATCCTCCCACACGATTTATTTTCAACACAATTCTATCTGCAGCATCATTTTTAGCTATCTGAAACATTGCTTCTGGAGAGACTACAGATTCATCCAAAATAATTGGCACCTTAAGAACATTACGTAGGTAACTATGACCAGAAATATCAAGATAATGAAGAGGCTGTTCTATGGCAAGATTAGGATAAAAATTCTTATGTAATATATCTTCAACAATATTAATAGCAATTTTTGCATTACCCCAACTCTGGTTTGCATCAGCGTCAATATATATATCAGAAGGGACCGCTTCTAAAGCAGCAATCAATTTGTTCTTTTCTTTTTTAAAATTTTCTGTACTAAAACCACTCATAATGATACTATCACCTACTTTGACCTTTAAACCGCGAAACCCTTTCTGAACATATTCGCGGGCAGCTTGAGCTTTTTCTTCTGCACTATCTTCATATAAATTTGTTAACATTTCAAATTCTGTACGGTATGCACCACCTAAAATTTCATAGACGGGACAATTATATGTTTTACCAATAATATCGTACATAGCCATATCTATAGCTGCACGAGTTGGATGACAACCTGGTGCCTTCTCTCCTGAAACTAAATCCATTTTACGATGAATTTTAATTATATCACGGGGATCTTCACCTATTAATACCTGTTCATAAGCTACCAACCAATCCTGCATTGTTCCCATGGTTTGATTAAAATAAGAGCGTATTGTAGCAGCTTCACCAAGTCCTGAAATATCTTTGTCTGTATTTACACGAATAATAATCGTGTTAACCATTGCAATAGTGGATAGATCATCCTCTTTCCTATATCCTATCTTAACGGGCTTTAAATTCAAAGGGAATTTTTCTATTCTGGTTATTTTCATTTCTTTTACTTCCTTTCATTGAAATCTTATTATTTTTTAAATTTTTTTCTTTTATCTTTCCTTATTAAAATAAAAACTGGTTAAGCATTTAACTCAATCAAATCTTTAGGCAAATTCGTAAGAACTTTACAACCATTTTTTCTATAACAACAGTGTCCTCAATTCTCACTCCTCCCCATCCAGGTATATAAATTCCAGGTTCAACTGTAACAACATGTCCTTCTTCAAATACTAGTTCACCATAAGACCTAAAATAGGGGTCTTCATGTACCTCTAAGCCTACACCATGACCTAAACCATAACCAGTATAATCCCCATAACCAGCATCTTCGATAATTTTTCTTGCCTCTGCACAGACATTTTTTCCTTTAACTCCAACTTTTAGCAAATCTAAGCCTTTTTGTTGTGCTTTCTTTACCGTATAATAAATATCTTTTTGTTTTGCAGTAGCTTGCCCTACTACAAAAGTTCTTGTTATATCATAGCAATAACCTTTATAATTCAATGCTTTAGCAAAATCCTCAAATGATTTAAAAGAAAATATGAATGTCTGAAATATGGGAGGAATCACTGTACCAAAAGGCAAATTTTCTTCTTTATAATGATGTAATGTATTAGTTATTTCTTTCTTATTCATAATATTTATTCCTCCTAAATACTTTATCCTTTAATTGCACCTTTTGTAAGCCCAGCCACTATATAACGCTGGGCGAAAATAAAAAGAATCGTTGTTGGTAACAGAGTTATAACTATCCCAGCGCTCATCATAGCCCAATCTATCCCCATTTTCGAAATGAAAGAATATAATGCTACAGGTATCGTTATTTTAACATCAGAATTTATAAACAGAACAGCAAGGAATAATTCATTCCAAGTATTGATAAAGGAATAAATAAAGATAGCAGCGAGTCCCGGCATCGTTAAAGGTATAACTATCTTAAATAATGATTGTTGCCTGCTACATCCATCTATTAGTGCTGCTTCTTCAAGAGCAACAGGTACCCTATCAAAAAAACTCTTCGCCATTATTACACCAAATGGGATTATATAATTTATATAGATTATTACAAGTGTTATTAAATTGTCCATCATTCCTATTTGTGAAAATGTATTAAATAGTGAAATTATAATCAAGAACAGTGGAATAATTTGCGTAAAGAACAAACTAAATAAGATATATTTTTTAAATCTAAAAGCACATCGAGATATTGCATAACCACCAAGCGCTGATATGCACAAAACAGCAAAAGAAGTAGTTAAAGATACTATTAAACTATTCCTAAAATAAATCGCAAAATTAGTAAATGCAAATAAATCCATGTAACCCTTGAAACTTATAGTTCCTGGTAAATACTTTATCGGTAAACTATAAATCTCATTTTGATTTTTCAAAGAAGTTATTATTATCCAATAAAGCGGAATAAGAGCAAATATTAGGTATATCATCAAAGCAATGAATCTTATAAACTTTTTTATCATATTTAGAATCCGAATTCCTCTTGAGGAGTAATCTTAAAGTATATTATCACATAAATAAGCATAATGATTATAATCACAACCCCAATGGCGGAACCTTGTCCAAAATCATAGGAATTATATATCTTGTTTATCATTTGAGTTGCAAGAATATTTGTACTATTAGCAGGGCCCCCGCCTGTCATTCCATAGATTATTTCTGGAGAATTCATTATCCATATGGTACGTAAAAGAATGGTAGTTGTTATAGTTGGTTTTATATATGGTATTGTCACGTGGTAGAGTTTTTTAAAGTACCCCGCACCATCTATTTCCGCTGCTTCATAAAGTTCTGAAGGAACAGACTGTAAAGCGGCGAGCAACATTATGGCAAAAAAAGGAATCCCAAACCATACATTTGCAATTATCACTGACATTAAGGCATATTTTGGATTCGATAAAAATCCTATGCTTTGATGTATCAAACCAATTTTTATTAATATATCATTTATAATTCCAAACTGTCCATTGAACATCCAGGCCCAAACAAGTCCTATTGCAAAAGCAGATAAAGCCCAAGGATAAAATACTAATGCTGAATATAATCCTCTGCCTTTAAATGGCTTTGTCATAAGTAAAGCAAGCACAAAACCTAAAATAAATTGGAAAAATAAAGAAAACGCGACCCACAAAAATGTGTTTAATAATATTTGTGAAAAGTTAAAATTGGTGTCGCTAAAAACTGCTAGAAAATTCTTAAAACCTATGAAATAAACATTGTATATATCAAAAAGTTTGTAATTTTGAAAAGCAATAATAATTCCCTTTAAAACATGGATATATGTCAATACGATTACTGGAATAAAAGTTGGGAGTAACATTATTAAAAAAATATTAGAATTTTTATTTTTCATATATTATGCTCACCTCATAAATTAAGGTTGGGGCAATGCATCCCCAACCTTAATTTTATCAACAAGATTCAACAAAATTATTGCCAATACTCAGTCCATTTATTCACGACTTCTTCTATAGTCACCTTTCCTAATAATAAAGATTGCATATCCGATTCGTGTATTTTTGGCCATTCTGGCCATTTCGGAGAATCGACTGGAAGTTTTGCAAAAACATACTTTTCTGGATGTTCCATTATGTATGCCCAAGCACTAAGACTTCCTGTAGTAAAGTAAGGATCAGTTTTATAAACTACAGAATGGATGGGAAGAACACCAAAATCTTTACAGAAATAAGCATTGATTTCTGGACTCGAAAAGTATTTTATGAATTCCCAAGCTTCTTCTTTATGTTTGGAATAACTTGTAATGCCCAGGCCAGAAACACCATAAATTGGATATGATTTTCCAGATGGACCTACAGGCATTGGAATAACCATGTACTTATCTTTCCCGAGCACCTCATCAGCAGTAACAGTAACATCGGGATCCTGTATAAGAAAAGGTGTTGTACCTGACATAAAACTATTAACCGTCTCGTTACATCCCCAGTTAATAGAATCCTTTGGTGCCGTTTCTTTAAAGAAACGGAGATAAAGTTTGAGCCCTTCCACATAACGTGGATCATTGAAAACTGCTTTACCATCAGTTTTCTTGTACACGTTATTTACATCAATGTCATCGAGAAAAGAACCACAAATTAAATCAGAATCCATAAATTCCCATGATTTTCCTCTGAATGCATCTCCATACTGATTTTTTGAAGGATTCGTAATCTTTTTACATATATCAAAAAGCTCGGACACAGTCTCAGGCACGTAATTTATTCCCAATTCCTTCAAGATATCTGTTCTGTAGTATAGTGCTTTGATAAAGAACTGCTTAGGTACATAATATGCTGTATTATCAACCGCTCTTGCTGCATCCCAAGCAATTGGAATAAGAGTCTTTGAATCTGACCAGGACTTTAAATAGCTTTCAAGGTTAAGAAGTTTTTTGTTGTTTACATACTGCTTAACTGTGAACTCTCTGACCTCGATTATATCCAAGGGCTGATTTGTGTTCAACATCAAAGTGGCTTTTTGATCAGCCGCTTCATAAGGCGGAGAAATCAAATTTATTTGTATGTTAGGATGAAGCTCCTCATAGTCTGAGATGATTTTCTTTATCAATAGTGTGCTCTTCGGATTTGTTAGAACCTCAATGAAGTTAAGTGTTATCTTCTCTGATTGTGAAAAACTTGTTGTACTAACAACTAAAAAGATACTTATTAATACGATTATAATAAGTAATTTTTTCATTATATTATCTCCTTATTTATAATTAAAATTAGAAACTAAAAGACCCTAAAAAATCGCTAATTGGTTAGTTGTCTCACCTCCTTTGAAGCTCAATAAATTTTATTCTAATGTTTATACATGAATCACCTCCTTATCTTTTTATATAGTGCCTTTCAGAAAACTCTAAAACCCTTTTCTTGTAAGGCTTTTAGCACACCTTTATTTTATTCTTCACCTCCACCCTTGAAACCTTTATCTAATAATAGTTTTAGGAAGGTTATTGATTAATTTATGATTATTTTATCGATTTTTTATGGCGTTGGAGGTAACTTTTTTTAACCTTACCTAACCTCCTTGAGTTTTCTGAAACCCTCATCTCTATCTTAACTAATTATTTGCTAATCTAAATTTGATTTTACCTCCAGTTACCTTTTATCCTATAATCTTTTAAGGTAATCCGCTGAGACAAATATTTTCGAAATATTAGAAAGAAAAGTATTTCCCAATCCTCCCGAACTTTGAAGATTGGTTTTTGTAAGTTGGTATACAACATTATAAACTTATACGGATAACCGTACAACCATTATACATTTTGTTAATCGTGTTTGTCAAATTATTTTTAATATTTTTTTAGATGTCAAGTAAAAAATCAAAAACATACTATTTTTCAATGCTTGTAGTATAAATTACGCGGGCAGCAAGACAGGTGAAGGAAGCAGTATGGGTTATCAAAAATCCGTACAAAAGATGGAAATTTGGGAGGCGTACAAAAAGTTCTAATTTAATCGGTAGAAAAGCGGTGTATCGTAACCTGGTGGTATGTTCTATCTGGATATAGGATGGGAGAGGGAAAATTAGGTTCATTAATTGAATTAGGGGAAAATCCAGTTTCCAAGCAGAGGCCGCTGTACTTTTGAAACAACGCTCCGCCTGCACCTATGATATTGTCAAGAAAATTCCCAGAATAAAATTGGATACCTGGTGTGGTGGTTAAAATTTCCATAGTGCGACCGCTTTCCGGTTCATAAAGCTTTGCCGCCAGGCTAAGCTCTTGTTTTGAGGATTCGATAACAAAGCAGTGGTCATAACCGCCTGCGGTATCATTAATATCTTTTCCAATTAATTTCGGCTTGGTGAAATCCATAGGAGTACCATAAACAGTCTTAATTTCTCCGGTGGGGATTAGACTATTATTAACCGGGAGGTATTTTTTACCTTTAAGGGTCAACTGATGATTCATAACTGTTCTAGAACCTGCACCAGCCAGATTCCAGTAAGTATGATTAGTCAAATTCACGATAGTAGGTTTATCTGTTTGAGCATCATATTCAATTTTAAACTCATTATCTTCATTCAGACTGTAGGTTATTGTCACTTTTAGATTTCCAGGGTATCCTTCCTCTCCATCTGAACTGAGATAAGAGAAGACCACTCCGGTTAAAGCAGTGTTTTTGAAACTCTCAGCTTGCCAGACAACCTTATCAAAACCCTTGTTTCCACCATGCAGATGATTTAGACCCTTCTCATTACGGGCAAGATAATATTTAACGCCGTCCAACTGAAACACTCCTTTGGCAATACGATTTGCAAAACGACCAATTGCGGCACCAAAATAAGAATGACCGGCCAAATATTGTTGAAGATTATCAAAACCGAGAGTTATTTCTTTAATTTCTCCTTCTCGATCAGGCATTTTAAGGGAGATAACGGTACTGCCCAGGCTCATTACCGTGGCAGTAATCCCTTTGGAGTTATTTAAAATGAATTTTCCGACTTTTTCCCCTTCTGGAGTTGTTCCAAATAATTCGTATTTAACGCTCATATTATATCCTTTTAAGTTTTATATTTTTCATTATAACTATATTTGAGATAATTTTCAAAAAAATCTTTTAAGAGAGTCATCATAGTAGCTGTACACTGAATAAATACCTTAATTTTTTATCATCTCGAATCGAGAACCAATTTCGGGAAGCTTGGTTACCTCGATTCTTACCGGGAAGGCGCCCTTTAATGATTCTAAATGAGTGATGACCAATATTTTATCAAAATCTTCACTTATAGATTGGATGGCCTGCACCAGGTTATCTATGCCTTCTTCATCCTGGGTACCAAACCCCTCATCCATGACCAGAGTCCGTAATTTAGTCCCTGCCCTTCTGGTCAGTAACTTTGATAGGGCTATTCTTAAAGAAAAATCTATCCGGAAAGATTCTCCCCCACTATACATTTCATAATCACGAGTTCCTAATTCATCACTTATCTTGATATCTAAAGTCTCTTTTATGCCTCCACTCTTTAAATCTCGGAGAGATTCGATAGAAATTTGAGTGCTATTGTTAGTTAGTTTTGCCAAAAGGTCATTGGCCTCTTCTTCTATTTCTGGTAAGACATTTTCGATAATCAATGCCTGAATTCCGTTTTTTCCAAAAGCCACAATTAGTTTCCCGTAAATATTCTGCTCTTTCTTGCTTTTTTCTAACCCTTTATCTATTTCCTTCTTCTCTTTCCCCAATTTAAGACACTGGTCGAATTTGCTCTGATACCCTCCCCTTTCTTCTAAAATTTTATCTTTAAGGGTCTGGTCAGAATTTAATACCTCTTCCCCTTGAACTAATTTTTCTTTCAGGGAAGGAAGTTCTTTTAATTCTACTCCTATTTTCTCTTTCTTCTTCTCCAAATCTTTCAAATTTAATTCTTTCTGTTGATAATTTTCGTTTAATTCAGATAGCCCGTCCCTTAAAGAATCAATCTTCTTCTCTGCCTCTTCTAATTTTGCTTTTTCCAGAGGGGCATTGCTTAATTCTTCAATCTTACGGTTAAGCTTGCGATGCCTTTCTTCATCATAACCAATTTTTTTTATCTGAGCTTCCAATTCTTTTAATCTTTTCTGTTCCTCTAAGGCATAATCCTTCTCCCGGATAGTTTTTTCTAATTTTTTAATCTCATCCTGCGAGCCAACCATCAGTTTTACGGCTTGTTTAGATTCTTCCCGCTCAAAATGTGCCTTGCTTAACTTCTGCAGCCAGACATCTTTATCTTTCAATTTTTGGTTAATCTCTCTCCATTTTTCCGCTAATCTGTCTTTCTGTTTACTCGATTCCTCTGTTTCTTTTCTTAATTTCTCTATCTTCTTAAGATTTAAATTTATTTCTTTATTTAAATTAGTCTCAATCTTTATCTTTCTCTCTGTGTTTAATTTTGCCTCACATAAAGGGCACTCCCCCTCCGGATTCTCTCTTAACAGACGCAGTTTTTCCTGATTATCTTTATTGTCTTTTTCTAATCTTTCTACCTGATCTTTAATACTGTTTATTTCTATGTTAAGTTCGCTGCCTTTTTGCTGAATTTTTTCTCTCTGCTCTTCGAGTAACTTTATCTCTTTCATCTTTTTTTCTAATTCCAAAACCTTAGTCCTGTTTTTTATCTCCTGCTCAGCCTTCATCTTTAAATCTTTGTATCTGTCCTTTTTATTTCTAACTTCTACTTCCAAGTCTGCCCGTGCACTTTCTATCTTCCTCCCGGTAAGAATTTTATCTTCTTCTATTTTCCTGATTTTTTGGAGCTTCTGGCTAAATTCATTATTTTCGGCATTAAATTTCTGGTAATTTTTAAAATCATTTAAAACTTTTTCTTTTTGAGAAATTATTTTCTCGCAATCGATAATTTCTTTCTTTCTTAATTCAATCTGTTTTTGCCCTCGCACAATTTCATGTCTATACTGCTCTATTCGGCTTTCCAATTCTGCGCATTGTTCACTTTTATGTTTTAAGAGATTTATTTCCTCTTTTAATTTACCCACTTTTGTTTCTTCTGTCTTTATCTTCCGGGAAATTTCTTTGTAACTTTCTGACAACTCCTTTATCTTTTCTTTGTAAAAATCAAGGTTGGCTGTCTCCTGATAAATATATTCCAATCTGCTTTCTTTAGTTATGATAATATTATTAATTTCCCTAAGATGGGACTTGGCCAGATTAGCCAGTTCATCATAACGGGAAAGACCTAAAATCTCGGATAATATTTCTTTTCTTTCCCGGGCGCTCTTTCGGCTAAATTCATCTATCCGACCCTGAAGTATAAAAGCGGAATTAATGAAGGTCTGATAATCTATCCTTAGGGTTTTGGTAATTTTTTCCTGGGTTTTTCGAATGGATGGACCGGTGAGA
>SDBU01010899.1_pt1 | contig 10029 bp, 7 predicted proteins | sample 2277071 | NCBI WGS metagenome assembly SDBU01 (sample SAMN10397929, study PRJNA504765) | marine sediment metagenome | isolation source: marine sediment core GS08_GC12, 126 cmbsf | place: Arctic Ocean: Gakkel Ridge, Loki's castle | collected 2008 | reverse complement strand
ATAGAATGCGCCGATCTACTAGAACGGGGGATTATAATGTAAGAAAATAAAAAAAGGGGCTAATTTATAATTGTTAATTCGTTTATAAAATTAACCAAATTTTGATTATTTCGATAATTCGGTAATTTAATTCAAATTATTTACAAATTAGAACGAAAATTGAGATTTTATAAACACTCAAAAGATCGTGGATTAATAAGATTTTAGTAAAAATTAACAATTAACTTAAAAATCAAGAAATTATTTTTAATAATATGAATGAGCTAATACCAATCGAGAATGCAATAGAAGAAAATCCCCGTGTTAAAGAGCTTGAAAAGCAAGGCTTTATTATTATTCCGGAAAAAATTGATGAATATTTAGGAGATTTTAAAAATCGAGTTTCTGTTGAACCAAATGAAAATTATTGGAAGGAAAAACGAATATTAATTACAGGAATAAGCGGTTTTGCTGGAAGCTATTTGGCTGAACAATTATTAGATTTGAGATGTGAAGTTCATGGTACTATTCGTAGACATGCAGTACCTATGCATGAAAATATTGAACATTTAAGAGGTAAGATTAGTTTACATGAAGCTGATATTACAAGTGCAGAAAGGATTTTAAGAATTTTTGAGAAAATTGAACCAAATGCTGTGTTTCATCTTGCAGCTGAATCATTTGTACCAACTTCATTTAGAGAACCAGCAAGAGTTGCTCATAATAACATTATAGGAACTATTAAACTTTTTGAGGCAGCTAGACGTTTTGATAGTAATTTAGAGAGTATCCAAGTGGCTTGTAGTAGTGAGCAATATGGTTTAGTTGATCCCAATGAGGTTCCTGTTACTGAAGACATAAAAAAGAACCCTTTTCGACCAAGAAGTATTTACGGGATTTCTAAATGTGCTACAGAGCAAATTGCATGGCTATATCACAATTCGTATGGGATTCCTAGTATTATTACTCGCGGATTTAATCATGAAGGACCTAGAAGAGGAATCCAATTTGTTACTAGTGTAGTTCATCGACAAATAGTTGAAATTCTAAAAGGTTTAAGAGATAACATAGTAATTGGAAATCCAAATTCAATTAGGGATTATACTCACGTTAAAGATACAGTAAATGCATATATTTTGGTTAGTGAAAAAAAGAAATACGGTGAACCATATAATGTTTGTTCTGGTAAAGGAATTACAATAGCAAACTACGTAGAATTAGCTAAAAGAACCTTTGATATCTCTGCCGATGTATTTATCGATAAAAAAAGATTACGCCCTAGTGAAGTTCCTTTATTAATAGGAAGAAATGATAAAATAATTAATGAAATTGGTTGGAAACCTGTAAGATCTATACTTGATATAATAAAAGAGGGAGTAAAATACTTTCAAGAACATCCAGAACAATTAGGGATTGAAGCCCATTAGATTTTTTTAAAAAGAATTTTGATATTAATTACAATTATAACTCCTAAATGCTATAAATTAACTAAAATTTTTTATGCCAAAGAAGAAGAACTTTAAGGTGTGAGTTTATAAAGAGATCTACCGGTTTTTGTCTTGCCAATAAGTTCAGCTTTATTTAAACTCGAATTCTCAATAATGAAATTTACAAACTGAAAAGGTTTGAAATTTCGAAAGTTGTTTTTGTCTCGAAATTCCCTATGATTATGAGTTCCAAAGATTAATTCTTTTACATTAAGTCTATTTAAAAAATCTATTAAGGCTAAATACGAATCTTCTCTCTTTATAAATTTATGAAATATATTTAGAGCTAACGCAACATCGAATGTAATCTCTTGATTTTTTTTATATTCAAATATTGGTCCTGAAATTATCTTAAATTTTTTATTTTCCACTTTTTTTAATTTTTTTAATAAATAAAGAAATATCTGATTTTCTTCCATCGCAAAACATGTAAGTCCCTCATCTTCAAATTTATGACAAAAAAATCCTAAATTCGCTCCAATATCAAGTAACGTTCCTTTAGTAATAGTAACACTTTTTTTGATAATATTAATGGGGATATCTCCTTGTTTAAAAGGGATATTTTGAAGATCTGGATGATAAAGAACTTGAGTGCTCATTATATCATCATGATTCCTGAAGAAAAGTTTTAAATTTTTTCTAAATTCCATCCATTTTTCATGCCTTTTAATAATAATTACTGGTATTTTTGGAATATCAAGTATTTTTACTACTGAAAGTCTATGTTTTCCGTGCACAATTAAAAGTTGTCCATCTCTACCAATATCTACAGTAATATCATCCAAAACAGTTTGAACGTCGAACCTTACAAAGCCTCTTTTGGAAGAAGAAAGCTCTCTCTTTAGTTTATATCCCTTCTTTTTAATTCTGTTATATAATAAATCTAATTTCCTAAACTTTTCATCACATTTTTCTTTATAATTATAATTTCCTATTCTATCATGCATTTTCTGTAAATTATATTGATAATATTCAGTATTTTCCCACTTTTTATCTTCTGTAAATCTTTGTTGAAAGGCTAGATAAAGGGTGGTATCTTCAAAAGGGATTCTTAATTGATCCCAATCCCCATCTAATATTCGGAGGTAATAATACCATCTATTGTCTCTAATCTTTGATATATATTGTATTTTTTTTGGATTAATCCAGTAAATTTTATTAAAATATAATTTGCCAAATTTTAATCTGTTCTTTAATAAAAGTATTTTTTTTTCTATTGTAAATATAAGACTATAAAGACTACGATATCCAAATACTAGAAATTTCTTAGTAAATGAATATTTATCTTTTAATTCAAGAATAAACTGTATTATAATACTAAATTTATGTCGAAAATTTTTATAATTCATTGTTACATTATGGTTTGAGATTTTTACATCTACTATTCAATCTGCTGTTAGTTTGTAAATTCTTCTACCGTTACCCAATTTGATGAGGAGTTGTGCCTTATTTAAGCAAGAATTTTCAATGATAAAATCTACAAATTGTTGGGGATTATAATTCCTGTAAACATTTAAATTTAGAAATTCGTTAGGATTATGAACTTCAATAAACAATTCTTTCGTTTTAAGCCTTTTTAATAGATTTATTAAATTTAAATAGGTATTTTTTCTCTTTAAGAAATGATGGAAAATATTTAAAGCTAAAACAATGTCAAAGTGCAATTCCTGATTTCTTTTGTAATTAAAAATTGACTTTGGGATAATTTTATATTTTCTGTTTTCAGCTTTTTTTAATTTTGTTAAAAAATAGACATATAATTTGTTTATTTCAACAACATAACAATTAAACCCTTCATCCTCAAATTTTCGGCTAAAATACCCCAAATTCGCCCCAATATCAAGAACTGTTCCTCGGGAAAAAGAAAGATTTTCCTTGATTATGTTAAACCGAAAGTCTCCGTGGGTGAAAGGAATATTTTGGAGATCAGGATGAGTAATTCTTTGATAAATTTTTCTATTACGATAATTAGTAGAGAAATAATATAACTTTTTTTTGAAAACAACCCAAGCTTTATGTCTTATTTTAATATGAACTGGGATTTTTGGAATTTTAAGAAATCTAGCAATCAAAAAGTTTGCGATTCCCTCGATAACAATAAATTGTCCATCTCTATCTATAGCTACGATGATTTCACTAAAATTTTCAAGCTCCCCTAATTTATCATCCAATTCTTTTTTAATATTACAAGCCCAACTAATTTCTCCCTTAGATATTTGGTTTAAAATGAGATTATATTGTTCTATTTCTTCCCAGTTCTTCCCATTTATAAATTTTTGATGTAAAGTTTTATAAATTAGCGACTCTTTTATAGTTTTTTTTGATAAATCCCAATCATTTTTTGATTTTAATGAGGATTTAGTTAATTTTAAAGAGTTTTTACTTAAATAAAAATTAATTTTTTGAGGATTTATCCATAAAATTTTATTTAAGGCAAATTTACTCGAGTTATATTTCAATAGCCCTCGTCCTTCTAGACCTATTTTTTTGGTGAAAAATTTGATTTTATGTAATATATTCCATCCTACTAATAGGGGTTTACCTAAGTTTGGAAATTTATCATTAAAATCAAAAATAAAATGCCTTAAAATAATTATTATTTTATAGATGCTCATAACAAATTAACAATGTAAATGTTTAATAATGTAAAAAGTTTTTTACGGATTTTAACATAAAGAAACCTTGGTTTATTTTAATAATTTTATAGTTGTTTAGTATCCGTAAGTAAAGAAGAGAATTATAAAAAACCCCAAAAAATAAAATCCAAAAAAGGCAACATTATTACCGATTCTACTGAATTTATATACATAGTTTTGAGATATTAGCTGATGTATTTGCTGATCTTAAAAGATAACTTTTAGTAAGGTGTCTTCACTAATTAAAAAAATAATGAAAATTATTTAACCAATTTTTATTATATATATTGATGAATAAAGATCCGAGATATATAGCAGTAATTTTAATAACTGTTGATGCTTAAAGACCTGATCATTTGAAATCATATGGATATCATCGAAATACGTTATGGATGAATTAATACCAATCGAAAAAATTCTTGAAGAAAACATTCGTGCTAAAGATTTAGCAAAAAAAAAATTTCAAAATATCTGCTAAGATATTTGTAGATTCAAATAGATTAAGACCAAGTGAAGTTCCTTTATTAATTGGTAAAAATGAGAAAATTATAAAAGAAACTGGATGGAGACCCATAAGATCTATTATCGATATAATTAAGGAAGGCGTAAAATAATTTCAAGAACATCCAGAACAATTAGGAAATGAAGCACATTAATTCTAACTTTCTTTCATTGATATATTTTTTGAAATAGTTTTTTAAGGATAATGATTTGGAAAAATTATTGAGTTTCTTTTTTAAGAAAATTTTGGATACCAGAAAAAATGGATTTATCAATAAAATCATAAAGAAAGTTATACCCTTAAAAATTTTTTACTATTTAATCAAAGCTGAAATAATTAAGAAAATAACTTTGCAATACCCCCCATATGATGAGCGAGTTCATAATGATATAATCAAACCTTCTTGGGATCCAATCCGATATAGTACAATTGCGCTTGCGATTAATACAATCGTAAGAGAGAAAATTCAAGGTAGTTTTGCGGAATTTGGAGTTTTCAGAGGTGAAACTAGTAAATTTATTCATCTTCTCGCTCCTAAAAAAAGAATGTATCTATTTGATACATTTGAAGGATTTCCCGCAGAATACTTAGAAAATAAAAACGAAGCAAAAAGATTTAAAAATACTAAATTAGAAATTGTTAAGAAAAATATCGGTGATTTAAATAATGTTATTATACGAAAAGGTATTTTCCCTGAAACAACCAAAGGATTAGAAACTGAAAAATTTTCATTTGTATATATTGATGCAGATTTATATATTTCTATCTTAGATGGGTTAAAATTCTTTTATCCGAGGATTTCCCAAGGAGGATATTTATTTATTCACGATTATAATAATCCTCAAGAATCAAATGCCGGTGTATTGCGTGCTGTTAGAGAGTTTATGGCTGATAAAGAAGAAAAAATATTAGAAATTCCAGACATATTAGGTTCGATTGTGTTTCGGAAAATATAAAGAAAAATTTTTGATTCAAAAAATTCTTTAATATTTAATTCTTATCTTATATAATGGTCCATGAGATAGCGTCTAAAGCTGTTTTTTTAATAACTATTGATGCCCTTAACCTTAATCATTTGAAAGTTTATGGTTATAATAGAAATACTGCTCCAAATTTAGAGAAATTCATCACACAAGGTTCAATTTTCATTAATGCTTTTACCAATGGTCCTGAAACCCCTTCTTCATTTTCTTCAATATTTTCCTCAATTCTACCATTTTTGAATGGGGGATATAGTCCCATGCCCTCACATAAGCTCACTTTCCCCCAGATCTTAAAAGAAAATAATATTAGTACATATGGTATTCATAGTAACCCTAATCTAGGAGAATTTTTTCATTACGATCGTGGGTTTGATGTTTTTTTAGACGGAGAGAGGTATAAAATAGGAAAATCCCATTCTAACAATATGGGTTTTAAACAAAACGTTAGTTTTACTATTAGAAAAATTGTAAATTTTAGAAATTTATTTAAAAGTTTAATATATCGATTATACGGTTTCAACAAGATTAAAGACTTTTTAAGAAAAAAATTCCCTTTAATCACTGAACTTTTACTATTATTTACTCCAATTGCTTATAACGCTCCATATATTGTTAATAAAATAGAATCATACTTAAGAGAAGGTAAATCAAAAATCTTTTTTTGGGCTCATTTCATGGATTTACATAGTCCTTATAATCCTCCTTCAGAAAACATAATTAAATTTAGACAACATGATTTTGCACCCCGTGAGAAAGAGTTCTTAAACAAGAATATATATTCAAATCCATCAAAGTATAGGATTACTAAAGAGATATTTAACGATTTTAATATTTTATATGATGCTCAAATCAATTTCTTAGATGAATATTTGGGGCACCTATTTAAAATCATAAAGAGAAATTTTAGAAATAACTGTTTAATTATAATAACTGCTGATCATGGTGAGGCTCTCCTCAAACACGGTTCAACTGGTCATCAAGGGAGTATACATGATGATCTATTAAAAATTCCTTTATTTATTATTGAAACTGGAAAAAAATCATCCCTAAAAAAAATAGAAGCGGTTGTGGAAGGACTCGATATTTCTTGTACAATTCTTAATTATTTTGATATTGAAATCCCAGAAACGTATCAAGGAAGAAGTTTAATTCCTTTAATAAATGGGGATAAATTTAAAGAGAAAAATTTTATCATTTCAGAGTGTTATCAAAAAAATGGTCTATTGAAAAGGAACAATAATGAAGGATATAAATTAATATCTATAAAAAAAGATAATTTTAAATTTGTTTTTAATGAAGAGAATGATACTGAATTCCTTTTTGATATAAAAAGTGATCCACAAGAAATAAAAAACTTAATTAAAATTTACCCCTCTAAGGCAAATAAGTTTAGAGAAATTAAAAATCAACATTTAATAAATATCTTAGAATCTACATCAGAGAAATCAAAAATTATAAAAGCAATTCCAGCATTGAATCTAAAAAAAATAAAATTATAGGATAAAGGATGTTTATTTAAATATAAAAAAATCATAAGTTTAATTCTTTTTTTTGCAAAGTAATTAATTCTAAGATGCCTTTTTCTCCCATTTCTACAATCTTATTCAATTTCAATATATTTATTAATTTAATTCTTTCTTTTAAATATGAACAAGTTCTAAAATACATTTTTCTACAAATTCTATTATTTTATCCCCTTTTTTTCTTGAAAATGTATCTATATTTTTTTATAATTTTTAAAAATATCAATGTTCAAAGGTTTCCCATGGTTTTATTAAAGAAAAAGTTATATTCTGAATTCTGCTAAAATTTTCTAAAAAATCTAATTTAAAAACAATATTTCTATGTTTCTTTTTGACATCAATTATTTTATTTTCAGCAATCAGAATTAATAATGTGAATACACCAATTTCTAAACAATCTAACAATGATATTATGAAGTCTCCTAACTTAAGCGCTAATGAATTAATAATTATTACTCCTGAAAATATAACCTACACCGAGCCGATGAGCGGATACTATCCAGCAACTTATGGATTTGAAAATGATGATATTGGAAGCAATCCTAAAGGTTGGTATATAGAAGAAAGTGGTGCAACATTAGATGTTATTGGAGAAATTGACGGACACGCGAAAGTAGTGAGATTAGATGAAGGATCTTCAGCAGAAGGTTGGGATGGGATCTATTATTCCCTATCCACACCATTAACATATGGTACAATTGAATTCTATTGGATGTTTGACAGTATTCAAAATGAAATATATTCTCAAACGAGGGATTCTACTGGTAATAATGTAGGTATGACTTTTGGTGTCTTTACTAGTTATGTTTGGAGATATGTTATCGCTGGGCTTTATTATGATTTACCTAATGTTGATGCCCCTCAAGCAAATCACTGGTACAAAATCAGGCTTGACTTTCGGTTTACGGGGGCTCCTGCATATATGGGATTGAATCAACATAAATATAATGTAACAATTGATGGAATAAATTCAGGGGAAATTGATATTAAAAGCGAAAGTTCCGACCTCAATAGCTTTTTTCTTGGAACTGGCACTAATTGCGCAAATGTTAAAGTTTATTATGACGCAATTGGGTATTCCTGGGATCCTAATTACAATATTGGCGATAATCTGAATGAAGGATTATTACTCAGTTATGCAAACAGTACGAGCTTAGATTGGGTTGGATATTCATTGGATGGACTAGCAAATAAAACGATCTTAGGTAATACAACGATTCCGATGCCTGCTGATGGACTACACTCAATCCAAGTATTTGGAAATAATTCGGGTATTATGTATGAATCTGACATTCGATACTTTACAGTGGATACTTCTGTGGAACCACCTACTCCACCTACTTCATATATTAATATAATCACTCCTGAAAATACAACCTACACCGAACCGATGAGCGGTTTATTACTAAGTTATGAGAGCAATTTAAATTTGGATTGGATTGGATATTCATTAGATGGACAAGCAAATATAACAATCTTAGGAAACACTACAATCCCCATACCTGCTGACGGACCTCATTCCATTCAGGCGTTTGGAAACGATTCGCTCGGAGTTATGTATGAATCTAATATTCGATATTTTGCAATAGATATATTAGCACCTATAATAAGTGGAATTGAATTTATAATTGAGCTGGAGCTATATTCTTATTATACAATGCATTGGGATATTATTGATATATCTGGTGGAACGTATATTATCTTGAAAAATAGTTCAATTGTGAGTGCGGGTTCATTTCAAAACAATGATGTGATATCAATTAATGTTGATACAATTAAGCTGGGTTACCTAAACTATACTTTAATTGCACAAGATTTATATAATAAAACAAGTAGTCATACAGTAATCGTTAAAATTATCAGTCAAGAGCAACCAGATTCAATGATACCAGGATTCAATGTCTTATTTCTATTCACTGTAGCTCTTATCACAATAGGAATAATAATTAAGTTTAAATTTAAAAATAAAAAATAAATTTTTTTAAAATAATTAAATTAAAAAAACAACAAAAAAAAAGTGAACATATTCACCAATGGTTTTATTAATAGTAAATTATTAATTTTAAATTTGCTTCATTTTAATGGATGCAATAATAAAAGATTTAAAGGATCTACTTTAAAATTATTTTTGAGCCTTTCTTTTATAGCAATTTTTTTATTTCCAACGTTCAGAATTAATGAAATAAGCATAAATGATAAAGCTTTTCCATATTTTAGTAGTTCTGAACTAGTTATTTCTTCTCCTGAGAATAAAACTTACATAGAGCCCATGGTTGGCTATTATCCGAGTACTTATGGATTTGAAAATTATAAAGATGGGACAATTGGATTAGATATTGGATTTCTTGATGAATACTATAGTTCAGCATCGGGATTAAATACAGATATTAGAATAATAGAAGAGTTATTGGATGGGCATTACAATTATTTATACATAAGAGATTCTCAAGTCGAGGATAATACATGGGCGGTTCATTATATAGACAATTCTCAATCTATAGGAACTATTGAATTTTATAATCGCTTTAATAACAATCCTAATGGTTCTCCTACAAGAAGACAGTATCTTTATTTTAGAGATTCTAACAATATAATTGCTTTTCGCATGGAAATAAATCATCATAATGGAGACTTGAAATATTATAATGGATCCTCCTATGAATTAATAGCCAATGTTAATGCTGAAACATGGTATCATCATCGGATTATTTTTAATTGTAATGATGGAACAAAAGGTAAATTTACATGGATTATAAGGGAAGAAGATGGCACTGAAATTAGTAGAGTTAGTAGTATTGATTTTGAAAACAACTTTATAGGAAGTACAATAGATGAAATCCATTTCGAAACTTCAGAGGAAGATTATGAATTAGAGACCATGTGGGATGCCTTTGGATTCTCATGGGATCCTGATTATAT
>SDBU01010898.1_pt1 | contig 10031 bp, 7 predicted proteins | sample 2277071 | NCBI WGS metagenome assembly SDBU01 (sample SAMN10397929, study PRJNA504765) | marine sediment metagenome | isolation source: marine sediment core GS08_GC12, 126 cmbsf | place: Arctic Ocean: Gakkel Ridge, Loki's castle | collected 2008 | reverse complement strand
AGCAATGAAACTTTGAGGAGGAAGAAGCATGTTGAAGAAAGGTTTAGCCTGGTTGATATTTGTTGCTCTGGCTCTACCACTTGTTTTGGGCGCTTGTAAAACGGCGACCGACACGCCTGAACCTGAAGAACCAATGCTTGATCCCAACGGGCAAACTGTGACCTTTTGGCATGTATGGGGCTCTGGTGACACAGGAGAAGGGTTGACGGCAATCGTTGATGATTTCAACGCCACCAATGAGTGGGGCATCACGGTAGAGGCTTTGGATCAAGGAAGTTACCGTGATCTCGAAGACGCTATGAACGCTGCCATTCAATCTGGTGACTTGCCCGACATCGTGGTTGGCTACGCCAATGCCCTTGACACCTGGTATTCTGTCGATGTGTTGGAAGACGTGAATGCCTTTGTCAATGATCCTGATTATGGATTGAGCAGCAGCGATATTAGCGACTTCTTTGAAGGTGCCTGAAACGGTGGTCTAAACGCTGAAGGCGCCAGGATTGGATTCCCCCATGGTCAGTCTGCCAATGTGATGTTTTATAACTACACTTGGGCAGAGGAACTTGGTTTCGATGGGCCACCCGATACATGGGCTGAATTCAAGGAACAGGTTTGTGCAGGAGCGGCAGCGAATGCCGCCGATGATGATCCTGACAATGATGGCACAGGCGGTTTCGTGATGTATACGGGCGCCTCAGAATTCTCCACCTTCATTTTCGCTTTTGGAGACGACTACATTGGCGCTGACGGGGCGAGCTATGACTTCGCCAAACCGGGCATCGTCGAAACAGCTGGCTACTTGAAAGAACTGTGGGATGAAGGGTGTGCCTTTTCAACAGAGAGCTATCCCAACCCCGAATTTGCCACGCGTAAAGCGTTGGTCACGATGAGCTCAACAGCTGGGTATCCATATCAGGCGAGCGCATTTGAGGCCGATGACGCCTATTCGGATGACGTTTGGGGCTTCATCCCCATCCCAGGTGATGGCACCAAGGCTGTTGACGCCTATGTTCAGAACTCCGCCATTGTGAAGTCGAATCCGGAAAGAAGCCTGGCTTCATGGCTGTTCATCAAGTGGTTCACCAGCCCTGAGGTCAACGCGAAGTGGATTGAGGCCAGTGCCTATCACCCCATTCGAGAGTCAACTGTTGACTATCTCGACAGCTTCGTTGCCGAAAATCCGCTATGGGCGGTTGGCATCGATCTGGTTCCCCTTGGCGTTGCCGAGCCAGCATGGTCATCTTGGGGCAGTGTACGACGTCTCGTAGGAGATACGTACTCCGCCATCATCCAGGGCGACCCAGGTGACATCCAAATGCTGCTTGAGGAGCTCAACACAGACGCAGCCGAGGCGGTTGCAGAGACGCAATAGCGTTTTGAGTAGTAGGTTGGAATAGGTTGTGGTGAGTTGCCACAACCTATTTTTTATTCACCTTAACCTTTGCAAGGGTTATAAGAGCAAAATGAAAATACCCTCCAAATGCATGGTAGGGACATTGCATGCTATGTCCTAACACATCCCTCGTCTGTTAGATGTCATTCCGAGCGAGCACGGAGTGCGAGAGAGGAATCTCAGATTTCCGAAATGAGGTGGGTACGAGCCCTTCGAAGTGCAACGGGCATCTTTATCGAATCGTCATAAGGAGATCCCTCGCTGGCGCTCGGGATGACATTTTATTCAAACAGTGGTGAGTGAAATTTATCTTACCTCCCGGAACATTCAAGCTTCCGGGGGGTTACGCCCAACCTGGGCAGGTCCGAAAATCGGATTCACATTGATACCTTCCCTCCACCTTAGTTCGCTGGAAACCTGAACCTCGCGATCACAGGATCGTGATCGGACTTGTGTATTGGTGATGGGTCATCCGGATCTGCAGGTGGGAAATCGGCATTGGTATGTAAGATGTCTACGCGCTCGAGTAATTCCATAAGATTGGCTGTCAGCAGGATATGATCTAAGGATTGGGACGCCCCTTCAAAAATATATGTGTAACGCTCATCCGGCTCCAGAATGTCGAGCACATTCTCCAACCCAGCCTGGTGTAATACATCGAGTGGTTTTGAATCGAAAAACGAATTCAGGTCTCCAAGCACAGCAAAATAAGCGTCCTGGTGGTCCGCAACAACCTTTTCAAAAACCGTCACATTCCATGCGGCTTGTGCAGACCTGCGCGGCTCAGTGGCAAGCACGCCGCCAGCCATCGAAGTAAAGTGATTGTTTAGCAAATAGACCTCGAATGGACCACCATCGGATTGTAGCCGCACATGAATAAGCAGAGGCGGGCGGCTTGTCAAACCCTCCGGGGCGACATGTTGCTGAACCTCCATAATTTCCGCCCGGTCGCTGCGCACAAGATATCCAACATCAATGCCTCTGCTGTCGGTCCCTTCGATTAATGCTGGGATGTAACTGTACTCGCTGAGTATTGCGTGAGAGGCAAGATCCTCCAAAATCCCAATATGCTCTACTTCTTGAAAACCTATGATCGTAGGAATCCCGCTATCAATAATCGTGTTGGCGATTTTCGTAAGCGACAATTCGTACTCTGCTTTCCTTGGCAACGGAGGGTCAGTTGGGTGAGGATCGAGAATGTCGAACAGGTTCTCAACGTTCCACGTCATTATAGAAAATTCATCCGCAGCAATTGGGCGGAGGCTCTCGAAGGTTATGCTGGCTTTGTCAATCGTAGGCTTCTGGAGAGGTTCAATTTTATAGTTTCCAAAGGTGAATGCCAGTGGCCCATATAGATCCGTAACTTGATCTCCAGTTTGAATGGCATACTCCATTGTTGAGCTGTCATAGTGAACATCGAAGGTGCCATCATCAACCATGATGATGTATCCGGTCTCGTCGCCTCGCCAAACCCGATCGACAGCATTTTCCAAGAGAACAAGCGAATACTCGCCATACTTTGTGGTAGGCGAGACCGCGACCGCGGGTTCGCTTACGCTAACGAGCATCCCCTCCAGGGCTTCATAATACGCCCGAGACGCAGCATTATCGAGCGGCGGTGAAAGTTCGACAGGGGAAGGAAGGTGCTGATCTCGTAGGATGGGTTGGATGTGTTCCAATGAAAGCACTTCCAACATTGTTTGTTGGCTGATTTCCCTGACATTTCCGGTGACCTGTACAAGATCGCCAATCGCAATATCCGCTTCTGTCTCACCAATGTTGATGAAGAGCCCCTCGGATGTATCTGGATTATCATCCGCCTCCATTGACTGAATCCAAAATCCTCCGAGAGCAGGGAAGATGCCTGTCGTAATGCCCTGTGTTGTGACCTGCTCGAGAACATAGGGTGAGCTAAAACCCTCCCCTTGAACTGCCCAGATAGGAACACTCGTGCCGATGAAAATGTTCCAGGGAAGGGGCTCAACCATATCCAGATTCTGGGGAGCTAAGGCGGAAGCCCCAATAGTAATCTGAGCGGCACCTTCGTGCGCGGTCAGATTAAATCTAACGGTGGCGCTATCCCCATTCCCTTCAAGCTCAGGGATCATCCAAGAGATTTCATCCCCCTCTAGATTTCCATTGTCATGCACAGCTTCAAGGGTGGCATTGGATGGCACTTGGGCTAATATCACCAAATCTTTTATCCTCTCAGCACTGTAGTTTGTCGCAATTATTGAAACATCGATACTTCCGCCGGGTAAAACAGTGTTGGGTGCATCGGCTCGAATCATTAGAACGGGTGGGAAGACCTGCTCTAAATCCGACATCAACCGTGGATACATCATGATGCTGCCATCACGAACCTCAAGAATTCCTGTTGCTCGAAATATGTGCCCCGGCTCGATTTTTTCCACGCTCATCTCTGTGAGCTTGTCGATGTACAGGCGCAGTAGCTGACCTTCATCATTGGCAAGGTCTATTTCATAGCTGTAAGAGAATTCTTCAACCCTGGTTACCGTCCCTTCTACTTGGACGAGCCTGCCGGGAAGAGATTCGAAATCATTTGCCGCCTGCCGGAGTGTGACCTGCTCCCCTGGGAACGATGGATCAGCTGGTTCATCTAAGATCTCAATATCCTGCGGAACGGCATTTGGGACAATTTGAGTTGAGTCGCGATAAACGCCTATGGTGCCCTTGACTCGAACGGTTGCGCCAATAAGAATTCTTACACTGCCCTCACCAGTAAAAACTTGGACTTGCAATCCCCCGGTTTCGTCTTCGATATAGAATTTGACATTACCACCACCTGCATAATAGCCACCGGTGTACATAGTAGCGATACCTTCGACCGTCAGTTCTGCACCGATAAGGCCTCTAGCAGAGGCGATCGGTATGATGCCGCCTTCAACCCTGGTAAGAATCGGGTTGGCAAATACGCTTTTCTCACCCCCGTCGATTTGTGCGAAAACGTGTTCAATCAGAAAGTCAACGTATGCCCATGGAGCTTCCAAACTTATAGTCTCGGAGGATTCGACCCCTCCTGGCACATCCCCAATTCGCCAGTAAAGTTTTTGATCGATCTGCTCAAATGAATCGGGGAGGTTATTGATAATTAGTTCCTCAGGGAGCATCAGTTCAACGGTGACATTCCTAACTTCGCCGGAGCCCTCATTCTTGAAGGAAACTCTGTACTCAAACTCAGTTCCGGGCTCAACGCTAGCAGGACCTGAAATTCGTACCACGACATCTGATCCATCTGGAGGAGTTGGAAGGCTCCCGCTATTTTGAGGTGAAGGCTCAGCCGAGAGGGAGAAATCCTTCGAATTATCACCAGTGTCTTCATGGTTGCCTTCGTCTCCGTCAGGCTTTCGCACCAAGGATGTTCCGTTTTCGACCACAGGAGCCGGAGATCCTTCGGTAAATGTCTCAGGCGCATTACCCCAACCAAGTGCATCAAGACTTGCACCTTCAGATCCTCTTAAGAGCAATCCGCCTCCGGCGGTGTTTAAGGATTGTGTAAAAGTTGCATTTGAGAGAATGCCAATATCCTCGCCCGAGCGAGAGAGTAGATAATGCCCATGTGCTGGGACGAGGGTTTCACCTCTCCATTGATATAGGAGCAGGTCACCTTCAATGGTCGGTAAGCGATACCAAAGAGAAAGGCCATCCAAGTCTAAAATTTCATCGCTATAGTTGTAGAGCTCGATGAACTCATGGTTGTTATTCCCCGTGATCCCGGCCATTACCTCACTGATCAGAATGGTCTTTTCTGACTCTGTTGGAGATTCATCTGGCTTAGGATCTAATTCACAAGCTGAAAGAAGCAAAATGATAAGAGGTAGGATGTATTTAAGTTTCATTTTTCCTCGGATTTGCATTCGGCATCGAATTGTGTCGATGCGGGCTTGGAAACTTCGAATTAATCTAGTGGTTGATTGAACTTGGGGATTCGCCGAAGCATGCCACCATGTTACCGCAATTGCACCTGGATTGACAATCTGAACCGAGGATCTGGTTTTTGGATGGATGGTTTAGAGAGGTCGGAAAGGGTCAGTTTTTCTGGTAAACTTCCTCGCTCGAAAGCTGGCAGCCTGAGTTATTATTATGTGAAAGGCTTTTGCCCAAGGGTAATTTTGAGCTGATTTTGGCTGGAGGAAACCGGAGTGATGAACGAGGAAACAAGGAACGAAAAAAAAGTGCTCTGTTTTTATCATGATGACGCGGATGGTCGATGCAGTGCTGCAATCGTACGCCGAGCATTGGGAAATGATGTCACGCATATTCCGATGGATTACGGAGATGAAATTCCATGGCGCTTGATCGAGCAGGCCGATGACGTAATAATCGTTGATTTCTCCTTCTTGCCAGGTGATATGGAACGAATGAGATCCTCAGCAGAATTGACCTGGATCGATCACCACCTCACTGCTCTCACCAAACTTAAAAGCTTAGGTAACATCCCAGGCAATCGAGCATTAGATGAAGCAGCATGTGTCCTTACATGGAAATATTTTTTCCCAGACGATGCGCTGCCAGATGCAGTTCTCTACATTGGGGATCGTGATATCTGGAAGCATGAGTATCCTGAAACCAGGCCATTTGGAGAAGGCCTGTTTCACGAAAATTCTGTTCCGGAGAATGATGATGTCTGGGTACCGCTACTTGACGGTGATCGCAAATATCAGAGTGGGTTGATCTCGCGAGGCCAGATCCTATACTCTGCTCGAATGATGCGTAGTGAAAGGACCCTAAAACGCAGAGGGATCGAAGTATCATTCGAAGGGCACCCTACCCTTGTTGTAAACACGGTTGGAACTGGAGATCTGGGTGAACTAATCCGCAGCCAAGGATATGCAATTGGGTATTGTTACTATGAAGCGTTGCAAAACGGAGAAATTACAACATTTGTGACGCTTTATTCCAACACATTCGACGTATCGAAAATCGCTAAGAAATTTGGAGGTGGAGGACATAAGGCTGCAGCAGGGTTTTCCTTTCAAAGAGCCGGATCACCGTTTCCGTCCGGTTCGGTCGTGGATTTGAACAGCTAAATTTTCAATTGATTTTGAACAGAAGTACCAACATCATTGCTCGCTTGAATAAGAATCAATCCCAATTGCCTTATGGGAACAAGTATCTTGATACTAATGGGGTCATGGGCTTAATTTGAGGCTCGAGAAAATTCACCCTTATTTGATTATCCCTCCACTCGCTTTGAGGGTAGTTTTGTCAGTGCGCTCAATAATCTTGCCTGAATTGTGATATTCTTCAGAAACAAGGGGAAAGCGAACTAGATTGCAAAATTAGTGAACCGGGTGCAATTCTCCGATGGGTAGATACAAGGAAATTGCATCTTGCGAAAACTACTGGGTTTGGCTATTCTATTGATGAGCGGGTTTAGCGGAAAGTGCAGTAAACTCGTAGACCAGACATCATCCAAGGGTGATGCTCTAAGCGTAATAACCGATGAAGGGTAGCACGTATGCCTGCCAAGATTCTCGTTGTCGATGATGACCCGACGATGCTGAAGATGGTCGAAGGCCATCTTCAAAGCTCTGGATATATCGTGAAGAGTGCGACAGATGGGTCTCTGGGGTTGAGACTAGCTGCGGACTGGAGCCCAGAGCTAATCCTTATGGATGTAATGATGCCGGTTATGGATGGCTTCACGACAACAAAACGCATAAGGGAGTTCTCTGCAACCCCAATCATCATTCTCACTGCCAAGGGTGACGAGCACGATCTGGTCCGTGGTCTAGATGCGGGCGCCGATGATTACGTTGTGAAACCATTTTCTTCCCAGGAGCTATTGGCACGTGTGCGCGCAGTCCTGAGACGATCAGAAACACAGGGTCTCGATGATTACCACCACAAAATTTTCCGACATGGTGATTTGGTCATTGATGTCGATCGTGCAAGTGTTGTAGTACGAGGAGAAGAGATTAACGTTACCGCAACCGAGTTTCGTTTATTGGTTACGCTGGCGGGTTCAATGGGGGATGTGTTGACTCGAGAGGAACTGCTGGCCTCCGTTTGGGGTCCGGACTATCGAAATGAGAAAACGATCCTTTGGGTCACTTTAAGCAGATTGAGACAAAAAATCGAGCTGGATCCGAAGAAACCTGTTCATATCGTCACTCGGCAAGGAATTGGATATGCTATGCCATGCCTTTCCGATGGAGTTTCTGCAGAGTAGCATTGTTAGGATAGAATAGGGGAATGCTGGATGGAAATGCCCGGCAGTGGATGCCGGGTTTTCTTACAACAATTCACAACTGTTTCCCCATGGTGAATGCTCAAAATGCCACTGCTCTCGCGGTTGGCTTTATTAGAGTTGCGGTCGTTTTTTCCGGAGGGACCAGCCAAAAGGGATGAAAACACGAAGAGTCCCCGTCGAACTGTTTGCCATATTCATTGCCCTGGCCATCATAGGAGTAGTGATGGTATCCCCGGCGTTTTCATCAGGGTGTAATGACGGTGAGAGCTGCCCCGCTGATTATGTCAATGAGACCTATCCTGCTGACCCTCAAGACAGTTTTTTTCTGCTCAATCCTCTCCCAGCCTCGGCGAGTGATTGCCCCTCATCCTTTGAGGAACGCGTAATTCTGCTTATTAATGTTGAGAGGGCAAATGCTGGATTGACCCCACTGACTCTCGATATTCGATTACAAGCCGCAGCACGATTTATGAGCGATGACATGGCGGCGGTTTGTTTCGCAGATCCATTATGTAATATCCCGTTGGATCATAAGAGTTCTGACGGTCGTGAGTTCTGGGAGCGGATCCTTGATGAAGGTTATTCTTTCACCTTTGCCTCTGAAAATATTGCAGCAGGTCATACAACTCCCGATAGCGTTGTTGCAGGATGGATGATCAGCCAAGGTCATCGCGATAACATCCTCTCATCTAATATCGAGCACCTTGGCGTCGGATATACATATCTTGATACCCTTTCGGTTTACGATCATTTCTGGACAGTCGATTTCGGTGCAACCAACGACCCTCGCGATCCGCCATTCACTTCCTGCGATCCAGGCTTCTACCAGATGAGATTCCCCATCGTTAAGAAATAGAGAAGCTGGAAGCTAAAAATCTGAAACCCACAAAAAAATGTGCGGGTTTCTTTTTTTGTTAACCAGAAGACTTAGTTAAGTAAAATTCCGCCGGTCCACCTAATATAAAACCCACAATAATTCTTTCAATTCAAACATTGCAGAATTCCAAATACCGCCCGGAGGATGAGTTCAGGCCGAAGCTCCTGGATTCTGTGTTTTATCCAATCCCTTTTCCACCTTACTGAATTATACGAAGAGCTTTTTCTGTGACCTTGCCGCCGTGTAAGCAGGAGAAAGTCTCCTGTAAGTAGCCCAACCTTACAAGGTACTTACGCCCCTAGAGTGGGAGGTTGAATCCACCCCCTGAGATCACTAGGATTGAGGCAGGTCGATTTCACGATCATGGGTAGCGACAGATAGATAAATCGAAATCTTGAAAATTTAGCAGGTGTCAAAGAATCGGTATGTCACTTAAAAGACTCACACTCTTCACATTAGCGCTGGTACTATTCGCAACATCTGTCTTCCTAATCATTACTGAGCCAGTTTTTGCGGATACAAACCCGGCGATCGACTTCGTTGATCAATTCCCAATTCTTCCGAAAACTGGGGAACGTGGTTCATCACACCCCGGCTTACTGGAATTTCGGACCATGCTTGATTATGGTTCACGAAATCGGATTGTCGGGATTTATGCTCCAGGAAACTTTGCTTTGCCAGTAGTTCAGCAGCCATCTTCGAACCCAGGGTTCGTTTCAGCCGAACTGGAAGTGCTTACCCAATTTGGTTTGGCAAGTGAATATGGCACGCTTGGTTTTCTGGCTCACAATACATTATCGGGTGTAAATTTCTTTGATCTAAAGGTCGGACAGACGATAGTACTGGTTTACGGAGATGGGAGCCTAAAAACGTTCATTATCAGCGAGCAACTGAGTTATCAAGCTCTCTCACCAAATAGCCCGTATTCCAATTTCAGGGATCTCAATGACACATCGATCGATATCACCAGTACAGATCTCTTCAACCAGATTTATGCTGAAATGGGAAAGTTAGTATTTCAAACCTGTATCGCGTCAAACGGTGTTGAAAATTGGGGGCGGTATTTTGTGATTGCAGTACCGGCCGGACGAATTCCACACTACGGACATAGCCTGCTACAAACAAGAGGCCTATCGCTCAACTAAGTTTTCTAATCCAAGTTCTTAAGAAACCTTCATAGGTCATTTGGGAAAGTTTGCTTCGTTATGCTTGAAGCGGGCTCTCTACTTTTTCATCGATCGGCGGATTCTAAGTAAATTGATATGCTCTGATGGGATTTGAGTGTCTAGATGTAGAAAATACTCTAGCTCAACAGTACTCTTTTCCTATATAGCTTACCTTCCCCTTGCAAATATAATGTAAACACAAGAGAATAAGCTCGTCGAAAAGGCAACGTCACATTAAGAAAAAAGTGGCCGCGCAAAGCTATAGGGTCTAGGGCTGGTCAACCAGCTTAGACAGCCAGCTGCCGAAGCGAGCTCGTATAGAAATACGGTTTGAATTACCGTGTCGCGGCCACAGGAGGCTGCAGCACGGTATTGTCG
>SDBU01010897.1_pt1 | contig 10031 bp, 8 predicted proteins | sample 2277071 | NCBI WGS metagenome assembly SDBU01 (sample SAMN10397929, study PRJNA504765) | marine sediment metagenome | isolation source: marine sediment core GS08_GC12, 126 cmbsf | place: Arctic Ocean: Gakkel Ridge, Loki's castle | collected 2008 | reverse complement strand
GCAAATTGCTTGCATAAAAGCGGCAAATTGGTTCTTAACAATCCCTCGATAACGAACTCTTCTTTCTCTTTGAGAAAACACTCTTTCATATGGAGAGCGACCCCACTATACCAACGATCTAGATCTCTATTCTTGTTTTTCATGTTATTTTTTTGATCGCGGCTAAATGAACACCTTTAGCCTTCGCTATTCTTGGAGCGGGATTTATACAATATCCCTTATCTAAATAGCAAGCTCCCTGGCTGGGACAGGCATGTCTGAATCCTGATGAATCGGTAACATTAGCCGGGGTAATGGCGATCTAGTTCTTTATGAGCTTTTTTGTCATGCAGCTACAGGTGAACGTGTAATTATATGGGATACCAGGAGATTCTTGTTTTGTAATTGTGTTCTAAGCCTTCTAAATGGTCTAGTGAATTCTCTGTAACAATCTAAATATAGGATAATTAAGGTTTTTGACAACGCATCTTTTGCGCATAAGTTGCTGGCAATAAAATACTTATGCTGAAAAGCGCATGCTGGGCATAAGGGAACTTTTTGCTTAATGTCTTTGTAATTAGTGATTTGAGTTGTTAGTTAAAAAAAACAATAATACATATTGAAATTAATATTAATAAAATGCTAAAATTATTTCCTTAATAAAGGATAAAGGCAACGTCTTTTTAATTAACATTAAAATATAAGGAGAAAAAAATGGGAAATATAAGAGCAATTACAGATGTAAACCCTTTTTTGGCAGTAAATCATGTTAACGATGAAGAGTTGGTTGGAATTCAAGAGAATGCAGACAACGATCAATTGGATCTATTGGATCTATTTGATAGAAATAATAATGAAGAGAATTTAAGAGCAAGAATACAACAGTTTCTTAACGATGAAGAGTTATTTGGAAGGCAAGAAACTGAAGGAGCCGATATAGTTGGTCTGACAAATAATCTAGAGGCTCTAATACCTGGCCCTAGTGAACTTGAAATTGTTCCTGAAAGAAGGCTTTTTAATTTTTCTATAAGTGATCTCATTACTTTTGGAGTACTTACAAGTGCGTCGTTATTGAAAAACAATTTTTCTATAAATGTGAGTGATCTCATATTTAATTTAATTACTACTTTATCGCTTGCCTATATTAGAACGTTGCCTTAAGGTCTGATAATATAACTTATGTTACATAAGTTCTTTAATATCAGGCGATTGCTGTAAAATCTCATTTAAAAAAATCATTCAAAATCATTCTCTTTCTTTTTGCTCCAAATGAGTTTAAATAGAATGTTTTGTTTTTGTAAGTTGCTTCTTTTTAATAGCTTAGTTAAATTGTTTGATTTTTTATCCTAAACATTCTAAAATAAGAATAAATAACAGAAACCCGATTGTAATGACGTATAAACCTCTAGAGGAACGTACCTATCGCAAATACTTAAAAATTGTTGGCTGGAAGATAATTTAAGGAAGTATTGATCACAAACTTTATGATAAAGAAGGTAAATATGTCTGCACGATCAAAATTAGCCATGGCAAAAGCAAAAAGAAAGAAGTTGCAGCTTTTTACATTAATAAGACAAAAAAACATTTTAAAGAAAGACGGTTAAAATGGCCTCCAAACAAGAAATAGAAATAAACCTAAAAATAGCTTTGAAAGAAATAGGAAAAATTAAACCCTATTTTAACAAAAGCTATAAAGTTTGGGTTTTTAGTCATCTTTTGTATCCGGACGTTGAATATGCTGGCGATTCTAGGGAAGAGGTTATAAAGAACTACCCTCTCTATTTGCGTGAATTCATTAAGCAAAAACTCAATAAAAACATTTCTAAAATAGCTGAAAATAAGACAAAAGGACGCGGAGGAAGAAGACACGGGGCTGGAAGGCCTAAGGGTTCAAAAAAAGTAGCAAAAAAACGTATATATGTCCCTGTTGCAATAGCTGATGATCTTAATGAATTTGTGACGAGCCATTCGGTTGCTGAAGTTAAGGAATTAATAGCTAAAAGTTATTAACTTTCTTTGTCTTTGGTCTTTTTACTTAATAACAAAAGAAGAACAATTTGAAGCAATTTTCTTGTATTTTAACTTAATCTTGGTCAAAGGAATATTTCCTGGCATTTTAATAAAAACTTCCAAATCTCCCAAAGATAATAGATTTGTAGGAGATACTGTTGGACGTTCTTTAATAATTTTGGATAAATTAACTCCATCTCTTATTTCATTAGCACCATAAGAAATTCCTTCTTGAATTTCAGAAGTCTCTCTTTCCCCTAATGTTTTTGATAATTGATGAGCCAAATCATAACTTGCCATGCGGAGAAGAAATTTTGTAGAAACAAAGATCAATTATGGTTTTTGATTGATGAGGGCCATAGATATCTTCCAATTGAGGCATGTTTTGCAAACCTAAGACAACACAGCCTCCATATTTTCTGCTTTCAGCTAAACAACTAGATAAATCATTTATTTTATGAAGGACAGGAAGTTCATCCATAAAAAACCATAGTCTCCGTTTTTCATCAGGCTTACAGCCAAAGAGGCTTTTAATTGCAATTGATGTCCAAGCTGAAATTATAGGTCTTAAAGCATCTCTTTGATCGGGAAGCATGGATAAAAATAACCAATTTTTCTTTTTATCATCTTGTATCCATTTTCTAATTGAAAAGGGCTCATCAGTATCTTCTAAGAAATTCATGGCATTAACATAGCTGCTTACAGTAGATCTAATAGAAGTAGGAGTTTTATCAGAAGTAGGGTCAATTAAAGAAGCTGCATCTGAATCCTTTGATTTGTAATAATTTCTTCAGAATACATAGTCGGCTTTAAAGCATTTGAAATTTTCGCTGGTGGAACAAAAATAATTTTTTAATTTTATCCCGCCGCTTTTATTAATATAAAACTGGCGCTAAAACATAAAAAGACTATTAATATCTACTTGTTGATCAATACAAGAATGATATGCTGCATTTTCAATTGCTCCATAAGATGTTATTATCGTATTGAAAAGTGTTTTCCTTGTCTCTGTTATAGATCGAAATACCTCTCTTTTTTGATTCATTTTTTCTGCATAGTCTTTTTTAATAACAAATTTACTATCAGAAAATTTTATCTCGCATAAATTGATACAATTATCTGATCTATCTATGATCAAATCAATTTGAGCTCCAGATGTTTTTTCTTTTTTTCTTGGTCGATAAGCCCAATAAGCAACACTTTTGCTAACAATCGATATTTTTAAAGCTTCAATGATTCTATTAATATGTTTTAAACATATATTTTCAAAAGCATATCCGGCCCAATTTAAAAATTTTGGAGATCGATGTAAATTTAGCCAATAATTATTACTGATAGGTCTGTTTTGATTAAACAAAGCTTGTCTTATCCAAGCCAAATAAAAAAGAGAATATTCATCAATAATGCGATAATGCCCTTCTTTTTTACGTTTATTATAAAATGGAATAAATTGTATAAATCCAGAACTTTCCAATTCATTTAATATATTAGATAAACGGCCACCAGAACTAATATTAGTTTTTTTTATTATTTCGACAAGTGTTAATCCATGTTTTGATTCTGAAAGTGTTTCGAGTATATCTGTATGTATTTTAGCATTATCAAAAAGAGATTGAAATAAGAGTTTATATTCAGTAGCAAGAAATCCTTGAGGAGAAAAACATAATGATTGAATAATTTGAGAAGATGAAAGACCTTTTTTAATGTGATTTAAATATTTTGCAGTTCCCCCCGTTACCATATAAATTTCCACAATCTGTTTCCTATCAAGTTGAATATTTTTGGCTTTCAAATAATCTTCAGTTTCTGAAAGAGAGAAAGGCTGAAGTTGTATTTTCTCGGTTAAACGTCCATAAAGTCCCGCTTTATTATTAATAATTTTGTTAATCATCCATGACGCAGCAGATCCACATAAAATCATTATAAAATTTTTTCTTCTAGAAAGATAACGATTCCATGCATGCTCCAGAGAAATAAGCAAATCAGATCGAGGAGTTGCTAACCAAGGCAATTCGTCAAAAAAGAAAATTACTTTACGTTTTTCCGGAATTTTTTTTAATTTTTTAATCAGTAAAGAAAAAGCCTCTGTCCAATCCTTAGGATAAGGTAGAATCTCTGGCGATAAAAATGCTTCATGAAAAGCCATGGGGAAACGTCTGAGTTGATCTGACATTTTGCCTTTCGGAATCCCATTCAATTCAAAGTAAACCCCCTTATCTTTAAAAAATTCGCTTATTAAATATGTTTTACCAACCCTTCTTCTCCCATAAATAGCTAATAATTCTGCTTGGGTAGAATTAATTAAATCTTGCAATTTTTTTATCTCTTCTTTCCTTCCAATAATTTCCCCCATGTTACCCCACTTTTTTAACTTTTCGCTAAATATAACATTATAATTGGCGAAATGTCAAATAAAAACCAGATTCCGCTAAATATAGCTATATAATTGGCGGAATGTCAGGTTAAATATAAGATTTCGCTATATATGATTATATAACTGGTGAAAAATTCGTAAAAATCAAAGACTTCTATATTGGCTAAAAAAATATCGGAAATTAGGGATGTTCTCAAAACAGTTTCTACCATGTACACTGGTACCATTCAATTTATGCCTAGATGGATTCAGGCTGTTTCAAATGACGGGTTCGAAACCAAGATAGCATTATTTATTATCGCTTATGCTATTACTTTTTTGAACTAGCAAGTATAGGTATATCATATATAAGACTTATATTATATATAATCTATATATGCAAAATGATTCAAAGTTACGAATTTCTATTAGAAATTTTGTGCATTTAATCTTTCTTTTCAAGTATTTCTAAAGCCGTTTGCAAAGAAATATTCCCCGAAACTTTTTTAAAACTCCCTCCATCCGTTACAACAAAGCTTGGAACATTTTTAATTTCATATTTATGAAACAATTCAGGGTTAATCTCTACAGAAGAACTAAATCCTGTATCTTTTAATGCTGCTATTTGTTTTTCAAACGCTTCAAAACTATTATTTGGAATTCCTCTAACTACAAATATCTTATTTATAGGCGAAGTTGTTCTATCTAATTCTAACCATGTGTTTTCTGGTACAGAAAACGATATGAAAATATAAACAGCGGATTGATTATCTCCGCTGTTTTTCTCAAAAAATCTGCAATTAGTACAGGCTCTTTTTTCTGTAGATATCGGGAAATCCACAGCATAAAGATTAGACATCATAAAAAATAAGAACAAAAAATTAATTTTTCTCATTATTATCTTTGATGTTTTTTTTCACTATATAATACATCAGTATTTTCATTGTTTCACGCGTTAGAGGTTGATCATATTTCAAATAATCAGAATCTGGAGTCTTAATAGCATTAATTGCAGATTCATAATCTCCTCTTTTTAAATAACTTTGCATTGCTATAACTTGTCGTTCATCATAATCACGGTTACAATCATTCTGATACCAACACTCAAAAGGAGCATATTCTTTAATCAATTTATCAAAATTTTTCCAATCACTATTGTTATAATATTCTTCCATTAAACGAGTATTTATAATTTTCTCAAAAGTCGATCTTTTAGAAAGTTTTATATTTGAAATTTCTGAGTATTTTTGATCCCTAATAAAATATATCGATTGAGCAAAATTATAAGGTAAATAATCTTCTACATATGTACTAGTATTTCTATCTACATAGAATTCTCCCCCGTCAAAGGTGTTTTTTAACATAGTTAAAGACCACCCTTCATTTAGACAACTCTCAATGAGATTATAATATATTTCTGGCGCATAATTTCTTAAACATAACCAAAACATATAATTATGAGGCGATTCTACGAAAACTCCTTCTATAAATGCACTTTTGAAAGAAGATTCAAAAGAAAAAGGATGTTTAGCTTTCATATAAAATTGCGCCATTAGAGCAAAAGCTTGTATTTTCTTTTTTTGATCTTCTATTTCATCAAATAAGAACTCTGCTTTTTCTCGTAAATTCATTTTAAAATATAATTTCATCAATATTAAGTTTCCCTGATCTTTCCAGCATCGATCATTATAATTTTCTAAATTCAAACAATAGCTAGCACGTTTCTGAAAATCAGGATTAATATTATCTAGCAATGGAATTAAGGACTCTATTTCTTCAATTTTATTTTTTTGCGCATAAAAATGAATTAACATTAATAGATCATCATTTTTTTCTTCTAAATCAAGATCTTCATTTATATAGCTTTCTAGTTCACCTAAAGAAAAATTTGCAGCTTTTTTATACTCTTCTGCTTCTTCTGTTAAATCTTCTAGCTCATTATTAAAATAATCATAAGTATCATTCATATCCTGTATAAACTCTTCCGATAAAACTCTTTTCATATCATCTAAGCAAGCTTCGTAATCCGTTAAATTGTGATCTATCAAATAATTAATGATTTGATAATACAAATCTGAGTAAACATATTCTTCAGCTCTAAAAATTGTAAAATCAGGTAATTTATTAAATGCAGGGAAACATTCAATATCTTTGTTTTTTTGAAATGATTTTTTCGATATTTCTTCTTGTGCATAAACCATTAAAAACGAAAATAAACAAAGTACCAATAGTTTTTTAAACATAAAACCTCTCTTGAATTAAAAAAACAGAATCCATTAATTGATATTGAGTGATTTTTTGTAAATGCTAAAGAATTTCTTGTCAGCTCATGAATAAGAAAAAATAAAAACAATTGAACATCGTTTAATGTGGCATGAATGGCATAAAAGTTGGGATTGAGACTTCATCATCTTCGATTTTCAACCATTTATTACAGCTCCTGTGTACTATTGCAAAGGAACAAGTCATCATTGCAACTACCCCGATAGACGTTATTATTGTTATTAGCCTACTATTAACTCCATACAAGTCCTCAATGTAAAGGATTCCTATCCCTAACCCTAGAACAGGTATTACAGCTAATGTATCTGCGGCTATTCTTGAAATCGTAATTAAACAAGTACATGCGCATGAAGTTCTGTTTCGATTATTTTTATTTGAATGCCGTAAAAGGCTCGTATTTATTGTGTCTTTATTTACTCTCATTTTACATCTCTTTTTTGCGATCAAATAAACCCATATTAGAATAAAAGACCAGTTGTCAAGCTTATGATTTTCTCATAAAAAAATTATCCTTATCAAAATAAAAGCAGTTTACTCATAACGAGGCAAATTCCATATTTTGATTGTCTTATCAGAAGAACCACTAACGAGCTGGCCATTCTCTAAAAGTTCAAGAGCATAAACTTTATTAGGGCCTTCCAAAGTTTTTATACAAACCCCTTTAGTTAGATCCCATATTTTGATTGTTTTATCATCTGAGGCAGATGCTAATAACTCTTTTGATAAAAGTTTTAGTTCTCTTACTACATTTGTATGACCTTCTAAAGTTTTCACACATTTAAAATTATTCAAATCCCATATTTTGATTGTATTATCCCAAGATCCACTAAATAGATTATTCTTATGAGGCGAAAACTGCAGCGTCGTAACATTTTCAGCATGACCTTTTAAAGTCCTCACACATCCATAACTATCTAAATCCCATATTTTGATTGTACAATCCGCAGAACTTGTTGCAAATAACCCATCTGATAAAAGTTCAATACTCCATATATGTGAAGAATGACCTTCTAGAGTTTTCACACATTTAAAATTATTCAAATCCCATATTTTGACTGTTTTATCGCCAGATACACTTGCAAGGCGATTAAAAGATAAAGGTAATAAACCCTGAACACTTCCCACATGATCATCTAAAGTCTTTTTACAAGTAAATGTCCTCAAATCCCATATTTTGATTGCACTATCAATGGATCCGCTTGCTAATAATCCATTAGGTAATAGTTCAACACATCGAACCTCAGCTTTATGTCCTATTAAATTTCCGACACATTGAAAATTATTCAAATCCCATATTTTGATTGTTTTATCAAAGGATCCGCTAGCTAGTTGATCATATGGCAACATTTTTAAAGTCCATACATCTCCAGTATGTTCTTGTAGAGTTTTAATGGGTTTTATATCCGAAGTTATTGTTGCAATTATATTTGAATTATACCGCAACTGTTCTTTCGCATGACTCAAATCCGTCTGAAGAACGTTGACTTTAAGAAAAAGATCTGAAGCATATTTTTGAGCTAAAAAAGCCATTTTTTCTTGTTGATTGAAATTAATCAAATTAACATCTAAGCCTATCATTTTTGATACACACTTATTCAAGTTCTGCATATCACCATTTAAATAAAGCCTTTCAGCTAATTTTTTATAAATTTCTAAAGCTTCTATTGAAGCATCTTTTTCTGACAATAAAGATGTCAAAGAAAAACAGGCTTTTATGTTTTGAAATGCATCCCATGCCACTTTATAAACTTTTTGTGCTTTCTCAAACTTGGTTTCTTTCTCATAGGCTTCACCCAATCTTAGTAATACTGGTTCTAATTTAACAGATTTTGTAAGACCATATATTTTTTTTAGTTTTTTCAAAAGTTGTGAATCTTCTCCAATTACTAAAATAGCCTCATTAGTAATTTCTTCGCTTTCTTTCCAGTCTTTAGCTTTTATGCAAACAGCAATCCATTCAAGGTATTTAGATAGTAATCTTTCTTTTGTTTCACTACGTCTAACCACAGAGATAAGATCGCGATAGATTCGAGCAGAATTACGTCCAGCAGAATTGTAAACCCTAATAATTTTTTCATAGCAAGCAATGGCTTCTTTATCGGCATTTTTTTTCTCAAAAATTTTTCCAAGCTCATAGCAATTTTTTGTTAATTCATCCAATCGTTCATCTTGTTCCAATAAATCTAGGTAAGGTTGTTGAATTAAGTAATCCTCTGAACAATATTCTCTAGCTTTAGAACATAATGATTCAGCTTCCTTAGATAGATTTTTTGAAATGAAATAAAGCGCTCCTTTTAAATAAATATGAGCTTTTTGTTTATTATCATCATAAAGAGATGCTAAATTGTCATATAATTCCATAGAATCTGGTTTAATAAATATCGCTTCTTGATAACATTTAATAGCTTGTTTTTTTTCATCTTTTCTTAAAAACACCTCTGCAGCTTTTCTATAGAAATATACAGCTTCTTCATTCTTCTCAATTCTTTTAAAAGTTTGAGCGATCAAAAAAGCAAGTTCGGGGAAATTTGAATCAAGTTTAAATGCTTTTTGAAGACTCTGTAAAGATTCAGCAAAATCTTTCTGATATGTGCTAAGATATAGGTAAGCTAAACAAGCTTTTGCTTGCTCTTTTTGCTTTTCAAAGATTAAAGGAATATTCGTATAATATTCGCTTTTATTGCAGTATTTTATTGCATTCATATTCAAGCTCAATGCTTCATTATACTCCTTCTTTTCTAAATGTATTTTTGCCTGCTTTAACAATGGTTGCGCTAGATCTTCATTGTTTTTTCCCTTGAAAAGATTTTTTAATGAAGGTACCAATGAAGATATTTGAACTTTCTTTTGCTCCAATTCAATAGCATCTCTAAGACTATAATTGAGGGTCAGTTTATCCTCTTGTATAGGATCTCGACATTTTGGACATGGAGCTTTTCCCATATTATATTCGATATGTTGTCTGATAGCCCATGATTCAAATGAGTGACCACAATTAGTCATAACAGGCTCTTCCATTATACATTGAGTTATCGGGCAAGTAAATTCGTCAATATTTATGTCATCCCGATGATTTTTTACAACTTTTGATTCAACATCAGAAATTACTTTATCAATATTGAGCATCGAATGCTCACCAAGCTTGCTTGCATCTGATTTAAAATCAGAAGATTCCCAACCTTCCAAGGAGGGATGATAACCTTCTTTTAAAAGCCTATTTACACACTCCTTAACATTTCCTCCTAAACCACTTGGCAAATGATATATATCTGAAAGAGACTCTGTTGTAATAGGTCTTGTTCTTAGTCGATTTAAACCTAAATCATATACTTCTAAAGTCACAGAATCTTTAGCATCACTTTTGAATAAATAGATTTGATCGAAACTACGATATTGCGCAAAAATT
>SDBU01010896.1_pt1 | contig 10032 bp, 7 predicted proteins | sample 2277071 | NCBI WGS metagenome assembly SDBU01 (sample SAMN10397929, study PRJNA504765) | marine sediment metagenome | isolation source: marine sediment core GS08_GC12, 126 cmbsf | place: Arctic Ocean: Gakkel Ridge, Loki's castle | collected 2008 | reverse complement strand
CATTTAACTTAGGTAAGGTCTTTGGTATCCAGTTCCGGCTGCATTATACCTGGTTCATAATATTTATTCTGGTAACTGTGTCTCTGGTTAATCCTGACTGGTCTTCACCACTTTACTGGGTTATGGCGATAGTTACCAGCCTGCTATTTTTTGCCTCAATAGTGGCTCATGAGTTAGCTCACAGCCTGGTAGGTAGAGCCTGTGGTATCCCGATAAAAAGCATCACCCTTTTTATCTTCGGTGGTGTGGCTCAGATGACGAGGGAAGCCGGGAGCGCTGGCGCTGAGTTTAAAATGGCAGCGGCTGGTCCTGCTTGCAGCCTGGTGCTCGGTGGCTTGTTTGGTGTGCTCTGGTACTTTAACCAGGGCATGGGTGAGCCGATAGCGACTATGGTTTATTGGCTGGCTTTTATTAATGTGGCGCTGGCAGCGTTCAATCTGATTCCAGGTTTCCCTCTGGATGGGGGGCGTGTTTTTCGCGCCGTCCTGTGGCGGGCTACCGGCGATTATACGCGCTCCACGCGAATTGCTACCCGGGTGGGGCGGAGTGTCGGCTATCTGTTTATCGCTGGTGGTATTCTGGTAGTCTTCCTGCGTCCCTTTGGTTTGCATTGGTTTAGCGGCCTGTGGTTAGCCTTTATCGGCTGGTTTCTGGAGAGCACCGCCTCGGCTAGTTATCGTCAGGCCCGATGGCAAGGAGCCTTTCGGAGGATTACTGCTTCGCAGGTGATGACCTCTGATTTCCCGGTAATCTCGTCTGATGTTACTATTAATCAGCTGGTTGAGAGGTATATCTTTACCAGCGGGTATCGCTATTTCTTGGTGGTTGATGAGGACGGGTTGAAGGGGCTGTTGACATTGTCTGATATTAAGTCCATTGCCCACTCAAATTGGGGTATGACCCCGGTAAAAGAGATAATGACCCCGGTTGACAGGTTGGAGATAGCCCGTCCTGACCAGGATGGGCTAAGCATACTAGGGCAGATGGACGGGAGTGATATGAACCAGGTGCTTGTCGTAAGCGAGGGGCGGGTTATTGGCTTGATTACCCGTGACAACCTGATGAGCTTCCTCCACACCCGCACCGAGTTGGGGGAGGTAGGTTAAAGGAAAATGGTTATACTGGAGCCGGTGGCAGCACCTGTAGTTCGACTGCAAAGAAACTGGGTGACGGAGGTTGTGGCTTATCTGCTGGCGATTACTGCTGTTGAGGTGGTTACCATTTTTCTCCACCCGTTGTGGGGGATGGTGGGGCATGCGGTAATACTGGTAGCGGTAATTGTGCGCTCAGCTCAGACCAGTGATAGGTCTCGTCAAAGGCTGGTGTTATCCCTGGCGCTGGTTCCGTTAATACGGGTGCTGGACCTGAGCATGCCTCTGATTCCAGTTGCCCCGATGTGGCGGTTTGCCATTGTTTATGCCCCGCTACTGGTGGCTTCAGTAGTGGTGGTGCGTATCCTGGGTTATAACCGGGATGAAGTCGGGCTTAATTTCAAATCACTTCCTGTTCAACTGGGGGTAGCCTTGACAGGGTTACTGTTTGGCTGGGTGGAGTATCTTATCATGAAGCCGGAGACGGCGATGATTACCCAGCTCACCTGGGTTGAGGCATTGCCCGTGGCACTGATACTGGTGGCATCCACCGGGTTTGTGGAGGAGTTCATCTTTCGTGGGGTGATTCAGCGTGGTGCGGTGGGGTCATTGGGGTGGTGGGGGATAGTCTATGTTAGCCTGCTATTTGCTGCTCTGCATATGGGTTTTCGTTCCTGGGAGGATGTTATCTTCGTCTTTGGTGTAGCGATGTTCTTTGGCTGGGTGGTCAAAAAAACAGGGTCACTTTTTGGAGTGGCCCTGTCTCACGGTATAACTAATATCTTATTGTTTTTGGTATTGCCCTTCTTTTTCTAGATGAGCACCTCGGCAATTTTAGTGACGACGATGACAGCAAACGCTATCATCAAGGGTAGAATGGTAACATTAAGGGCTCTGCTTAAGCGCAGCATGAAGCTAGAGTTAGTCGCACCGGCTAGCTCTTTAGTGGCTAGAAAGAGTATTAAAAAAGCGGTAGCCGCTATGCCGATAGCAGCGGTTAAACCCATCGCTGCTATGGTAGTTACGGTAGTTACCGTTGTTACTGTAGTAATCACCTTTTCCTCTTTTGCCAATAGGCTAATACATTTTCGCCAATAGGCTAACACAAAAAAAAGCCTTTGTCAACCCCTGAACTTGACGCATATTGCAAAGAAGGGTATAATTCGCCAGCTGGATAAGAAGGTGTAGCCATGAATGGCGGTAAAAAGCTGGTAACACTGCTAGTAGTCATAATCTGTGGCTTGAGTCTGGTTCTTGCTCCTCTGGTTAGCCGAGTGTTGCTGACTCAGGCAGCGGTAACTTGGACCAAGTATGCGGGTGAAGTTACCCTGGATAGTGAGCCATATGTAGTAGATGCCTGGGTAATCAGGAATGGCAGTAGCTACGAAATGTGGTACACCCATGGCAAAACAGACCTGAGTGTTACTGAAATTGTAGATAGCATCGCAGACCTAGACCTGGGTGACCTCATCGATGACATAGAAGACCTGGACTTCGAACAGTTCCTGGGTCATCTCGACGACCTGGATGTTGGTGACATTAAAGACCTTTTGGATGCCACCACTACCGTCATTGGCTACGCCACTTCAACTAACGGTAAAACCTGGACAGTACAGGATGATGAAGTGCTTTCCAGCGGTGGCAGTGCCTGGAACAGCGTTGGTGCCCCCTGTGTGGTCAAGGGCTCTACCTACGAGATGTGGTATACACGCGTCAAATCAGACCTTACCCAGGCAGACCTTGAGAACATCTTGGCTAACATGGGAACTCAGGGTCAAAGAAAAGATGCTCTATTAGACCTCTTGGATAGTACCACCACCGTTATTGGCTATGCCACCTCAAACGACGGCATAAATTGGGCAGATGTAGATGATGAAGTGCTTCCCAGCGGTGGTAGTGCCTGGAGTAGTGTCGCTGACCCCAGTGTTATCAAGAACAGCGCTACTGACTACGAGATGTGGTATACCCAGGGCAAAACAGATGTTACCCAGGCAGACCTTGATGCCTTAGATGCAGGAGACTTCGATGTCGATGACCTGCTGGATATCATGGATGGCACCCATACCGTCATTGGCTATGCCACTTCCAGTGACGGTGAAACCTGGGCAGTGCAGAATGATGAAGCGCTTTTCGGGGGTAGCGATGGCATATGGGATAGTGTCGCTGACCCCAGTGTCGTCAAGGGCTCTACCTACGAGATGTGGTATACCCAGGGCAGCACCGACCTTGTCAAGGCAGACTTCCAAGACCTTCTGGATGAAATAGCTGCTGAGGCCAACGACTTTTGGGATATCCTTAACGCTTTTGGAGCTGGGGACTTCGAAGCGCTTCTGAATGAACTTAATGACCTGGATATTAGTACTGTAAAAGCCCTCCTTAGTGATACCAATACTGCCATCGGCTATGCCACTTCAAATGACGGTGAAACATGGACAGTGCAAAGTTCGCAGCACCTTACAGGAAGTAGTAACGACGCATGGAGCAGCGTTGCCGCTCCCAGCGTGGTTAAAACTGGTGATACCTACGAGATGTGGTACACCGAGGGCGTAGATGACTTTGCTTTCCAGGATATCCTGGACCTCGTGCTTGGTGATGACCTGCCCATCGGGTATGCCTATTACACTCCATCCCCACCTTCTGGAGGTGCCCTTCCCTCCGAGGATTATGAGGATATGGACCCCGAGGATGCCGCCGCCCTTCTGGATGACATGGACCCCGAGGATGCCGCTGACATTTTAGCAGACATGGACCCTGATAATGCCGCCGCCATTCTAGCGGAGATGGACCCCGAGGATGCCGCCGCTATTTTAGAGGAGATGGATATTGGTGATGCTATCGACATTTTAGGAGAGATGGATGTCGGTGACGCTGCCGGGATTCTGGGGGAGATGGGTAGCGATGCCGCCGCCGGGATTCTGGAGGAGGTGGGTGCGGAAGAAGCTGCCGAGATTCTGGGGGAGATGGATGCCGAAACGGCGGCTGCCGTGATGGAGGGCTTAACCACGGGTAGCCTGACTGATGTAATATTGGGTATGTCAGAGGAAGTCCTGACGGATGTGCTACCCGGCTTATCTCCTGAAACGCTGTATTCAATTGACCCCGAGGTGCTCTTTGATTCGCTGCCCAATGTATCCACCGAGCAGCTAATAAGTGAGGACCCCCCTCAGCCACCAACGGGAGCAGGACCACCCATTATAGTCTATACCACGCCTAGCGGAGCCAGATACCTGGCAATCCGGACCTGGTCTGGAGAGTGGGTGGTGATGATGGCAACGCCCCCGCCGATAGAGCAGCTCTTGATAAAGACGAAACGAGCCCTTACTGATGTTGAGACTATTGTAGAAATATTTGAAGAACAGCCGTCAGCAGTAGCCGTTAGTCTGCCCACCGGGCAAATTGTCTGGGCTTACTTTGATATCAGCTTTGAGAATATTGAGCCTGAGGATGTAGAGTTAGGCCACATCACCTTCTATGTAGAGAAGGACTGGCTTGAGGAAAACTCAATACACAAGTGGTCGGTGGTCTTAAACCGGTATGACCCAGAGCTTGAGCAATGGATTGCTCTCCCTACCAAGCGGGTGGAAGAGGATAGCACCGATGTCTATTACACTGCCATCATCACGCAATTCTCAATCTTCGCCATCTCCGGCAGTGAGACGCTACCCCCGGTGAATTTTGAGATTGACGACCTTGTTGTCGACCCTGTTGAGGCTACGGCTGACGGAGCCACCATTACCATCAGTGCTGACATCACCAATATCTCTGACGAAGACGGAACCTATGTTGCTACCCTGTGGATTGATGACACAATAGAAGCAGGACAGGATGTATATCTGGAAGCCGATGAGACAAAGCCGGTGTCGTTCACGGTAACCCGGCAGGTTGTCGGTAGTTATGAGGTTAGATTAGACCGCCTTTACGGGAGCTTCAGTATCGCTGAGGTAGAGGCAGTTGAGCCAGTGGCCATTTTTGTCCCCACTATCTTGACCATAGCCCCTTCTCATGTTGAAGCTGGGGGAGTGGTAACTATCAGCGTCATTATTACCAATGTCGGTGACCCCACTGACAGCTATACCGTAACCCTCAAGATAGATAATGTGGTGGAAGCTACCACGGATATCACCCTGGCTGGTCATACCAGTGAGAAGGTAACCTTCACCACCTCTAAGAGTATCATCGGAACTTACTTGGTAGTCGTTGATGGTCTATCAGGAACATTTGAGGTTAAGGCACCGCCACCGCCACCCCCACCATCGGCGGTTAATTGGCCTATCCTCATCGGCGTTATTGTCGGTGTGATAATTATTGGTGTGTTTATCGGGTGGGCAGCTGCTCGCCGAACCGCCGACTAATATGCTTGGCTAGTGAGAAGAAGGGGGAGTTGGTGCTCCCCCTATTGCTATTAGACGAATGGATATTTTAGGGTATAAGAGAGATGACACATAGGTTACTTCGGGTGGGGATGGCTTGGCGCCTGATGATTGTCCTGATTTTGGCGCTATGCCTCATTCCTGCTGGCTCTCATCCAGCGGGGGCGCTAAGTGTGGAGGAGTATTTCACCTATGGCGTTACTGTGGAATTCAGCAAGGCGGAAATCCAGGGCGACGAGGTTTTCAGCGCCACGGTTGAAGGCACGGCAACTTGTATCAAGGACCTGCTGCTGCCCGTAACTGAGGCGAATATTAGTTCCCGTATCGTCGCTGAGCACCAGGTTAGTGGTGCTGAGGTGACGCTGAATTCGGGCTATTCAGTAACACTAGCCCCCTTCCCCAATGAAGCGGGTGAGACCTCTCAGGCAAGTGCGGTGGTATCACTGAGATTCCCCGAGGGGAGTGAGTCCGGTGTCTACGATGTGGTCGCCGAGCTTGTTGAGGCTAGGATTCTAACCCCATTGGGAGAGCCTGATGTCACTAGTTTATTGCCAGCATCCCAGGCATTGGGCTCGGTTACCTATATCGCCGATGGTGTGGGTGGTGGAGGGATAATAGTTGACCCTGATGGCGATTTATCCGAATATGTGAATGAAGATGGTGTGTTTACTGCTGACATTACTGTTGAATCTGAGGATGGCGAGTGCTGGCTCACTATTGAGGCAGGTATCACCGGTCTTACCGAAGATGGAGACCCGCTCAGCGGGATAACTGTGGTTGAGATGGAAGCCCCGCCGCCGCTGCCTGAGGATTTCCCGGCTAATGTTATCGGACTGACTTACGATATTGGCCCTGATGGGGCTACCTTTGACTCTCCAATAACCCTCACCCTTACCTATGACGAGTCCCTGCTCCCGGAGGGTGTTGCTGAAGGGAACCTGGTGGTTGCTTTCTGGGATGAAGATGCCGATGAATGGGTAGAATTGGTCTGTGTTGTCGGCACTGAGAGCAACACCATCGTGATGGAGATAAATCATTTTACCCCGTTTACCATCCTGGCTTATACTCGCCCTGCTGCCTTCACTGCTAGCGACCTAGTGATAACTCCCGCCGAGGTTAGTATCGGGGGAGAGGTAACCATTAGCCTCCTCATTACCAATAGTGGCGACCTCAGTGGTAGCTATGAAGCCACCCTCAAGATAGATGATGTCGTGGTAGCAACCGAAGAGGTTACCCTGGCTGGTGGTGATAGCGTAACGGTTAGCTTTAGCGTAGCCCCGGATGCTGCGGGAATATACGCAGTAGATGTTGGCGGTTTGTCAGGAACATTTGAGGTTAAAATAGAAATACCACCTTCAGCTACCTTTGCTGCTGTTGACCTTACCATATCTCCGGCTGAGGTTAATGTCGGGGAGAGTGTGACCGTCAGTGTTATCGTAACCAATACCAGTGGCATTACCGGCACTTATGAGGTAACCTTCTACCTGGATGATGTCAACATTGAGACAAAGGAGGTTACCCTGGCTGGTGGTGAGGGTCAACTGGTAACATTCACTATAGCTAAGGGCACTGCGGGCAGCTATATGGTAGCAGTGGATGGACTATCCGGTTCGTTCGTCGTCAAAGAAGAACCATCGTCACTACCGTCACCATCACCAATCGACTGGTCTATCCTCATCGGGGTAATAGCTGCCGTGGTAATAGTCGGGTTGCTCATCTTCGCTCTGGCTCAGAGAGGTCATACTGAATCCCGCGATAAAGACAGTTAACCCCGCCGCTCAAAGTCCAAATCAGTCAAAATTGACTGCCACCAAGCATTTGTCTAAAATGTTAATCTGAAGGTTGATGGGGCGTGTCAGGTTCTTTATCTGACTTGAGGACTGAAATTGTATGATGTTATTGTTATCGGTGGTAGCTTAGCGGGGAGCTATGTGGCTTATAAGCTGGCTGGAATGGGGCATAGGGTGGTGGTATTAGAGCAGAAAGAGAGGGTGGGGGAGGGGGTTTGCTGCGCCGGCATTATTGGCCATGAGTGTGCTCGCTCTTTTACCATTGGTGATGATGTTATTTTGAGGCGGGTGAACAGCGCCAGGCTATTCTCACCTTCAGGAAGGCTAATCAGACTGTGGCGGCAGGAAACCCAGGCCTATGTTATCGACCGAGCCGCTTTTGATGTGGCGATGTCCCGGCGGGCTCAGAGCGAAGGGGTAGAATATGTGTTGGGTAGTCCCGTCAAAGGTATCGATGTCGGTGATAGTCGGGTTAGAGTGGAGGTAGCCCGGCATGAAGAAGGGTTGGACTTTGAGGCGAGAGCAGTAGTGATTGCTGCCGGCTTTGGTTCATCACTGATGAGGGGAGTGGGTTGGGGTAGGATTGGTGATTTTGTTGTCGGAGCCCAGACCGAGGTGGAAACGGCCGGGGCGGATGAGGTGGAGGTCTATTTTGGTAAGGAGAAGGCTCCTGGTTTTTTTGCCTGGCTGGTGCCAACATCACCGACGAGGGCTCTGGTAGGGCTGTTATCGCGCCGCCGCACCGAGTTTTACCTCAGAGAGCTAGTATCTTCCCTGCTGGCTGAGGGGAAGATAGTTTCCGCTGAGAATAAGCTATGTTATAAAGGAATTCCGCTGAAGCCGTTAGCCAGGACCTATGGTGAACGGGTGTTGGTGGTGGGGGATGCCGCCGGGCAGGTAAAGCCCACTACCGGCGGCGGCATTTATTATGGACTGCTGTGTGCTGATATAGCGGCTGGCAATTTGCATCGGGCACTAGAGAGTGATGACCTTTCGGCTAAAAGTCTGGCTGACTATGAGCGAAGGTGGAAGGGAAAGCTGGAGCGGGAGCTGAAGATGTGCTACTGGGCTCGGAAATTCTACGAGCACCTGAGCGATGGGCAAGTTGATAGGGTATTTGACATAATAAAATCTCAAGGCATTGATGAGGCTTTGCTTAAAGCAGATGATTTATCCTTTGACTGGCATGGCGAGATGATGTTGAGGTTACTGGGGCACCGGGTGTTGTCTAAAGTCGTTGGGGTGGTGAAGATTCCTTTCCGGAGCGGTACGGGTTGACCTGCATCCAGTTTTTGTTTAAGATAGGTAAGACTAAGTTTAGTATTATTTGTCTGGGGGCATCTGAAGAGTGAATAGTGGTAGCCAGAATCTGAGTCTGGGTGAGGCAGCCGGTCGTTTTCTCGCCAGCTTATCACCCCGCGAAGGGGAGGTGAGTCAGCAGGATGTATATAGGTTTGTTCGCTGGTATGGGTGGGAGCGACCTTTATCCAAGCTTACCGTTCCTGAGGTAGCGAATTTTGCTGAGAGGCTGGCATTATCCGATACCGACTGTGTCGGAAAGCTTGAGTTAATCCGTGCCTTCCTGGTGTATACCAAGAAGGAGGGGTGGAGTAAGGTTAATCTAGCCACTTACCTTAAGGCCAAGAAAGGAAAAACCAGATTGCCATCTTCGTCCCGGCGGGGTTTGCCACAGACTATTTCTTTAACTCAGCAGGGGTATGATGAACTAAAGGCTGAGCTTGATGTTCTTAAGAGGAAGCGCCTTCAGGCTATTGATGAAATGCGTCGCGCCGCAGCAGATAAGGACTTTCGTGAGAATGCCCCCCTGGATGCCGCCAGAGAGCAGCGTGGCCATCTAGAGGGACGAATTAATGAGGTGGAAGCAACTTTAAAATTGGCGATTGTCATTGACGAGAAAGAAAAGGTCTCCCTTAAGGTAGTCATTGGTGGTAATATTATCCTGCGTGACCTGGCTTCTGATGAAGAGTTGCGCTATACAATTGTCAGCCCCAGGGAGGTAGACCCATCCCGGGGCAAGATTTCCAGTGCTTCACCCCTGGGTAAAGCTATTATTGGTCAAGGTCAGGGAGAGATAGTGGAGATAACAGCACCGGCGGGTAAGCTTCGTTATCAGATTGAACAGATTGGGTAGGTATTAGCCGGCAGTTCGTTCCAACAAGGTATCAGGAGAGAGATGAAAAGCACACTGGCAGCGGGGAACTACTATCTTTCAGGAGATGAGGCGATAGCTGAGGGGGCGGTGGTGGCACGATGCGGTTATTTTGCCGGTTACCCCATTACTCCAGCCTCAGAAATTACGGAGAGGGTTTCCATCAGGTTAACCCTGGCGGTGATAGGTTTCCTTGACCAGTAGCGCGCTGAGGAAACCCAGGGCTGCCAGACCGCAACAGAGCCACAGTCCCTGCTGAAAAGCCTCCAGAGGGTAGATACGGACGCCCGCTATCATCTCGCCTTTCCATCCCAGGTCTAGGAGATAACCAAATAGTGGTTGAGCTATGGCCGGGCCAACAAAGGCACCCATATTTAGTAAGCCCAAAGCCATACCCTGGATAGAAGGTGGCACTGCATCCTTAACGCAGGCGTAGGTGATGAACATAGCGCTGACGCTAAACCCAATGAGGAAGCACAAAGGGTAGAGTGCTCCAAGGGGGGGCCTGCCGCCATTCCATAAAGCCCAGAGCAGGAAAGACACCAGGGCAATGCCAGTGAACACCACAATAGGTAGGCGACGCCTTTGCAATATTCGGTCGGAGAGAAAGC
>SDBU01010895.1_pt1 | contig 10032 bp, 8 predicted proteins | sample 2277071 | NCBI WGS metagenome assembly SDBU01 (sample SAMN10397929, study PRJNA504765) | marine sediment metagenome | isolation source: marine sediment core GS08_GC12, 126 cmbsf | place: Arctic Ocean: Gakkel Ridge, Loki's castle | collected 2008 | reverse complement strand
TTTTTCCCATTTTTCTCACCCTTGAAAGTCATTCGGTATTTGACGTTTCGCGGGCGGCCCAGGTGCCGAAGTCGCCCGCATTTCAAATACCACTAAAAAGATATTATACAATAATGTACTCCCACTTGTCCAGACCAAAATATCAGATTTAGGGTATTATTCCGTAGTAGTGGCATTTTGTTATGTCTTAGTGTTGGCGGTTGCATGGTTCCTCTTGTTGAACGGACATTGCCAGACTGCACAGTTCTGTGAACGGAATTATGCGGTAGCCCGGGCCGACAAATAACCCTTTGCGAATTTCAATGTGCTCAACATGACAATCGAGAAATGCGACACTGAAATGATGTACTTTGCCATGCCATTCGTATCCGCACTCCAGGTCCGGCTCTTCCGAAGCCGATTGCCTGACCCAGTCAAAATCTCCGATCAGCACCAGTCTGGCAGGGTCGTCTATATGAGCGTCTTTAAGCTCGGGCAATTTGTCATTAATACGTCTTATTAACTCGTCATGGGTCGGGTCGGACGGACTGCCGAGCTGGTCCTGGCCTATAAGCATTATGTTGGTCTGATAGCTTGTGCCCAGGTCGTCGTAGACAATCATGGCGTTTCGATAATTACGCCCGTTGTCTCCGGGACACTTGAAGACTTTGGCCTCGTTTTCCCCAACTCCCGCTTCGCTGAGAGAAAGGTACGGATTAAATGGTCGATGTGGACGGTCTTGCAGGGGCAGGTTCTTAAAGGCGTTGCCGTCCCATCCCCCGTACGTATAATTGGCGGTTCGTCCCTGATAGAACCGGCCATCATTGTCATCCAGATAGAGCCGGCATCCCTGCGATATACCCCTGAGGTTGCTCATACAAACAAGACGCCTTGTCAGTTCCTTTGCCTTGCGCAAGGCCGGCAGGAGAATCGCTATGAGCACTGCTATTACGGCAACCACAACAAGCAGTTCAATAAGTGTGAACCCCTTTCTTTTGCCGCAGCGTTCGGTCATATGATTCGTCCTGGCCATTTCAGCCACCTCCGGTTATGAGATTGGAGTTCGGTCTTTGTTCTGTCAATTTCGCAACTGGATCAACCTGCTGTTTATCCGGTGGACAATCCATTCTTCCGGTTTGGGTTGATCAGGGCTCAATTGGCGAATAGCGCCGGCGCTGTTCTCAAAAGCATCGAGCGCTTCAGCCTCTTTGCCGTCTTTCAGATAATGCTCGCCTATAATATACTCGGCAAACCACAGGTGCCTGGTGCCGAGTTTGTTCTTGAACGCTGCGGCCTTTTCTTCGATGGGACTCGCCTCCAGCAGAAATTTCTGTGCCGCGTCGAATCTTTCATCCTGCTTGAAAATCGCCATGGACTGTTCGAGCCCGATCCGGCCCTGCCGCCAGGCATCAAAAAATATCTTAAAACTAAACCAGAGTCCCTGTTTCTTCGTCAGATCCAATTCTTCCTGGAGTCTGATCTTCTGCTGTACGGTGGTTTCCCATCCGTCCCTGGCCCAGCCGTACAGATACAAGTTCGTAAAAGCAAACGCCATCGTAATCACAATCAGCAACCCAACCACAGCACTGGCGGCGCGATTTCTCACTATGAGTTTTCGCAGGACATACAGCGAACTGTCCGATCTTGCCACAATCGGCCTGCCGGTCAGCCAGCACTGGATGTCATTGTGGAACTCGGCGGCCGACTGGTAACGGCGCTGGGGTTCTTTGGCCAAAGCGCGAAGTACTATGGCTTCGACTTCAGAGTTAAACCCCGGAACCAGCTTCAAAGGTCTGACCGGGTCATACTGTCTGATATTCTGCAGAATCTCAAATATTGGGCCTCCTATGGGGTAGGGGAATTCGCCGGTGAGTATCTTGTAGAGAATTACGCCCATGGAATACACATCGGTTCGCACGTCTACCGCCTCGGGGTCGGCTGTGGCCTGCTCCGGCGACATGAATGCAAGCGTGCCCAGGACATGACCGGCGATGGTGGTCATCACTGTTTTTTCGTATGTCTGCTCAAAACCGTCGACAAGCTTGGCCAGTCCGAAGTCGAGAACGTGTGGTTCGCCCTGTTCGTCGACCAGGATGTTGCCGGGCTTGAGATCACGATGAATGATACCGTGCTGATGGGCATAGGCAATCGCCGAGGCGACCTTGCCAAACAGTTCCATAGTCTCACGAAGCGACAACTTCTCTTCGTCGACGTATTCATCCAGGGGTTTTCCCTTTATGAATTCCATCGCATAATAGTACTGCTCCTCGGCAATTCCGCTGTCGAAAATGGTGACTATGTTCGGGTGTTTCAATCTCGCTACAAGTTCAATCTCCTGTTCAAACCTGTATCGGGCGCGCTTGGATGCGTGTTCGCCCTGCAACAGCACCTTCACAGCCACAATGCGTTTCGTCGCCTTTTGAATTGCCTTGTAGACAACCGCCTGGCCCCCGCGCGGCAGAACACCAAGTATCTTGTAGCCATCCGTCATGGTCTCAAGAGAGGTGGCGACGTCGTCTCCCCTGGTCTGGAAGACGGAGGCATCGGGCATGGATTTCGTGCGAAAATCGTCTTGGCGCCCGGCACTGCCGTTCGGTGTCCGCTCCGCTGAGGCGTCTGCCCCGGCCTCACCGACTTTGCCACGGCAAACTGCACATTCGGCCAGATGAGCTTTAATCTTCTCAAGCTCCCTGCCGCTGCACTGCCCTGCGACATAGCGCCTAATCTGTTCTGAAGTCAAACACTCCGACATCTTCAAACCTTTCCCGGCGGCTCTTGTAACTCGGCAACATTGTTCCGGATGCCCGACGAATCCCGACACACCTCGCAGGCTCTTTCAAAAAGATCACGCAGATCGGTTGACATCCACGATTTGCCTTTCAACTGCTCGAATGATTTTTCCAGATCACTATATTCAAAACCCGTTATCTTCTGCCCACGGAACACCAGGACGCTGGCGATCGCCGCATAGTAAATCGCAATGGCAACATCCTTTTCCACTTTGGAATCCGTCCGCCGCGAGAACTTATTGTTCAAATCCTTGACTTTTTTGAGCAGACCGACTTCCACATCCTTGTTCAGAAGCAGGTCCCCGATTGTATTGCCGCTGCACAGTTCCATCGCATTGCTGAGCAAATGCGGAACATCCGGCAGCAACCTCACAAACGACGGATCAAGCAGCAAGGGTTCCGCCAGACGATCCAGCAGCAACTCGCCCTTTTCTTCATCAGCGGAGACGTCCGCTACGTTGTCACCGGTTTCGAAGCCGATCCTCAAGAGGTCCGCCATCTTGTCGGGATCCAGCCCGAATGTGTTGGATTTTTCTTCCACTTTTTCTACCTCATCAAAAATCTCGATCATTCCATCATTGGATAAAGGAAAAACTCCTCTATCTTGCGCGGCCTTTTGAGAGAATTCTGAGCAATTCGTTCAATTCATCCTCAACCTCTTCATCGGATTCCACATGTTTGCGCAGGCACTGCTTTAGAACCGTGTTGAATCGTCGCTTTACCGTAACAATCATATTTGAGGCCTTGGCCTCGCTTTCGACACCATGCCTTGCGCATATCTCAGCCAAGCCGACAGCTTCCGTATTTTCCAGGATAGGGCCGACAATTCGGTCCTGAAATACATTCCAGTGGGCTTCTTTGCCGGTTCTGCAGCAGTCTTTTTTTACTCTGGCAAGCACCTCATCAAGCAATTGTGAAGCCCAGGTGTAATGAAAAGCCTCATCCGGGGAGATTCTGTCGGGTATGTCCGGGCCGGCGCCGTCGTCAAACGCACTGAAACTGAAGAGATCGCCATCCGGCCGGCGCTTGCGGGCGCGTTGCTTGTGATAGACATTTGCTGCGTAATTGTCCAATGCCGTGAGCAGAAAAGTCCGAAATCGCCCCTTTTCGCGGTCGGCCTGGGCGATTATGTTTCGACCCAGGACGATTTCATGGAAAAACCCCTGTGTCAGGTCTTTAGCCATTTCATTAGAGTGTCCTTTGCGCCGCAGGTAGCAATACACCGGCTTCCAATAGGCCTTCAGCATGCCGTTTAAAATGAGTTGTCGCCTTGCCTCGTCGACGGTCCTGATAGCCTGAATATCCACCCAGCGCGTGGTTCTGAAAACCTCGTTTTCCCCGCCCATCTCTGTTCTGTCGCGGTATTTCGACATCTTTGTACCCCGAAAACCACCCAAGACACACGTCTTTGGCAAGCGATACAGTCACATGCGGTGCTGCCGAGTTGCTGTCGTCCGGCGTCCAATTCCACCATTGGAAACCTGAATATACCCTATCACTAAACCATCCATTTTGCAACCCCGAAACAAGAAAAATGCCTTCTAAAACAGTAATTTTGCCCGCTTGCGCAAGATAACCGTGATTATCGTGTATCACCCTGTGATAGAAAGCAGCAAACGAATATCGGACCTTAGATTTTATATCTCACAGGAGGACAATTATGGCACGGGACACTCGGACAATCAAGTATGGCTTTGAGGGGCACAACAGGCCGCAGCAAGACTATCCTGTTACAACAAGATTTATCCACCCTTGTAATTGGGTAATGGGCCTGGCCAAGCCATTAATTGAAGGTTTTTTTGGCTTGACGGTCGGTTCGGTTGGCGGCTGGATCGCTGGATGGTGCTGCGGGGCTTCCTATTGCAGATACTGCAAGCCTGTTTATATGATGGAATTGTCCGAGATCACACGCTGGTGGATGATGCCGTATACCTTTGCCAAAACCGGCATAGTAGTCGGCGGGGTGGCGGGTCTGGTTCTGATAGCACTGGTGGCTGCCCGGAAGACGCTCCGACAGTAGCGTTGTCACCACGGCAAAGGGACCATTTCAGGGTGCCTGTTACACGCAGTGGTGATACTCCAAAAGCAGTTTCCACTTGCCACGGCGGGCCGCCCGGTTGCCTTCATGTTCCCAGAACAGGGCCTCACGGTGGAGGGGTTCATTCCGGAAGGCAGGCAGTAGCGATACGCCAAACACGTACGAGTTTTCGGTTTGAAAGGCGTTGGTCAAATCTGCTATAATGGAGGGTGTCCGTTTCCTGCGGGCCGGGCGCCGACAGGGTCCCGAGCCCGGGCGGAGAAAGCGAGGCTTGTTTAGCCCGGTCGATCATGATAAAAGGGGCTACTATTGTCTGTCCAGTGCGAATTGTGTCCAAAGCTATGCGTTATTGAACCCGGCCAGAGCGGTGATTGTCGTGTGCGGGTCAATATCGACGGCGTGCTGACGTCGGTGGTTTACGGGTTTCCCTGCTCGATGCACATCGATCCGATGGAGAAGAAGCCCCTTTTTCATTTTCTGCCCGCAAGCCGCATACTGTCGATTGCGACGGTGGGCTGCAATCTGCACTGCCTGAATTGTCAGAACTGGGAGATATCGCAGGCTAATCCGGAGGACAGCACGGCGGCGCATTGCCCGCCGGAAAAACTCATTGAATTGGCGAAGAATTATTCCTGTCCTTCGATTGCATATACCTACACCGACCCGGTAGTGTATTACGAGTACACGTACGACAGTGCCAGGCTGGCGCGACAGGCAAACATCAACAATGTGCTTGTTACGGCGGGCTATATTAGTCCGGAGCCGTGGAAGCGGCTGTTGGAGTATGTTGACGCCGCTAACATCGATTTGAAAGGCATCACGGAAGAGTTCTATCGCGACTTTTGCTCGGCGACACTGAAGCCCGTGCTTGACGGACTGGTGTTGGCCAGGGCGAGCGGGATATTGCTTGAAATAACGAATCTCATCATACCGACGCTCAACGACAAGCCTTCGCAGATTCGCCAATTAGTCAAGTGGATAAGAGCCAATCTCGGCAGCGATACGCCGGTGCACTTTTCGAGGTTCTTCCCACGTTACAAGATGCGAAACCTCCCGGCCACTTCATCGGAGACAATGGATACCGCCCGCAAGATAGCCCTTGATGAAGGACTGCATTTTGTCTATATAGGCAACATACAAAGCGCCGAGGGACAGAATACGTATTGTCCGAACTGTGGGAATATGCTGATTGAGCGAAGCGGTTATCTGATTCTTCAGAATCGACTGGAGAAGGATCGCTGTCCTAAGTGCCAAAGAGAGATTTATGGAGTGTGGCAATGATAAGACGCAGTTTCTTGAGGCTGGTTTTCGGTACTTCGCTTGGTGCGGCTATCGCGGCTGTGAGGTTCGTCGCTAAAACCGTGCCGCGCAGATTTGTTAACGCTGTGCGATGCAGGACCTATCCGGGCCGTGTGCGGGAACCCGGAGATATCGACACTATCGGCAAGTGGAGCGGATAAAATGTTTGGATTGATCTTGAATGCCGGCATTCTTAGGAGGCTTGTTGTACCTGCAGCGTTTGTTCTTCTGGCGGTGCTATCGACAGGCTGTTCTGAGAAGCAGACACCAACTGACAATGCGCCCAAAACCACGCAAGACAAAACCGCGACAGCGGAGAATCAGCCTGAGAGTGCACAGCCGCCGGCCAGGAAGAATGTACATACATGCACCGGTGCGGGCAGATGGTATGCCGCCGATGCCGAGGAGCTTTCCGAACAGATAAAAGGGTTTATGTCCAAGGCCGATGCCGCAGCGCGGTCGAATTTGATTGCGATGATCCTGCCCCATGCCGGTTATCAGTACTCCGGACCGACGGCGGCGTTTGCCGTCAAGAGTATCGGACGGCGGTATCGACGTGTGGTCGTGATCGGGCCCAGTCATTATGTCAACATGTCCGAGATGCTGAGTGTGCCCCGTGCGACACATTATTCCACGCCGCTTGGCGAGATACCCCTGGATGTCGAATTCATTGAAGAGCTCGTGCAGTATCCGATATTTGAATCGCTGCCCTTTGCGCACCAGCACGAGCACAGCGTCCAGAATGAATTGCCGCTGCTTCAGTACAAGCTGGAAGAGTTCAAGCTCGTGCCGATCGTGGCGGGCCATTGTTCTTATGAAACGATAGCCCGGGCGGGCAGGATATTGAAGGGCCTGATCGATAAAGACACGCTTGTCGTGGTGAGTTCGGATTTTGTTCATTACGGCGCCGGTTATCGCTATGTACCGTTTACCGAAGATATCGAGGCGAATATCAAGAAGCTGGACATGGATGCGTTCGGCTTTATCTCGGCGGCGGACAGTAAAGGTTTCTGGAATTTTAAACAAAAAACCGGGGCGACAATCTGCGGCTATATTCCGATTACGTTATTGCTCAGTATGCTTGGAGAGTCTGTCGAAGCGGAGTTGGTTTCATATACGACATCGGGTGAACTTACCGGCGATTACAGTAACTCTGTCAGTTACCTTTCGATTGTCTTCTGTGGAAGCCGGCCCGAAAGCGAGCCGGTTCCGGTGAAATCGGCAAATGCTGAGCTTACCGCCGAAGACAAAAAGAAGCTGCTGGAACTTGCCCGCAAGACGATGTGCTACTGTCTCGAAAAGAAGCAGGTTCCGACACCGGCTGATCTGGGCATAGAGGTGAGCCCGGCGATGTCACAATTACGTGCGGCGTTTGTAACGCTGAAAAAGGAATCGCGTCTGCGAGGCTGTATAGGTGATATATTCCCGCGTCAGCCGCTTTACCAGTCGGTGATTTACAATGCTATTAGCGCGTGTCTGAAGGACCGTCGTTTTCTGCCGGTAACACGTGATGAATGCAGCGACATTGTGATCGAGATATCGGCATTGACGGTTCCGCGTTCGATCGATTCGGCGGAGAGGATCAGAATTGGCACCGACGGTGTCGTGTTGTCAAAAGACGGCAAGAGCGCAGTATTCCTGCCCCAGGTTGCCGGCGAGCAGGGCTGGGGGCTCGAAGAGATGCTGGCGCACCTGTCTCAAAAAGCCGGGATGGCGCCCGACGCATGGAAGAACGGCGCCGAGTTTACCGTTTTCCAGGCGGATGTTTTCGGCGAGAAGGAAATATGAGACCGGCACGCGGTTTTTTTGTTTTCAGTTTCGGCCTGTTTTCCATCGCCGCCCAGACCCTGCTCTTCCGCGAGTTCGTAACCACGTTCGAGGGTAATGACATCGCGGTTGGCGTATTTTTCGGTTCATGGTTTCTGTGGGTGGCGGTCGGGGCAACGATCGTATACGCCGGACGCCTGGCCGAAAGACTTCAGCCTTATGTCGAACTGATGCTGTTGGGTTATATCGGCGCGTATATCCTGCAATACGTTTTGATCATGCAGGGGCGGCAGATTGCAGGCCTTCAATCGTATACCCTTTTTCCGACATTTCTCATGACGAGCCTTTCTCTGCTTGTCAACGCCCCGGTCAGTTGCATGACGGGAATGCTGTTTCCACTGATCTGCCGATGGACCGAAAAAGGGGGACAGTTACCTGTTTCCAGGGTGTACCTGCTGGAGGCGGCGGGCAGCTTCTGCGGAGGGCTTGGCGTAACATTTCTGTTGTATTCCGGCACGGCCTCGGAAACGGTCTTCTTTTTGATTTGCCTGGTCGTCTCACTTGCCGTCTTGTCCGTCAAGCTCATGCAGCGGGCTTTTTCTTCCGCCGTTGCCGCGGGATTGCTGGTCCTTGCTATCGCGATATGCCTTGTCGCCGGAGTAGACAAGGCAATGTCGGGGGGCATAAACAGGTTGAAGTGGGCAAGGCTGCTTCCGGCGGAGTCATATTCCGGCTCGTTTCACACATCTCAGGCGGAGTATCTTTACGGAAACTACCAGGGTCAGTGGCTGGTTGTTCGCCAGGGCAGCGTCTGTGAATCGCTGCCCGACGCCGAATCGACAGGACGGGTGGCGGCAATTTCTCTTTGTCAGGCGCCGCATGCCCGACGGGTATTGGTGGTCGGGTCCGGACTCGGTCTGTGTCGTCAGTTTTTGAAACTCGATCAGGTGGAGCTTGTTGCGTGGGCTCACTACGACGCCGAGTATGTACAAAAGGTCGAGGGTTTCGCCCCGGCGGAATTTAAGATAGCGGATGATCGTTTCGACCGTTCGACAACGGATGTTCGTTCACTGCTGGCGGGCAAGAAGGACTTCTATGACATAGTGATTGTCAATCAGCCCGGTGCGACCAGTTCGGTTATGAACCGTTACTACACAGTCGGGTTTTACGAACAGGTAAGGAGGAGTCTTACAGCGGGCGGCGTGCTTGCCGTTGGCATTGCCGGCGGAGAAAATGTGATAGGCACCGAGCTTGTCAATGTGGGGGCTTCGGCGGGGCGGACGCTGGAAAAGGTTTTTTCCAATCTGGTCATAACACCAGGTGAGGAGACCTGGTTTATGGCATCGGACTCTGACGATCTCACGGGCCAACCGGGTATTCTTCGCGATCGTTTTGCGGGCATTGAAGGTGCATCGGAAATATTCCCGCCACAAGGTCTGTTCTCGGTCTATCTGCCCGACCGCGCCGAAAAGGCGATCAAAGCGTATGCGGCCACCGATCTGCCCGAGTCAATGCTCATCAACCGTGACGACAGGCCTTTGGCGAGTTTCTACAGTCTGCTGCTTTCGGCAAGGCAGTCCGGTGCGCCGGCAACGAGGTTTCTCAAATACCTTGCCGCAGCCGGTATATGGCCCTTCATTGTGCCTTTGGCGGTCTTTCTCGTTTGCCGCCTGGTCTATGTCCGGCGGTCGCAGCGTAACGGGCGGGCATCGACTTTCAACAGCACATTTCTTGTATATTCGGCGGGATGCGCGGGAATGGCTGCTGCGATCATCATGATGTTTCTCTACCAAGGGCGGTTTGGGTCGCTTTACCTGCATGTAGGGGTCTTCTCTTCGCTCTTCATGTTAGGTATTTTCGCAGGGTCGGGCCTGACAAGGTCGGTGCTGTTGCGGTCCAGAGTTCGGGCAGACGTTTTTCTGCTTCTGGTGGTGATCACTCACGCACTGATTCTCGGTTTTGGATGCACATGGCCCGTACAGAACTGGACTCACACAGCTTTTGCGCTGGTGCTTATTCTATTGGGGGTTTGCACGGGCAGTTATTTTCCCATTGCCGCGGCGAAGCTGTCCGATTCCGGAATTCAGACGCGGCAGGCGGGCAGCCGACTTGAAATGGCCGATCACATCGGCGCGACCACGGGCGCATTCTTCACCGGGC
>SDBU01010894.1_pt1 | contig 10032 bp, 9 predicted proteins | sample 2277071 | NCBI WGS metagenome assembly SDBU01 (sample SAMN10397929, study PRJNA504765) | marine sediment metagenome | isolation source: marine sediment core GS08_GC12, 126 cmbsf | place: Arctic Ocean: Gakkel Ridge, Loki's castle | collected 2008 | reverse complement strand
ATCCTTTGAAAACTTAGCACCCGCCTTTTCGACGTCTGTCTTTCCGTCCTTATCTTTGTCTTGCTTGTCAATCTTTTTCGGCCCATTTCCGGCCTGTTTCATGATCACGCCAATAGCCGTTTTCAGGTCATCGGGAAAGTCGTTCTGGTATTCGTTAATAGTTTCAAGTGATTTAATAATAACATCACTATTATCAGCCTTAGCGAAATCAACCTTGTCTTCGCCAAAATACGCTTGAATAATTTTTTGGATATTTTCATCCATTTTAATATCTCCTATTTGTTTGTTTGATTTCAATAATTTATTAGCTCGCTTATAGTACAAAAACTTCTTTTTGTTCGCGGACCTATCAACTAAGCTCACTTCTTTTACCTCTATATCTTTTAAGTCTCGTTCTGCCATTGGTTATCTCCTAAGATGCTCTAGCATAACATGCCATTGAAAACCCTGTTAGCTCCCCGTCTTTAACAGCCTTCCAGATATTCTCATCAAGCACTCGGACCGTCATTACCCACGATCCTTTCTTAATAACCTGTTTATTGACCGTAAATTCTATGGGAGCTATATAGCTTTCCAACATTTTCACATTAACTTTCTTCCCTTTGTGCATGACTTTAATAGTCTGCACGTCTTCCATAAACCGATAAGCGGCTTTACGGATTTCGATCTCGTTGGCTTTGTCACCTTGAGCATCGACCACATCAGGTTCATAGACTATACCACAAACGATATGCTCATCATCTGCCTTATCAATAGCATAAACCGAAATAAACTTCTCGAATTTCTTGCCTTCTTTTATGTCTTTGAGAATATTTCCGGCCTTAGCCCCCACCTCGTCTTTTACGGTCGCGGGCAGTTTGCTTTTCGCTATGCTCGATACGACATATTCTAAATGTGGCACATCTACCTGATTATCAATATCTTTATATGGATAATATCTCATATCCCCTGACTCTGTTTTTTCTATATGCAAAAACGCAGAATCAGGCAAAGTTTCTATATATTTCTTAGTCCAATAATTCTTTTTCACCTTCGTTGCCGGCTCGAATAGTTTAGCAGTTATATCATTATCGCTCAGCCACTTCTTTGCCTTAGCGGCTGTCCAATCCTTTATCGGGAATCTTAATGCCTGGGCGATTGGGGGATCCGATGGGTTCGCTTTATCTTTTAATTTGCCCCATATAATGGCAATATTTGTCGGTACTTTTTTCGACCCAAATAGAGTACCCCCATTAGTTCGCCTAAATGATTTATCATCGAATTTGTCCGGCTCCTGTAACCGCCCAGAATGTTCGTTCGGGAACGGCTTAGAAACTTCGATAATTGTCGTATCCTGTTTTGCCTTTAATACTAAATCGTATATCGGGATATAAGCACTATCCCTCACCCTTTGCTTGAATAGTCCCGCCATTTCCGATTGTTGTTTCTTTATAGTAGTTGGTAATTTATCCATGTCTATATTCGAAGCGGCAACAACAACACAGTCAGGAACGACAATAATATCATCGAAGTCAGATACGTCGATTCCAAACTTACGGGCGACCATGGCCTTCGAAAACGATGCCCGGTCAATAGCGTTGGTGCTATGCTCCAGGCTCCGTGAATCCATCTCATTAAGTAGCAGTTTATAGCTCTTGAGAAATCTATTGCGGTTAAGACTGCCTACTATCGCCGTATCGTTATCCTTAAAGTTCTTATCGTACAACTGGCCAAACCGAAGTTTTAAGATAAGTAACTCTTTGTCTGCGGCCTTAGAGAGTTTAATTTTGTCTATATCTTCGATACGCATAATTCTAACTTCCTTTATAATGCACTAACAGCCAAGTAACTACAGCCACGATAGTTGCTACAATTAAAACTTTTAATATACCTATCCAGAAATCCTTCCATTTCGTACCCTTCGTTTGGCTATCCCAAAGAGAAGCTACTTTTGTAACTATTCCCGGATTGCCAAACAGCGTATTTCTACTATCCGCTACGTCTCGCTCAATAAGAGCGTGGGCCGTTGTATGTTCAGCTTTCCATATTAATAGCTGGTCGAGCTTCTTACTTATTTCGCCTAACGATTTATAAATTCTTTCGCCGTTTAACTCACCTGCCATATTATACCTCGCTTATTCTATTACCGGCAGCCACGCACATCTATCATTAGGGTGTAAAGGAATTATGCCACGAGCGTCCGCTATGTTATATACTGTTCCATCTAATTCATCACATTCATCAAAATCATCATCAGGGAAAACAGAAAATTCTACCTGCTTAACATCTAAATCGTCCAGCCCCGACAAATATCCTTCCGACTGAGCGGTTGCCGTTTCGGTCCTCGCTATTGTATTTGTCCGCCGGCGATGCGTTTTAGCGGCATATCTATTTGTTCTCTTGTCAATGTCAGCCGCCGATAATCCAGGATACTTTTCCTTATCCTGTAATCGTGCCTTGAAGTTTATGACCGATTCTGTCTGTAGTTTAGTCAAACCGATAATCGGACGCATCTCCCTGGCAATCTTTGGCATCGACTTGCCTTCTTTGATACCGGCACGGATAAAAGTACGAATACCTGCTTTAGTTCCCTTCGTTACGTCTTTAACCATTTTAGTTGTAAACTTCTCGACACTCTTAACTGCCTCAACATTAAGAATATCGTAACTGCCTGAAACCTTTAATACATCGTATGCTACATCACCCCCGTCCTGCATTATCTTTAAGGTCGCGGGTTTCAACTCTTTAATCCCCTGACTCTCTATCAACTTCCAGTCGGTTAATTCACTGGTAATATCCTTCGAGAATTTAGACGTCAAGTCAGATTGAATCTGTTTGGTTGTAAACGCAAACCATTTACGCAGACTCTCTGCGTACACCTTTTCATTACGTCTAAGGTGCCAGTCGAGTTTTCTATGTACTCGGCTCACTTTGGTTATGGTTACTGTCATTCAATTATTCCTATTTTTAATTATCGCCATCAGGCTCCCCCACCTCAATCAAACTACTCAACATATAATATTTATCACCTTCAGGATATGGCTTTTCGCCCAATATTGTAAGTGCCTGATTAGGTGTCATTGTCCCATGTTCAATTCGTTTATTCATTCTGTCGATCTCGGCATCATGATCCCGCAGATCAATATCTTTGAACTTAAACTTATATATATCGGATACTAATAATTTATCATTTATTATCTCTTCCAAGTCTGTCTGTAACGGTTCTACCACCCCATGTACGTAAATCTTATTTGCTTCCTCTGCGACATTTCCGCCAAGTTTCCCAACTATACGAATACCAACTCTCTCAGGCGGCATAGAATAAGCAACAAGAATATCCTCCCTACGTCCCTGTTCGTAAAGTTTAAAACTCCCTTCTTTTACATCAACACCTAAAGGGGTGTATATGAATTTGCAGTTATCCGGCTGAGTAACAACTAATGTACGATGGGCGTTTTCGTTGCCTTTAATTTCTTTACTTAAAAACTGCTCTACCTTTTTGTCAGACCCTTCGTCCCAATCGCCCTCTAAAACAATAATAGCCGAAGGGACGCCGTAATTCTCAAAGAATGCCAGATTGTAATCACGTAACCCTATCAATCCAATTACGTCACCAATAGCCGATATAATATTAGGAGCCCCATAGTAGTCTGATTTCGGATAGTAATTGAGATAATATATCAATTCGTTTGCCCGCGTCTTAATTGTGTACTCGCCCTCTTCGCCACTTTTTTCAGATATATCGTCTTCGACGCCAAACTTTTTAAACCATACCTTTTTGTTATTCCGTATTTGGGCATATTTTTCTTTTGATTCGTGAATACGCAACGTATGTGCCGCCAAATGATATAGCTCGGATATATCACCCTTATTATCTCGAACCACTTCTAGTCCAAACCAACCTATAGCCCCCCAATCTATTAGTAACTTTTTCAATATAGCACGTAACGACTCGTCAGGATTAGGTTTATCCAATAATTTATGTAATCGTTCGAGTTCGACTTGAGATTCTTTCTTACCTTCCTGTAATTGCAAACTCCAGCCTAGCCCCGCCACATCGATTGCCATCTGATTGACACATCGCCAAAATATAGGATTAGATTCGTATAAGGTTAATAATATATCGGGTGGATAAGGCGGGGGCACTAAATCGTTAGCAGTCATCCACTTACTCACCGACTTGAGTTGCCTGGACGATGTTTTATTCTCTGCCTTTTGTAGTATAGACATTGGGTATACACCCTTTGTCGTTTGAATATAAACACTACCTGTTTTCGTATCAGCCATTATTCATCCTTTTACGCAGCAAATACGCTACCTCTTTTGCCTGGTCGAGTTTCTGAAAATATAATATACCTTACAACATCGCAAGTATGGTCATCTTTTTGTATTGGCGTCTCTCTGGGATTATTCGTTCTAGTTCCCTGCGATCTTTGATAGCCTGCCATTTCTCTGCAAGTATTCCTACATGTATCAAAGAAGTATAAACTTGGCTTGCCGTTAGGCTTAACTTTCAATTTCGTTTGTACGGCCTCAATTCCCCTATCAATATCTTTTTTTGCAATCCTTGTAAGAATCCCGGCTTCTCGCATTTCGTGTCTGGCCGAAGCATCTTCCGGATCAGCCCAGGTATTCACATATATCTCATTATTGCTAAGTTTTTTTACCGTCTCAATATGTTCGCCAATACCAGTCTGGGCCTTGTAATATTCTCTATATACATACCAATCATCATCTTTGTTATGGGTCATCCATAAACTAACGAATGGGTTGGTGAACCCAAAATCAAATCCCCTGTACCTCGGCCATTCTTTAGGTATCGCAAATGGTTTTATTACATGTATATGTCGGCTAAATGTTTTATAAACCGCTCCATAATAACTAGCAAATTTCCCCGCGATCCGCGTTGCCTGTACCTCCTCCGGCCATTCGGCAATCATAGCATCGATCCGCACGTCCGGTATATAACCACCTCGACTAACACGGTTATCATTTAGGTCCGCGTAAAATACATCGTCCGTGTCCGGTAACTTATTAATCCTCTCCTCTAATAACGACTGGGGGATTATCGGGGTCATAGACCATGATAAATATCCTAAACGTTTCAAAAGCCTTGCTTCTATTTCGTTTAGTATCCCTTGAAAATCATGGATACATTGCTCATCACAATAACAAGCGTCAATCTCCCGGCCCTGAAATGAACCTCGACCCTGATTAAAGGCTTTGAACTCTATAAGATTACCGTTCTTTAAGATAATTTTACGAGGTACTTTATCCTGACCATATCGCATATCAGCTATATGTTCTTTAGGTATAAACTTTTCGAGGTAATTAGTCCACAATACATCCCTACATAACTCCCAGCTTTCAATACAAACCCAACTTACCGACGGTCCTTCGGTGCATCTTACCGGATGGATATTAAGAGCGAACATTGTCAGGTCCATCATATTCGTATATGACTTACATGCCTGATTGCCCCCAAACAGCCATTTGAAGTCCTTCATGCTGTTATGAAATTTTTGCATCTCTTTAGACAATGGCATATACAGGGCCAAAGGTTCGCCCAGCCATTTTATCTCTTCAATACTTAATGTGTTATTGGTATTTATGTTCAAATCCCTCTGGAAACACAATAGGTCTCCAAAAAAGAATATTATTACCGCCTGGCGTATGCCATTCATTTATTTCTTGCATAATCCATTCAGTAGGTATTGTTACTTCTATAAAACCATCCTTCAAAAGAGCTTCCACAAGACAGTCGCGGTCAGGTATATTATTATTATCAATTGGAATCCAAGTAGCTTGCATTTTTAATGATTCATATTCCCTGCATCTCTCTATGATAATATCAGTTTGTGCCCAAAATATAACCTCCTCTTTATCCATTATTACGATTGGCTTATCTAAAGGGACAAATGAATAATCATCAGGATTTATTGGTTTATGCTCTGTGTTTGGTTGTTCTAATACTGTCATTTCTCTTATTCCTATGTAGTTAATACTAAACTTCCCAGTATATTACTCTTACTCGTTATGTTCGCTCCCGACGTATTCTTTAGGTCTTGTGTCAATAATACCGACTTCCCAGTCTTTTCCCTATATTCTAATGTCCATGGAGTAGTCCCAGTCACAATAACCTTGTCGGCATTAAGTAAATCATATACGTTTTCCAACCACGTTGCCTGCGATCCTGACAGCCCTGCCCCCGACGGAGCTTGCTCCAAGGCGTTGGCAGTGTACCTTGACACGCCCCCGTCGTTTTCGACCAATTCATTGAATAACGCCGTCGCTGTACCAGGCTTGCTGGCAGGGTCATAATTTGTTTTGAACATATGATCAAGGTGGTTGGCTACAATAGCGTCATCGGCCTCTGACTGCACTTGAGCTTTCATGGTAGTTGACATCCCGCCCAGGTCGGTAAGTCCAGCCCCTGCCGTCCCCACCTGTGTCTCAATGTTGTTTACCCCCGTATCAATATCGGATAAGGCCCCGGAATTAGGCAAGGCATCTGTTACCGTCTGGATAGCCGCTAAATCGGTCGGTATATTAGCCGATGATAGTTCGTCAATATATCCGGCTCTCGCATCTGTCCAAGTTACATCGGTCAATGCCGTTGCCGCCAAAGCTGCGTTATTAGTCCCTACCATATCTGAATTTAGCGTACATATCCCGACCGTCGTATTAGTCAGCCCAACCGTAGCCGTGGGATTACTGATAGCGTTCCAGTCGATTCCAACAGCATTGGTTACGACCGTAACCGTAGGTACTACCGCCGACGTATGAGTTGTGCCAGCAAGCATTACCTTATGATCGGTGTGTATTACAATAGCGTTGCCGGTCGAAGTAATATTATTGGCGTTTGTTAATTGACGCGTACCATATTCCCACACGTTTTGAGCGGTTATATTATTTAGGCCGGAAATAGATGTAGCCCCAGTCCCCAACGCATCCCAAATTCCTTTATTAGAAGGTGGCGTAATATCACCAGAACCCTGTACTAAATGGGACTTCTGAGCAACTTCGCTCGGCACCCTTGTCAAGATCGTATCAACATCGGTTTTAAGCTGTTGCCCAAACGTACCGACTGTGACATGGCCGGACGTTGCTAAATCCCAGACCGCCGCCGCTACCGCAGCCGGGCTGTAACTTAATTGCAGGGCTTCAAGGCTATCGGTAGTATTGTTAAACTCAGCCCACGTTGGAGTAGCACTATTACCCACTAGGTGAGCCAAGGCGGTATCGTTCGCAACGTCGCTATCTGTTACCGCAACTTTCATAAAGTGATCGAGGTTAATATCTGACAAAGCAGTATCAGCCTCAGTATTGATACTCGCCTTCATGGTGGCACCAAAATCAATATTGTCGGAACTCTGGATATTCACATCAGGAGCACTACTACTAAGGGTTACGGCTGTACCTATCCATTTAGTCACATCGGCGGGTACTGCTACAAGTTGAACATTGATAGCTAAAGTGCGTACACCCGTACATACCACAACTAGCGTGACAAACTTACGGCTATTAGTGGCAACAAAAGCGGCTTCGTGCCAGTCAATGCGATATAAGCCTGGACAGTTCGTGCTATCTATTTCGACGAATCCCCCCGCATCGTGAGCACCGTTAGCAGTCTGGGTCTTGGCCGCAGTTTGAGCATCAGCTTCAACTTCTCTAACATACGATAATGTCAATCCGTCTGATTCAAAAGTCAAACCGGTTATAGGAGCACCATTCGTAGCGTCATATAACATTACATTCGTTGTAATGTTAAGATCTGCTGCTGCTTTTATTGCTAATTCTAACATTTTAATATCCTAAAAAACTCTTACGTTGCCAAAAGCCTATATTCGAGTACCCCTGGCCTGCATCTTCTTTCCCAGTATTAATACAAGGACTCCCTTCTTGAAGCGTGAAGACACCATTTGCAATATCGATAAATTGGGGATCAATATATATATTATTAGGGCCTTCGGTTATACACGCTACACTGGTTTTCGCGACCCATGTAGGATTAGTCAATGCCCCCGCCGCACTGAAAAAACAGTTGTAATCTATATCAAGTGGTATTCCCCAACCTCCAGCGCCCGAGTCCTCTATTACTACACCAAAATCAGCCTGAGCAGCCAAAAAGAATATATTGTTTAATACATTTACGGATGAGTTTTGGTTTAGAAGTCCCACCCCGGCTGATGTTTGGTTTACAAATGTGTTGTTTATGACATTTACCAGGCCGGCACTTTTGTTTAATACCCCTCGCCCCCCCCCGACCATCAAACAGTTATACACCAAACCTCCATATAGATTGCCAACACTTAATTCAAAACTAGTTCCTTCAGCAACTCCCGGTTCTATAACACAATTACTTATCTGAAATATTCCAAATTCAATATCAAAACATCGACCATGGTTAAACGCATAGCAATCATCGATAACTAGAGTTGAACAATTAGAAGTAATGGCTCTGGACATAGCGCCATCGTCAAAACCGTGAAATTGACAATTTCTTACTGCGATATTTCGGGTATCAGTATCGGAAATCTCTATTCCGCTTTGGCTTGTTTTTATCCCTATGAAATTAAAATTCTCAAAATGCAAGTTTAATTTAGTGGCATCGACGCTAAAACCATGATATGCCCCATTTTCTAAATCGTATTCCACCCACGCAGCATTTGCATTTCGTTGTAAACCAGTATAGCTATTTCTTATAGCATAGGCATCCAGTGCCCCTCCGTAATATGTTCCACCAATATCCATATCGCCCGGTGCAATCTTAAATCCTTTTATAAATATATGATAATCGGAGTTAAATGCACCGCTTATATTAAGAGTAGTCACCGCCCCCGGCGCTTCGTCTTTATTATCCCATATCCAACGGCTTGCATTATCTCCTTCGCCCACAGAATCTATACCATTTATTAATGTATCAAAAGCTCCGCCCGTAGAACACACATTTCCTGCCGGGTTATTACCGTTATGTGCCAGGTCGATTTCGATATACGTTCCCCCCACATCAACAGCGGTTATCAAATATCTATCATTTGGGTAATCCGGCCCCCCAGCAAAAATAATATTAACAATCGTACCAACTATGATACCTGTAAAATCATCAGCAGCAGTTTGTGTTAATCGCACTACCCCGCCCGAATTAGACACAGTGGCCACGGAAACAGCAAATGGCAACCCGTTTGCGTCCATTATTTTAGAGAAGTCCTGATTGATTCTCGTTATATCAAACCAATCATCAAAGGTGCATCCGCCACCAGAAGTGGCAGCACCTGTCTTACTTCCCCCGTCGGGACCGCCGACAAAATGATAAGTATTCACATCGATTATCGCTGCCATTATTCAGCCCCTTCCGGTTTACCATTAGGCCATATCTGGACACATAACTTTCCATTTTCATGGAAGTAATCAAACTCTGGCTCATCAAAACCATTAGCAGCTAACCAGGCAATTAATTGGTCCCTAATAGCATTCTTTATGCCCGTCCTCTCGTTTTTCGTAACAGCTTCCCAGACTATCATTTTAACCTTATTGAAACGCGTAAAAGTATATTGCTCCGGTGTATTATCGCCAAATATAGACCTAACCTGCGACATCGTAGCGTTTTTCACCTGCTCGGATGTGTATTCATTCGCCACAACATAAGCTAAAAGTATTTCAGCGGTATCATTAATTATCGACATCTATTTCGTCCTCAAATCTATCACCGTACAGTTTCTCCCGTATAGCCTCTGCCATAGCTTCGCTCATTGGATTAGTGTATTGTACATCTGGCACCTTGCCTACCTCACGCTCTATTAAATCCCTCGCCCGGTTATAATCACCCGCCGCCGTTAGTTCCACATATTTGATAGCCGATATTTGGCTCATATTTAGGTCGCCATATTTCTTTAGTTTATCTAAATCCTCTTGCGTTAAAGGCATATATGTACGAATATATGTCATTAACTGTGTATTATTTTCAGGCGGCCCATCTTTGTTACCTGACTCCCCTTTTTCCCATGGCTTCTTTAGATTAGCCAAAGAACTCTTTGTCATCCGATGATTTCG
>SDBU01010893.1_pt1 | contig 10033 bp, 12 predicted proteins | sample 2277071 | NCBI WGS metagenome assembly SDBU01 (sample SAMN10397929, study PRJNA504765) | marine sediment metagenome | isolation source: marine sediment core GS08_GC12, 126 cmbsf | place: Arctic Ocean: Gakkel Ridge, Loki's castle | collected 2008 | reverse complement strand
CGGTGATACCAAATGAATAAATGGCTTGAGTTATTAATTGGTTTAGTCTTTATCATTGGTCCAATATACCTGGTTATGACACCAGCATTTGCAAGTTGGGGAGCAGCAACAGTAGAAGTTATTAAAGGAGGAGTTGTACTGCTGTTAGTAATGATTGGACTTGGCTTGTTCTTTGCAGGAATCTCTGATTTGAAAGGATAAATTTTAATATTTCTCTTTCTTTATTCTTTTAATGCAAATACAATGTTTAAAATGCAAAGGCAGAGGTTTTTGCGGAAGAATATACTGCCCAATCCTCGCCAAAAGCAATGCCTTTTTCAAGATAGAAAATAAATTAGGAAAGCAGGATTTCGACTCTGCTTCTCCTTCTGTTTTTGTTGGAAGACACAACTATCCAAATCTTAATGTTGGAATACTAACCCCTCCAGAAAATAACGAAGAGGTTTGGCTTCACGATGCCCAAACCTACTGGCAAGAACACAATTTTCAGATACAAAAAATCATTCAGTTAAGGTCTGATTTAATCAATTCAAGGTTCAAGTTAGAGGTAAGGCAAAGCAGCAAGCTACTTGATATAAGCAAAGAAATAGCAATGGCAGCAAAGCCAGTTGATGTTGAAATCAACCTAAAAGAAAAGCCAAAATTCCAGCTTAATTTCCCCCCATACATGCTTCCACAAGGCCCAAATGCCAAATTAAAGCAGGCTAGGATAACCTCTAATCCTAAAATACCAAAGATAGTGGAAAAGGCTGTAGATGCCCAAGATTTAAAGGCTCACAATTCCATCTTATCATTATACGAACATGGTTTTGATGAAAATCAACTAGCCAAACTACTTTCAACAGCCAACCTAGGTTTAAAAACCCAGAGAAAGCTTGTTCCAACCAGGTGGGCTATAACAGCTGTAGATGATATTATAGCAAAAAGGCTAATATCAGATATTAAAACCTATGAAAAAGAGCATTACAGCCTTTATTTTGGCTCTTATTTAGGAAACTACTACCTGGCTCTATTCCTACCAGAAATATGGCAGTATGAGCTTTTTGAAACCTATTTGCCTAGATCTAGCTGGAATATAAGCTCTGAAATACAGAGTATGACTGATTATGAGCCATATCAAGGCAGAAAAACATATGCAGACCAAACAGGAGGTGGATACTATGCAGCCAGGCTTCCTGTGCTAGAAAAGCTTTCCAGACTCAAAAAACAGGCCTCTGTGCTCGTGTTAAGGTTTATAACAGGGGAATACTACTGCCCATTGGGCGTATGGGTGTGCAGATCAGCTACTAGAAAAGCCCTAAACAACAAATCCCTCACTTTTAAAGACAAAGACGGGATGCTTAAATATGTAAAAGAGTTTATCCAGAACAGATTCAACTTTAATGCAAATACCCTCCTCAATAAAAGTATAATCCTAAACAAGCTTAAAACACAGCCAAAATTAACATCTTTCATATAGGATTAACTCTCACTTTTCTATATAAAAACTATAATAAGGGGCATTTGTACGCAATCTCAAGCCATTTTTTACCCTTTTCAGCCATATTTAACTCTCACTTTCCTATATCCAACCCCCTATATGGTCTATTTTTACCTAACAAACACACTTATTCTAATCCGCTTTAGCCATCACTTTCCTACTAACACCCCCCTTCACCATCCATCTCTCACTAAACAAGCTTTAAAGATCTAAATAAACACCAAAAATTTTTTCAAAACACGAAAGGAACAAAGTTCCTTTGTGTCCCAAGAAAGCTTTGCTTTCTTGAGGAAATCAAAAATACAAAAAACAAAATTTATCTCAAAAATTTTTCTTGAATTTTTCATAAATCCTCCATTTTTCCATAACTCCTACCTTTCCTTTGATATTCTCAGTTCATTCCCAGTATAGTCCCAGGATGGTCCCAAAATAGTCCCACTTTTTCTTCATTTATTGACGATAAAACATTCCCAAAATAGTCCCATTATAGTCCCAACATATTCCCAAAATAGTCCCAAAATACACAAAATTTATATATCTGGGACTATTAACTAAGTAAAAATGCTCTTTTTTGGTAAAAATAAGTTAATGGATTGTGTAAAAACAGCTTTTTCTAAGGTCAAATCTGATATTAACAAACTAGCCAGCTGGATTGATTACTTCAACAAAAAACATCAACTTACCGACGATAAACTTGATTATCTGGCATCTCAGGTTTCTGAAGAACATATCAAAAGAATAGTAAAAGAGGCCCTTGATTCACACAAATTGCAACCAGTAGAAAGAAAAACAATTAGTACAAGGATTATAAAAACAATAAAAAGGCAATCTAAAGACTATATCGGGCATTCTATCATGTCTCTGATACAAAAATATGGCAAGATCACAGCCTTACAACTCAGAGATATAATCGTGGAAGAGCAAGGACTGTGCTCTAAAAGCACTTTTTACAGAATTCTTGAGCAAATTGAAAATAGCGACGATATAACAATAGTAAAAGAAGGCAAGGAAAAGCAATACCTAGCTAAAATTTTAACAAGAAAATAGATATTTAAAAATAGAAATCTTTTTAATCTAGCCAACCCTGCTAAAAATCAAGGGGTGGTAAGTATTATTCTTGACTTAGAAGGCAAAAAACAGATTTTAAACGCCAATAATTCTCTAAAAGAGTCAATTAATGCTGTAAAAGAGGAATTAGAAGATCACTTAACAGCTATTAATGAAAACACCAACGAAATCGAGAGCAATTATGAGCTAATAGCCGAACTTGCCCTAAAACTAGAAAAAATAGAAGAAAGACTAGAGGACTTGGAACTAATCCTGCACTCCCAAGATATAGAAAAACAGGAAATAGAGGAATTAAACAAAAGAGAGAAAAGCGTGTTCTTAACCCTGTACAAAGAGGAAAAAAGCTATATAAATTACGCAGAGCTAGCAGCTTTGCTTAATCTTTCAGAATCATCTGCAAGGCACCATATAGAGACTTTGATTAAAAAAGGGCTCCCAATCATAAAAAAAGTAATTGATGGTAGAATGCATTTTAAACTAAACCCTCATTTCAGAGAGCTGCAAACAAAACATAACCTTCTAAAAATAAAACAAGATCTAACTTTGGATATGTTTGATCAAAGAATTCTTGTTTAAAACTTTTAAGCAAAATTTGAAAACTTTAAGTTTTCAAAATTCATTGAAAAACTTTGTTTTTCGTTGAAAATACTTCGTATTTTCAATGAATTTGGAAAAACATAGTTTTTCCAATTTTCAACGAAAGACTAAAATCTATAAATTGTATCAAATAGGCTTCTTTGTTAACCTATTTAACATAATAATCACAAACTATCTAATGGGCTTTTTACCTTTTTCAACTCTTTCTTGCTTACCTGGGTATAAAACTGGGTTGTCTGTAAATTACTATGGGCTAATAACTCCTGGATCTTTCTTATATCAACTCCTGCTTCTAATAAATGAGTAGCAAAACAATGCCTTAACAAGTGGCAGTAAACCCTTTTTTTAATATCTGCCTTTTTAGCTGCTCTGTTAACTATTGCCTGCACCCTCCTAGTTGACAGACTCCCTTCTCCAACAGGAAAAATATACCCTTTTTCAAGCTTATTTTGCTCAAAATACTGAGTTAAATCCTGTGTAAGCCTGTCAGAAAGAATAAAAAACCGGTCTTTACCACCTTTACCATGCTTTAATAAGCCTGTTTTTTCCTGAATATTAAGGTCACTTTTCTTCAAACTAGCACACTCACTAACTCTTAAACCAGCAGAATACATAAACTCAACCAACAATTTATCCCTTAAATTACCAGCCGCATTAATCAAAGCCTTAACTTCCTCTTTTGTCAGCACATCAGGCAATCTCCTTTGTTTTTTAGGTGTTTTAATATCAACCGTCACACCTTTTTTTAATATTCCATCATAAAAAAATCTCAGGCTAGATCTTGCCAAGGCAACTGATCCTGGACTGTTGCCCCTATCACTAATTAAATTAACCAAATATTGTTTTACATCATCTTGTTCGATTAGATTGGGGTCTTTTTGAATAAAATCTAAAAAACGCGCATTATAGTAAGAATACATCTTTATGGTCTGATTACTCCTGCCCTGAAGCTTTAATTCAGTCTCTATCCTCTGGATTACCTCTTTTTTGTTCATTTTATATAGGATTACTTAGGCGTATAATCAGCATTATACGAACTTCTATAAATAATTTGCTAGAAATAAAACTTTTAATCATTAATCAAATTTTTGGGTACACCATTAATAAAGAAGCAATCCTCATAATCCTTATGTCTGTACAAAGTAAAATCTTCATCAGTCTTATATTCATACACCTTACCATTAATTATGTCTGTTGGCTGTTTTTTAATAATATTGCCTGCTTTGTAAATAGTAGGATTTTTCCGCTTAACAAAGTAATCAACAACCTTTTCCCAGACCTCTGCCCCATCCTTTTGGGAAATAACCAAGGTTATGATGGGATAACTCTTATCAACTGATTTATCCATAAATACATCTGTTAGTATGATGGCATTCTTGTTATTCACCTTTAATTTGTTGCATATATCTGAGTAGAGCTTTCCAGACACAGAATCTGCCATATCCATACTGCCCGGCATAAAATTGCTTAAAGCAGGTACAGAATACACAGCATCAACCAAATCTATTAGATTAGAATCATTATCAACCCTTTTTACCTTTTCCATTAAATCAAAACTATTGCTAGTAATAACCTGAGAGAAATCCTTTAAACCTTTATAATATTTCAAGAATCTTATGGTGTTCTCCCTTAATTCTCCTCCAATATCAAGGGTACCATCCCAATCTAAGAATATAGTATGATTTTTCCTTTTTGGCCCGTGTAATTTGTGAATTTTGTATTCCCCCATCACTTTAAACTTAAGCGCACCATTGTTCACTACTTCTGCTAAAGTTTTTCCTTGCTCAAGATGAGCAATCATATAATAAAATAAAGCTGTTCTTATATGTCCATCATTATAGAGGTGATCAGAAATCTCTAACTTTTTTGATGGGTTCACATCCCTCATCAATTCCTCTAATTCAAGAGGGTTGTCTACAGCACCCACAGCTTCTAAAGGATTCATAGTAATAATATCATCTCTACTAGACATCTTACTATTCTCCCATATATGTGATTTTCTCTTAAAAAAACTAAGATACCTCTTGATTAATTTATCCATAACTATACTACTCCCTAGTTATGACTATTTAAAGATTTCTATTAGAATTAACCCAAATAACTCAATCTCTTCTTTTTCTGCTCACTACTAACCGCTTTTGTCCTTTCTAGTAAATCTTTTATCTTATCCTCGAAAACAGCAGCCATCTTGATCAAAGGTTTATAATCTATTTTTAATCCTAGATAGGCGTCTAATGCCTTGATTATTTCAGCAGCTGCTTTTGAATCAGGCAAAGAAGTGTGCGTTTCTGCCAAAATACAAGAAAAAGGTGTTTTCAATCTTTTAAGCAACAGCGCACCTGTTACTCCTATTATTATGCCCTCTCCTAAGGGCTTTAAACCAACCTTTTTCAGTAATTTTTTCTTTTTTTCAGTGTTTGTATAAAAGAATGTTCTTGCTTTTCCTATCTCTGTAGAGCCAACACCCTCTATACTTATGATCTCTTTTGCATCCAGCTCTGCTGCAAGCTTTTCTAGAACATCTGCAATCTTCCATTCCAAACCAGTTGGAGAGGTAATTGCATGCAGTATTATTAGGTTGTATTGCTTGTTATAAAAAACACCCAATGGCTGTACAACCTTATCACCATGAATAGCAGCCAAAGCAGGCAGCTCTTCAGATTTAACCCTGCCTATCATCTCTGTTTTCAAATGATTAATAAGAAATTCAGTTGTAATTGTTCCAACTAAACCAAAACCAGGAAAACCTTCAATTATTGTTACTTTTTTTGGCTTTTTGTAAAGCTTTAGTTCCATACTTACCAGTTTAATTTATTGGATATATAAATCTTTTGTTTCAACGTCGAGGAATAACATCTTAATCCCATGCTTTTGCTATCTCTTCACCAATCCACCTAATTTTTGTTAATAAAACCAGTAGTTCATGTTCAATTTTAGTTATGGTTTTATTTATTTGCAAAGCCTTTAATGCTCTTTCCTCAATCTTTTTAACCTTTAAAATATGATCAATATTCTCACATTTGTAATTTTTATTAAGAATCTTATTTGCAACATCAAATCCAGATAATATAGCAAAATATATCCCTTCTCCTGTTAAACCAGATGCAAATCCGGCTGCATCACCAACCAAGAATTTACTCTTAAATTTGTATCCCCTATAATCAGTATTAATTACACCAGCTTGAAATTTGGCTTTTGAAACATCAAATTCATCTTTGCACCAATCATCAAAATTTTTCTTTAATCTTGAAATGTTCTGCCCCAAACCAACTCCAACACCAATAGATGTATGGTTTTTATGAGGAAAAATCCAACCATACCATGACCCAAATTTATCTACATCAAAAAAGAATTCAAGATATTTAAATGGCTTTTTAGTAATATACTGTAGTCCTTCTCCTATAAATTTTTCTGGCAATCCTAAACTCTTCCTTACAATTGAATTACTCCCATCAGCACCAATCAGGTAATCAAATTTTATCTCTTTATTTCCGACGATAAGAGAATTTTTCTTTATTTTTGTTACTCCATGATCCAATCTTATTTCAGCACCAGCTTTTCTCGCAGCATTAGCCATATATTTTCCAAGTTTCTTTCTTTCAACTGTAAACCCAATTACTTTTTTGAAGTTTATCTTTGTTGTATCATGTGGGCTATGTAAAATGGCAGTTCTAAAAGATCTCCCAAGCACTTTTTTAGGAATAAAATCCAGTATTTTTGTGGTGACTCCTCCAGCACAAACTTTATCTCCAACCACTTTATTTTTCTCTAGAATAAGAACACTTTTTCCAGCATTTGACAAAACCTCTCCAGCCTTTAATCCAGCAGGCCCTGCACCGACGATAACTACATCATATTTTTTCATAAATAAGGGGTAACTAAGACTAATTTATAATCTTTACTATCCTAACAAAAAATATTTAAACAACAAAAATAAAATTAGTTTAAAATGGTTCACATAGACCAATTTCGTTTTGGTTATTTTATCATCGATGGTAAAGAGTATGATTCAGACATAAGAATCGTCGATGATATGATAGAGATATGGCATGATCATGGCTTGAGCTGGGATGATGTGCTGCCAGCTGTAAAAGCAAAGCCAGAAATCATAATAATTGGCACAGGCTCGTCAGGAGTTGTGCAGGTTTCCGACGATATAAAAGAAAAAATTAAAGCAGAAGGAATTCAACTTATCGTCGAGAAAACCCAAGAAGCATGCCGTATTTACAATGATTTAAGAAAAAAAGAAAAAAAGGTAGCAGCTGTGCTTCATAGCACTTGCTAAGCCGCCTCTCTATCTACCCTTGCTGCCATTTCCCATAAATCATATTCTGTTTTTTTTGTAAGCAGGTTTTCTATGTCACCAAGATCGCTTGAGTATGTTGATAATTTATCAGCAGAGTAACCTTTATTTCTTAAATCTATAATCTTTTCTCTTAAATCATTTACGTCTCCTCTTAAACCAATAATCAACAATATTGCGTCTTTTATGATAATGCCTAATTTTTTTGCCTCTCCTCTAACATTTATTCCGAAATTAGTGACCATATCACTTAACTCTTTTGCTATGCCCTCTTTTCCAACTTTTTTAACCAAGCCTTTAATCTTCTTCAAAGTACGTTCTCCTACTTTTACATCTGCCTTCATTTGGCTTTCTAATCTTTTTATTTCTCTTGCTCTTCTTTCTGCTGATATGAACTCTCTTATCTTCATGCCTACTGTTACTCTTTCCCTCTTCAAGTAGTCTTGTGCATCTTTTCTAATCTTCGCTGTTTGACCTTTTAATGAACTTTTTCCAATTACTGTAAATCTTTTTATTGCTTCATCGATCTTAGGATCTTTGCCTTTTGTTCCTTCTAACAGCTCAGCTGCTTCTTTGAATCTTTTAACTAATCTATATGCAGAAATCATAGCATTTTTACCTATTAATGTCAAGTCAACTCTTCTATCATCCATGTTATCCAGAAGGTCTGTCACACCCTTATCAATTCTTCCTTCATCTATTTCTTTTATACCCTCGCCTATTTTTACCTTGATTTTATCAACATCTTCTATTAATTCTCTTGTTTTTCTTGCAGCCCTCTTGGCTTTTCTTACTAACTTTTTTTCCCTTCCGATTTCCCATAATACTGGCATTTTTTATCACCTTTTAATTAATCATAATAATTATTACTTGCTAATTGATAACTTTTATTTCATAAACCAATTAGTTTTTATAAACTTTTCTAACAACAACTTGATAGTTATTTTTTTAATAAATAAGTAAACTTTGGATAGGGCAAATTTTTCAAAAATTGCCATTTTTTTATCACCTTTTTCTAGCTTCTTCTACTGATTTACAAAATTCAGCGCATTTCTCCAAAAACTTAATTATTAAATCTTTTACGGCCCCCATTCTAGGAACTTGTTCTTTTAATGCGAATGGCTTTCCTACATATTTTTCTCCTAGTTCTCTACAGACATAATCTTCAAAGGCCATAACATTGCCGTACATTATTCTTAGATCATGATAAAACATGCTTCTCAATTCTTCATTTTTTGTAGGTTCTACAAAAGAGCTATATACATTTTCTGCCTTTTTATATACCTCCTTTATTTTATCAAAACCAAAGTCTTTTTTCTTTTTGATTAATTTAATTATATAATAAACAGGCCTCTTTTTCCAAGTGCTTTCATGTTCTTTCTTAATTGCTTCAGCTTCCTTTATAAGCCTACCAATAGCATCAACCTCTTCTTTGACTTTTCTAATAAGATCACCAAACCTAGCAGAGATAGCATCTTCCTTAGCCATCAACAATTCTAATCTTTTTTCTTCCTCAGTTTGCCATTTAACTTAACTTTCTCTTTGTTCTACAGTTTTATCTAGTGCTTTTTGGAGATGCTCTTCTATAATAATGGCCTCTTCACAACTTTTCCTTGCAGGAATATACTCTCCAGCTTCAATATTTCTTCTTAATCCATCAATCTTTGCATTAAACTGAATGTTCAATCCTTCAATTTGATCTTTGATTTTTTTAAGCGCTTCTAAATGTTGATTTTTTCCTTTTATTAATTCTTTAATTGAGTTAGCTAATTTATCTACTTTTTCAGTAAACATCCTTCCTATCTCTTCGGATTTTCCTGGAACTAATTTTTGCATGTCTTCCATTCTTTTAATTGCTACTTCAATTATTCTTGTGTTTATTTCATCTTCAGTAGCATTGATCTTCTTAAGATCAGTTATCAAAGAGTCTAAAAATTCAATAGTACTTTTCCTGTCAGGTTTTGCTTTATTTATTTTACTAGAAATCTCAGAAAGCATTGCATCAACCAGTCGCTTAGCTTCTTCAGTTGTTCCTGCATACTGTACTTTACCAAGCAAATCTCTTATTGTTGTTAATGTTTCAATCTGACTTTTATCTTTCAAACCTTTTAATGCCTTTTCGCAATCCTTTAAAGTATCTTTTTCCTTTTTGATATTCTTTTTTTGAATCCACCCCTGCTCCTTTTCATCTCTTGTTTTTTTGTGTACATCCCTCTCAGCAGGACTCATCTTTATTTTTTTAACAAGCAAATATAGCAAATAAATACAGAAACCAAGAGCAGCTATATCAAAGAATGGCCTTATTATTTTAGATGCTGCTATCCAGCTCAAAGCAGGCACAGCAGGGAATACATTTCCCAGCACCATAAAAACTATTAATCCTGCGATAAGATATTTCCACCAATCCTTTGTGAAGCTTTTTTCTAATTTGAAAAGTTTTGCCAATCCAATCGTTAAAACTATAAATAATGCAAGCATAAAATAAGGAAGCAACCCACCAATCATAGTTGGTATTCCTCTAAAAGTTCCAGTTGCCACACTAATCCCCGGTATCTTTATTATTCCTCCTTTAGCAAACTCAAAAG
>SDBU01010892.1_pt1 | contig 10033 bp, 15 predicted proteins | sample 2277071 | NCBI WGS metagenome assembly SDBU01 (sample SAMN10397929, study PRJNA504765) | marine sediment metagenome | isolation source: marine sediment core GS08_GC12, 126 cmbsf | place: Arctic Ocean: Gakkel Ridge, Loki's castle | collected 2008 | reverse complement strand
TCGCCGATGGTTTCTATCATGCCGGAGAAGTTGAGGACCACGCAGATGAAGTAGCGCAGATAGTTGGCAGAAATCCAACGACAGGATATTGATATGAAGACAATCAAACACTGCCATTGTAATGTTTGTGACCACGCTTTTCGCAGTAAAAGAAAAAACAATGCGAGAATTAAATGTCCCGAATGTAAATCTGGGCAATCACTCTCAATTAAAGAAGACTATCTGGTTTTGGTATATAGCAGAGGGCAACAACAGAAGGCTGATTATGACAGAAATAGATGAACTACAACACCTCGCAGAAGATTTGTTCATATGTGCCTACGGTCCTAGTGTGGCATATTTTGATATTCCCCAGAAAAAAGCCGATCCTATCAAAGTCATATATTGCACATATGCGATTGAAGGTCCGTCGAAAGAGAAACTAGAAACCTGGATGATTGATTGCGTACTTAAACCACTAGCTAAACTTGGCGGAACCTATCTTTGGTGGAGACTCCATGACTATTTTAATTTTGAGCAAAATGATGACAAGGATGCCTGGCAAATCATGACACGCATTGCTGTACTTAATAGTGATCTTGAGCCGATTGTGCTTGACGATGTGGTAAAACCCCAGGGGGAGCCGATGAAGGAAATCCCAGAATGAGATATATCTGTGACTGTGGAAGCCAAGAATTCAAACTTGTTCCTCGCCAAAAGGACGGTCGAAAAAAAGGTGGCGGCAAAGCATTAGAGTGTGTAAAGTGCGGCGATCGAACAGACAAGCGCGGCAAACCATTTAAAACAATCAATGCCTAAAGAAGCAATCAAAGAGACCTCAGGAAAACCAGCCGAGATATTGGCGTTCTTTGCTGAACAAGACAATCTCATTGACTATATCGATAGTGAGGAACTTGGCAAACTCGGCCAGAAGTGTTCCCATGGCTTTGAAATCGATTATGAATCAATTGCCGAATGGCGAACGGACGTTGAGGAAGTCCGCGAACTGGCATCACAGATTACCGAGGCCAAGGTATATCCATGGCCAGATGCCAGCAATGTCAAATATCCTCTGATAACTGTAGCCGCCCTTCAGTTTAACGCCCGTGCATATCCGACAATCCTGAATAATTCCAATGTCGCCTTGGCCAAAGTAGTTGGCAACGATGACGGGATCCCTATTATTGAAAACGGCCAACCCGTCTTAGACGCAGAAGGCGCGCCCCAATGGAAAGTCCCCCCAGGGACAAAACGGGAACGCGCGGACCGTGTATCCAAACATATGTCATACCAACTCATGGAAGAAATGGACGAGTGGGATGACGATATGGATAAACTCCTTCTTGTCCTTCCGATAGATGGTTGCGCTTTCAAAAAAGTCCGCCGTGACGAGACACTTGGCCGGAATGTTTCGGAATTTGTTTTGGCCACCGATCTTGTGGTCAACAATTCGACCAAATCACTCCTGACCTGTCCCCGTATCTCACATATTATTCCGTTATATCCATACGAGGTTTTGGAACGAATTAATTTCCAGTTATTTCGAGACAAGGAAGATGGATATCTTGTTGATATTGAGGACGACAAGGACGAGGAAGTTCTCGAATTCATCGAACAGCATCTTCTTTATGATCTTGATGGAGATGGATATCCCGAGCCATACATAGTTACATTCGAGCGTGAGGGCGGGTATGTCGTTAGGGTTATTGCCAATTTTGATGCTGATGATATTGAAACAGATGATAATGGCGATATTACGAAAGTTACGTCAGGACAATTCTTTATCAAATACTCCTGTTTCCCGGATTCTCAGGGAGGATTTTACGACAAGGGATTCGGGCAACTTCTAAAGCCTATCAGCAATTCCGTTGATTCACTGTTAAATCAACTCATAGATGCGGGTCATCTTTCTAATACGGGTGGCGGATTTATTGCCAAGGGATTCCGGATCAAATCAGGCGCCCTGCGATTTACGCCCGGGGAATGGAAAAAGGTTGATGTTTCTGGCTTGGCAATGAAGGATTCAATCCTTCCGTTACCGGTCAGAGAGCCCTCGAATGTTCTATTCATGCTTCTCGGCTTACTCATCGATGCGGGCAAGGAAATCGCCTCGATTCAGGACGTGATGACCGGCGGCGGCGGCAAGAATATGCCAGCGACTTCCGTGCTGGCGATGATCGAACAGGGAATGAAGGTTTATAGCGCGATTTTCAAGCGCATTTACCGCTCCCTGAAAGGCGAATTGAAACTCTTATATACTCTAAATCGAGAGTATCTGGACGAGAAAGCATACTTCAATATTCTCGACGATACCGAGGCTATTTTCCAGAGTGATTACGAGGATAAAAGTCTCGATATCATGCCCGCCGCCGATCCAAATATGGCGACGGATATCGAAAAGGCCGCGAAAGCACAAATTCTTCTTCAGTTTGCCGAATGGCCGGAAGCAAATCGTGCTGTAATTATGATTGAGAACCTGAGAGCTACCGGCTTTACCGATCCCGAGAAATTCCTTGCCCCACCGCAAACCGAGCCAAGCCCCGAGCAACTTGCGGCAATGGCGGAATTAAAGTTGAAAGTCCGCGAGCTTGAACTGAAAGAAAGAGACAGTCAGATCAAGCGTCTGGATTGGTTGGCCAGTTCACTCAAGAAGGTTGCCGAGGCAGATGAAATAGGCGCGGACAACATTTTGAATGTCCAGGAATTATTGGCCGAAATGGCCTTAATCACAGAGGAAATGAAAGCAAATGCGAATGACGGAGGTGGAGTTCGAGGCGTGGAAGGAAAACAACAGATGGTTCTGGGAGCACCTGAAGGGGGTGGCCCAGGATTGCCGGGGGCTGTCTAATGCGGTAATTAGTAATTTGGTGCGATGCGACGACGGAACAGTTAGTCAATCTCGCCGGATTGCGCTTGAATCTCTGGTAAAATATGAGACTTTAATCGAGATTATCGAACTCGAATATGACGATATGTTCACGGACGGGCAGTTAGACAAAGAGAAAGACGATGAATAACCCATCAGGAATAATTCCCATCGATGACCGGGTTCTGGTCAGAATTCCTAAAGTGGAAGAAAAAACGTCTGGTGGCATTATTATGCCGCAAAAGGCGCGTGACAAAAAAGAACAGGCCACAACTGAGTGCCGGGTTATTGCCGTGGGCTCAATGGCCTATCAGGATTTCCGCGATCTTGGCATGGAGATTCCCATCAAAACCGGGGATATGGTTTGCATCGCGAGGTATGCTGGACAACTCCATACTGGAGATGACGGCAGGGAATATCGAATTGTCAACAGTGGCGACATAGCCGGAGTTAAGGTCAATGGCTGAAACACAGGAAGTTGAGGAAGAAACTCAAGAAGCCCCTGAGGAAGTTACAGAGATTGTTGAGGAAGAAGGGCCGTCAATTGAAGACCAAGCCCGTGCCATGGGCTGGCATGATCGGGATGACTTTGCCGGAGCACCCGAAAGATGGACGCCCGCTGATGAGTTCGTAAGAAGGGGTGAGGAAATCCTGCCGGTTCTGCGAGAAAACCAGCGGACAATGGGGGCCAAGATTCTCGAACTGGAATCACGCGCAAAAGCCCGCGAAGATTATTTCAATATGGAGGTCGCGGCGATGAAAAATCGCCATCAGGCCGAACTCGAAAAGGAGCGCGCGAAAGCCGTTGAGGATGGCGACATTGATAAATTCAATGCAACGCAAAAACAAATTGATGATCTGAATACGGCGCCACCAAGTGTTCAAAATGTTACCGCCGCCCCACCCGAGATCAAGCAGTTCATGGTCGATAATCCGTGGTATAAAACCGATGGCGAAATGACGAGATATGCCGTTTCGGAAAGCAACTATGATGTGGAAACGAATCCAGAATTAACGCTTAAACAAAACTTGGAAAGGACTTTAAACAAAGTGAAGGCAAGGTTTCCTGAAAAGTTTGGAGAACAGCCAATGAGAACGTCAAGACGCGCCCCACAAGTTGAGGCTGGCCGCAGGACTGTTGCGAAGAAGAATTCAAAGACTTATGGGAACATGCCGACGGAAAGTCAGACAGCGTGTGATCGGGCCGTTCATATAGGAATGTGCCGGGATCGGGAAACTTTTGTGAAAAATTATTATGATTCAATAGGAGCCGAATAATGAAATGCCAAGCCATCAAGAAAAATGGATTTCCCTGTGGCGCCAATATAAGGGATGGTGAGTTTTGCCATATTCATCTTCGGTCAAGGGCGCGGGAAGAAGCAAAAAAGAAGGAAAATCCTGTTGTTACAGTCGAGACAGAGGCCGTGGATGACATCAAGAAAAAAGTAAAAGCGCTGAAAAAACCAAAGGCCGACACGGAAATTGATATAAGGAAAAGAGCAAAAGAACGTAGAGAAAAACGGAAAGCAGAATCCGTAAGACTTGGAAGACTGCCAGGACAAAAGTTAATAGCTCCGAAACGCCCGGGATATCACAGGCATTTTGCAAATGATGTTGGCACAAGACTTGACGACCTTCAGGATAAGGGCTATACGTTTGTTACTGAGTCCGTAGAGGGCGACGCCGAAATTCGATCCACCGACATAGGCACTCGCAAAAGTCTGGTGGTCGATCAGCAAAAAGGCGGCGGTGAAATCACCGCATATCTCATGGAAATCCCGGACGAATGGTTCCGGGAAGATCAGCAGGAAAAAGAGAAACGCATTCGCGCCCGCGAAGAACAGATTTATCGGGTTGCGGATGACGGCAAAGGCATTGGGCAGTCTAGCTCCAACGTCTACGATCCTCTAAAGGGGCGTGGTGCGTATAATCCAGGGAGATAGACTAAAATGAATTCTCTTTGGAGTGCTTTAAATGGCAAATGCCGACTCTCCTATTGGTCTGCGGCCTATCCGCCACCGCAACGGGGCGCCCTATTCGGGTAGCGCGTCGCTCTATCATGTTAATGATTCTCAGGTTATTGCCCCCGGCGATCCTGTAATTGTCACCGGTTCCGCTGATGCAGGCGGTATTCCCTCTGTGGTGAGAGCAAGTGCTGGCAGCACCAATCGAATTACCGGTGTTATGATATCAAGGGTCGCTGGTGATGGTAGTCTTCTTCAGGACGACACACTCAACACCACTGCCTCAACCGCTCAATACCTTCTCGTTGAAGACAACCCGGATGTTGTGTTCGAGGTTCAATGCGATGGTGCTTTCGCCGTTACGGACGTTAGCGCCAATGCGAACCTGACAGCGGCGGCGCCCGTTGCCGGAAAGTCTCAATGGGAAGTGGATTCAACCAGCTTCGATGTGACGGCTACCTTGCAAGTCAGGGTGCTTCGTATTGTGAGGCGGCTGGATAACGAAGTTGGCACTAACGCAAGTCTTGAGGTGATGATTAATCTTCATACTCAATCGACCGGCGTTGGTTCGCTCGGCATATAGGGAGCTAGATTATGGCTGTTGGAATTATCACGACTGGCTCATCTCCAAAATCCTTATGGCCGGGAATTAAAGACTGGTGGGGACAGAGTTACGACGCACATGAAAAACAGTATATGTATCTGTTTGATGTGCAAACCTCGGAAAAGTCCTACGAAGAACTGGTCGAGGTTATTGGCTTTGGTCTTGCCCCCGTGAAAGAACAGGGAACCTCAGTCCAGTACTCCAGTTGGCGTCAGGGTTTTGTCGATCGGTTCACACACAAGGCTTATGCTTTGGGTTTTATCGTCACCAAAGAGGAACTTGCCGACAATCTCTATGAGAAGGTCGTTATGGACCGCACCAAGCGATTGGCGTTCTCTGGGTATGTCACGAAAGAAATCGTTGGGGCCAACGTCTATAACCGGGCGTTCAATGGTTCATTCGTCTTTGGCGACGCCTCGACGCTTATTGCAAATGATCACATCACGGATGATGGCACTCAGTCTAATCTTCTTGCGACCGCCGCTGATTTGTCCGAAGCCGCGATTGAGGATATGATCATTCAGATCGACGATGCGAAGGATTCCGCCGGATTGCAGATCAGCATCAAACCTACTGTTCTTATTATCCCGACAGCACTTCAGTTCGATGCTGATAGAATTCTCGGTTCGGTACTTCAGAACGACAGCGCCAACAATGCCATCAATGCATTGCGTTCGATGGGTTCGATTCCACAGGGGTGGAGAAAGAACAACTTCCTCACCGATACCGATGCTTGGTTTATCCGAACTAACATTCCCAATGGTATGGTATGGTTCCAGCGTGAGGAAATTCAGTTTTCCGAGGATAACGACTTTGATACGGAGAACATGAAGTACAAGTTTTATGAGCGCTATGAGCCGGGCCGAGCGGACTTCAGAGGCGTCTTTGGAACTCCGGGAGCGTAACTGAAACCGAAAAAATAAACCCCCACTATGTCCCTGGTGAGTAAGCGGCGGTTCGATTCCGCTGGGCATTAAGGAGAACCACCATGACTATAACCAATTTCCCAAACGGCGTATCGAGTTTTGGCATTCCCCAACTCGGGGATGGTATTCCCAGTACTTACGGAGAGTACATCTTTGTTGATCCCGATTCTGCCGGAGCCGACAACGGTAGAACAATGAAAAACGCTTTCAGAACCGTTGGGCAGGCTGTTACGAAGGCCGTGACTAATACCCACTCCGTTATTTTAATGAACGCCAATAGTGCTCATTCTTCAGTAGCCGGGACCAATGATGAGCTTACGCTTACCAAAAGCCGCGTTCACTTTGTCGGTCTGGGTGGCGGTTCTCGTTATCTCGGGCAGCGCACGCGTTGGACCATGGGTGTAACGACTGGGACGGCGATTGCCATTGTGCAAAACACCGGCGTCGGCAACACATTTACTAATATCAAGTTTGATTCGTCTGACACATTATCCACCAGCAAATACGCTTTTGCGGATGGCGGTGAATATACCCAGATGACAAACTGCGAAATTGTCCATTCCGGCCAGTTAGGCGTTGTTTCTGCCGCGCCCCTGCTTTGCAATGGTGATTCAGCGTATTACCTGCATTGTGCCATAGGCTCCTTGGTTCATATCTGGAGTGTGGCGGCGCAAAACGTGCTTTTCACTCGCGTGACAATTCCCGGCAAGGTCGCCCGCGATGTGATCTTTGAGGATTGTTTGTCGCTGTCCAAGACCTCCGACGCGTCTTTTGTGCATCACAGGGGCGTTGGAGCGACTGCGATTGAACGAATGCTGATTTACAAAGGGGAGTGCGGCTTCATTAACGCTAGGCTCGGGTCTGCTAACCCGGCTCAATGTGTAGGCTTTTCGGCTACTCAAACCGAGGGCGATATTGTTATCGGGCCTAGTTGTTACGACCGGGGCAATACTGCCGTATCTACAACTACAGGGGTATTCATTTACAACTCTGGTGCTCCTAGCAACGCTGGCAACTCGGGAATTCAAGCTGCGTGATTTATGAATACGGTTGTGAGTGTGGCGCCAAATGGGATGAAACCCGAAAACTGTGCGATGTTTACGCGCCCGCGTATTGCGAATGTGGAAAGAAGGGAACCAGAATTATTTCCGCCATTCCCTCTTTCGTCCACAAAACACACCCGGACGTTAAGCAGGACATGCATGAATTAGTAGCGGGCATTCCGGGCAATCATACGGAGATTTAGACTGACCAATTCGGTCACTGTTTAACCTTACAGACCCCCAGAGGGCAACGAGGTCATCATGCCAAGAGTCAAACACAACGCACTTCATCAATTTGCCGCCGGTTATAATAATCAAGCCGTTAATGGTCCTGATGTACCATTTCCAACGCCCGGAATGCAGAACTGGAAATGGGTAATCGAGGATTTTGCCAATGGCATATTATGGACTGCTGACAATGTTCAGTATGAATTAACTGTTGAGGGCGTCACTCCGGCGCCTGTTGTGGCGGCAAATGGTGTTTCCCTGCCTACTCTTGCCAGCGACAACACATCGACGCTACTCCAGTGGACAACCCCGAATCTTCAGGTCGGGGCAAACACCAAGAGATTCTGGCTTGAGACCTCGGTTATGCTGACAGCAGCCGCCATGTCCGCAAACGAGACGTTCATCGGCTTTACTTCGGACCAGCAAGGAACCAACTTTGTTGCCGCCAATGGCTTGGCATGGGCGTTTGATGACGGATTTGGATTTGGTAAGTTGGACACAGCGACAGAGATTGATTTCATTGCCCGCCAGAGCGATGTCGAACAGACAGTCGGCCTTGGTTCGACATTTGTCACTGCCACCCGGATAACGCTGGCATGTTATTATGACGGAGTGAATTATCAAATCTTCAAGGACGGAGAACTGGTAGTAAGTTCCGCCCAAGAGGTTTTCAATGATGACGCGGCAATAGGTATGTCCGCTTACTGCAAATCTGGCACAGGCGCGGTCCAGTCTCTTTTGGTAAATTATGTGGCAATAGGGACAGAACTCTAACGAACAGGTGAGAACGACATGGTAAATGCTATCACCAGCCACGTAATAATCAACGGCACCCGCAATTTAATTCTCTCGTTCAATATTATCGCGGACGGTTCTGGGGATTATGTTGATTTTCCTCTTGTGAACGTGTTTGATTTCACGGGAGCCGATCAATTCCAACCCAATAATTTCAAGGTCATGAAGGTTTGTGGGAGAAATGGGGTTGGAACAACTTTCCAACTCAAATTCGGCGACACAAGCAATAATCACAGGCTATTCTTTGAATCTATTCCAGAGCGGGAATTCGACCAACATTGGATGGGCGGGTTATCGACACTTCTGTCTAATCCTGATATGACGGTCAGGATTAATACATCGGGATTCGATGCGGCGGACGACACAATCAGTCTGACGCTCTGGATCAAGAAGAAAAGACAACTGGATAACGTCTGATGCCCGCGAGAGTTCTACATAAACGAAAGGGCGTGGCCAACTTCTATAGTTCCGGAAACAATAATGTAGAATGTGACCGAACCGGATTCAAGATGAAGGCCAATATGTGCCGCTTGGAGTGGAATGGCTTTCTTGTACGTTGGGAAAGTTGGGAACCCCGGCAGCCACAGGATTTGCTTAGAGGATTCCCCGACAGGCAACAGCCGGTTATTTCACGTCCTGGAACCGGTGATAAATTTTTAGAACCTGGAGAAGTCAAAGCAGAAGATTTGTAATGCTAACTCAAGAAAGATTGAAAAATCTATTATCTTATGATCCCAATACTGGGATTTTTATATGGCGAGAAACCCGAAATCAACTTTCTCGCAGGGGGTCAACCGCTGGCACTACGAAAGATGATGGATATATTCACATCAAAATAGACGGGCAAAAATATTTCGCACATAGATTAGTTTTTTTATACGAAACAGGAGAATTCCCGCCCAATCAAGTTGATCATATAAATCACAAGAATGCCGATAATCGCCGCGAAAATCTTCGTTTATGTACACAATCTCAAAATCAAGGAAATAGTATTGTTAGAAGTAGCAGCAATTCGGGATATAAGGGTGTTTCGTGGTACAAAGATTATAATAAATGGATGGCACATATCCAAAGAAACAACAAACGGACAACTCTCGGCTATTTTAATTGCAAACATGAGGCGGCTAAAGAATATAATAAGAGAGCAGAGGAATTTTGGGGCGAATTCGCTTGTTTAAATCAAATATCAACAGATCATTAATGACCCATGACACTCAAGAGAACTCGCAGCGATATTATCGAGAACGCCCTTGATCTCATTGGCGCCAAAGCGGCTGGCGAGCCCGTTTCCGCCGAAGATGGAGCAAGCGCGGCCACGGCCCTCGACTGGCTTGTAAAATCCTGGCAGAACAGCGGCGCCCATTTGTGGGCTCGCAACAGCGCGGTACTGTTTCTCCAGCCTACCCAAATCGAATACCAACTTGGTGGTACCAATACCGATAACGCCACTGAAACATTCTCTGAAACAACAACATCGGCTGCCGCCATTGCTGACGCCACGCTTCTCCCTGTAGATTCTACCGTGGGAATGACGGTTGGGGATTTTATCGGAGTAAATCTCGATAGCGGTTCTGTTCATTGGACGACGATCAAAATCGTTCTCCCAAATACGCTAGACGATGCGCTAC
>SDBU01010891.1_pt1 | contig 10035 bp, 8 predicted proteins | sample 2277071 | NCBI WGS metagenome assembly SDBU01 (sample SAMN10397929, study PRJNA504765) | marine sediment metagenome | isolation source: marine sediment core GS08_GC12, 126 cmbsf | place: Arctic Ocean: Gakkel Ridge, Loki's castle | collected 2008 | reverse complement strand
TAATCTATCCCGAAAAGATCAAGCAATTCTTCAATTTTATCTTTTGGTTTTTTTAAATTATATAAGGACGCAAAAAATTCAAGGTTTTCCCTTCCGGTAAGGCGCCAGTAGAAACTTCTCTCCTGGGCGGAGACCATGCCAATAGATGACTTAATCTTATTGTCATCAATACCCAGACGCCAACCATTTACAATCACGCTGCCTTTGTCTGGGAGTATCAAGGTGGCTATTATCTTTAACAAGGTGGTCTTTCCCGCGCCATTTGGCCCGAGAATACCGAGTATCTCTCCTTTCTTAAGAGAAAACGAGAGATCTTCAAGCGCTCTGATCGGCTTTCCATGCTTGAGATCAAGCCTGATTAACTTACGGAAGGACAAAGAGGGGGTAAAATCCTTGGTTAATTTTTCTACATTTAGTATGTGTTTCATTTAATTAGCTTCTCGTTTTTAGTAATATAACACAATGAGAAAAGCTTGACAAGCGTTTTGTTATATGATATTATCACGATAATCGTACTTATAATAGGATAACATATATCATACCAAATATACAGGATAATACTATACATAAGGAATAGCAGATGAGTAATTTTAAAAAATATAGCATTATACTTAGCCTTTTTATGTTTTTGTTCGTCTCTATTTCCGGGTGCAGCGGATGGAGGTCGAGACAGAGCCCGCGGCTTTTTACAAGCAAACGAAATGCCCCGCTTACGATACTTGCGCACGAAACTAAATTTGAAGTTCCTAAACTCGCAGATTATCGAATAGGCATTGACGATATTCTTGAAATTTTTATGTTTCGACATCCCGACCTTTCCAGGGATGTAATCGTAAGGCCTGACGGCAAGATATCATATCTATTGATCGGGGATCTTCAAGCGGCGGGACTTACGGTGGCGGAATTAGACGACAGTATTACCAAGGGATTTGAAGTCTATGTTGCTAACTCATTAGATGAGCCTATGGAGCAACCGCTAAAGGAGGAATACCTAATCAATTTAGGCGACAAATTAAATATTTCAGTATGGGAAGAACCGGATTTTTTAGTAGATGTTATTGTGCGCCCGGACGGCAGGATCTCTTATCCTTTGGTCGGGGATATGAAAGTCTACGGAAAGACAATAGAAAAATTTGATGAAGAATTAACTGAAAAATTGCGCGAATATGTAAAAGAGCCTCTTGTTTCAATTATGCTTACCAAGATGGGGATAGGGGAGGGCTTGTCCTTTATAGCTGGTTTTATAAGCATGTACTTAGAAGAGAAGCCGGATATATCAGTCTTAGTAAAACAATTTGGCTCAAGGAGCGTTATAGTATTGGGCGAGGTAGAAGAGCCCGGAGTCTACAGCTTACAGGGAAATGTAAGGTTGTTAGATGCGATAGGTTATGGCGGAGGCTTTACCGATAATGCGGTAAGGGATAATGTATTTGTAATCAGAGGCGACATATCTTCCGATCCCGTGGTTATAAGGGTAAACGCATGGGATATAATCAGGCGCGGCAATTATCTCTTGAATATACCGCTTCAAGATCAGGATGTAGTTTATGCGCCCCGCAGCATTGTCGGCAACTATAATGTGCTTTTAGAACAAGTTAGCCCAACCTTGGGTCTCATAAAGGAAAGCACTAATATATTTCTTAACTTACAGTCATTGGGTATAATGCCCGTAGGGCCCACAGCGGACGCAGACTAATAAAAACCATGTTTAATTTGGACCTATTGATAAAATGCCACAATATGAATTAAATTTAAGAGATTATTTAAGGATTTTCCGCAAGAGAAAATTTACTATATTTATAGCTCTGTTTGTTGTAATGATGACTAGTTTTTTTTATCTTTCTATACAGCAGCCGGCATATGAATCCTCCACTACAGTTAAAATACTAGAACGACAGACCATAGCAGGGATGCTTAAGGAATGGATTGTTTATACACCGGCAGATTTAATGCAATCACAGGCTAAAATAATAATAGGATTTCCAATTATGAAAGAAGTAGCTTTACGTTTTGGCCTGATAGATGATAGCACCCCTATTTCAAAAGTTCATAGTGTGGTGTCAAACTTGCAAGGCAAGATAACCACCGAGACAATTGAACGGACAAATATTATTAGAATTACTGCTATTGCAGACAATGCTAATGAGGCCATGGATTTAGCCAATACCGTTGCCCATGTTTATGTAGAAGAAAATTTATTGGAAAAGAGGAGAGAAGCTAGCGCCGCGCGTCAATTTATTAAAGAACAATTGTCTGATTTAGAAGCAAGATTGGAAGATGGAGAAGAGAGATTGCAGAAATTTGATGAAGAAGCAACAGGCATCGGGCCGTCCGAACCGATTCATAAAAAATTGATGGATTTGGAGTTTGAATTGGCTTCCACTTCACAGAGATATACCGATAAACATCCTCTTGTAATGCAGCTTAAAGGACAGATTAAAGAATTAAAGGAGCAAGTTGGAGATTTTTCCGGTAAAGATTTGGAATATGCAAGAGTTACTCGCAGAGTCGGGGTCAACAAGAAACTTTATGCTATGCTTAAGGAGAAACTTGAAGAAGCACGTATTTCCGAAGCCCAGAAGGTAGGCGATGTTTCTATAATTGATCCGGCAACCATGCCCCGTTCTCCTGTGGGCCCACCGAAAGAAATGGTTATAGTCATAAGTGGAATAATGGGGCTAATATTAGGTGTTGGCCTTGCTTTTATGTTTGAAGCTTTAGATACCTCAATCGGAACCATAGAGGATGTGGAAAAATTAGTGAGCTTACCCGTATTAGGGGTTATTCCTTCTGTTTCAAGCGAGCTAAAAGAAGAAAAGAATGTTTTTGCAAAATTTATGAGAAAAATTTCACCTGCCAGAAAGACGAGTGCCGAGGAGGCTTATATACGTTTGATCGTTCATCATGAGCCCAAGTCTCTTATGGCAGAGGCCTATCGTAATCTTCGCACCAATCTTAAGCTTGGCCCATCCCGAAAAACTTTTCTTATTACCAGCGCTGGACCCCGTGAAGGCAAGACCACGATTTTGACAAATTTGGGTTTAACTATAGCTCAAAAAGGCGCAAAGACACTGTTAGTCTCTTCTGACTTAAGGCGCCCTGCAGTGGCTAAGACCTTTGGCATGAAGAGAGAACCTGGTTTAAACGAGGTTATAACAGGGGTGGCTGACTTAGATGGTGCCCTGAGGAATATTTCAGATATTATGCTGGGAGATATACAATTTGATGAAATAATGAAGACTCCGGGTATAGAAAATATATGGATTCTTCCCTCAGGACATCTGCCTCTCAATCCCGCAGAAATTTTAGAATCCAGGGAAGTGTTAAAAATATTTGAGGAGCTTAAGAAGAGATTTGATGTTATACTTTTTGATTCCCCTCCTATCCTGGCCATAACTGATGCCAGTCTGTTAGCTACTAAAGTAGATTGTATTATTTTATGTTATGAGATTGGCAGAACCGCAAGAGCCGCCCTTTTGCGCGCTAAGATTCAGTTAGAGTCAATAGGCGCTAAAATCTCAGGCGTGGTTCTAAACCACATCACGCCCCAGACCGAGACGATGGCATCCTATCCGTATTACTCCAGATACAAATATCGATATTATGGGAAGGAGGAAAAATCGGGGAAAGAACGTAAAGCTGGGCAGAGAGGAGATGTATCCCCGAAAGATGAGGTATAAAATTTCCTCATAATACCATAACTTAGAAAAGGGGCTATAATAGCCCCTTTAATTTTAGACTCTTATGGATGTTTGTTAGAGAGGATAGAGATTGTATCTTATCTTAATCATTATTTTCTTAATTTTGCTTTCCTGGCTTCTAATATTTACTTTGAAATCCATTGCGAAAGGGGTAAACCTCTTATTCGCTTTAGGAGCGATTTCTCTTTTAGCTGTAGGCAGTCTGATGGTAATTAATTATTATTATGAGCGGATAAATCCATTGGCTGTGATCTTATTATTAATCATCACCTTTGCTTTAGTGATGTTTTATTACGTTCGTCGATTACGCTGAAGAAGAGATATCTATGCATAGAAAGAGCGGACAGACCATATTTGCTGTTTTGGTTTCTTTAGTACTACTTATCTTTATAATGTTTTTAAGTGTCTCTAAAACCCCTTTACAGATCCTTCCTCTCGTTCTTCTCCTCGCCCCGATAGTATTTATCATAACTTTTATCAATACCGATGCAGCATTAATTATGTTAATCTTTTCTATGCTTCTTTCTCCTGAGCTGAAGATAGCGGAAGTTCCGTCACGGGCGGTAGTTGTGCGCATAGATGATATCCTGATCTTTGTGGTCTTCTTCAGCTGGTTAGCTAAGACGGCAATAAATAAGGAATTGGGACTCTTGAAACGCACCCCGCTCAATCCGTTGATAATCGGTTTTATCTTCGTCTGTATTTTTTCAACCGGCATAGGGGTATTGAGCGGTCATGTCCGTCCCTTAAAAAGTTTTTTTTACATCATAAAATATATTGAATACTTTATGCTCTTCTTTTTAGTAACCAATAGCATACGGGACAAAAAGCAGATAAAGACCTTCGCTGCAGTCTTCTTAATAACCTGCGCTATAATTTGCGCTTACACCATACCGCAGATTGGAGTCCTGGGCCGCACTACCGCGCCTTTTGAAGGAGATGTAGGTGGGCCTAATGCATTAGGGGGCTACCTGGTCTTGTTATTTGCGGTATGTATGGGTTTTTTCTTATACAGCCCATTACCGGTCTGGCAGTTTTGCTCAGGGGCATTGGCATGCTTTATAATACCCGCCTTTTTATTTACACTTTCAAGAGGAAGCTATCTCGCTTTTATCTTTATGTATCTGACTTTAATTATATTAACTAAGAAGAAAAGACTCTTGCTTATCGGCGCGTTGATATTAGCTATTTTTATCCTCCCTGTTATTTTACCAGGCAGGGTAACTAACCGAATAACAATGACATTTATACCCGGCAGGGTCTATACACCTTTGGGGGCGCGTATAACTTTGGATGATTCGGCAGCTTCTCGTGTTGAGAGCTGGAGGACTGTCTTTAAAAAGTGGAAGAAGCAGCCCATTTTAGGTTATGGAGTTACTGGAGTTGGTCTGGTTGATACCCAATATCATCGCGTGCTGGGTGAAACTGGAATTATTGGGTTTTCAATATTTATTCTGCTGATAATCACAATCTTTAGACACAGTCTGCACATCTTTAACAATATAGAAGATGAATGGGCGCAAGGCTTGGCTTTAGGATTTTTGGCTGGATTTGTCGGATTGCTGTTTCATTGTTTTTCTGCTAATACTTTTATCATCGTGCGCATTATGGAGCCGTTCTGGTTTTTAGCCGCAATGGTAATTATGTTGCCAGATCTTGAAGGAGAAAAAAAATTTAACAAAGGTGTTTTGAAAGCTTGATCAAAAGAGAGAAGAAATGACTCAAGGGAAAAGAAGGCCACCCATAGCAGGCAATATATCTCCTAAGTATAGCAGTAAAAATTTTATAGCAAAGTTTCTAATGAAAAGGTTCTTTCGGGACTTAGACAGGCTGCTTTGTTCTATCAGGGTAAGAAAAGTTTTGGATGTGGGATGCGGAGAAGGGCATGTATCACAGCATATCGCTGATTCATTAAAGAAGGTTTTAAGACCACTGCCCTCGACGATGGTTTTGTGTGAGGTTAAAGGTTTCGATGCTTAAAATATCTGGAGTAGGCACAAGAAAGGTCAGAACCTATTTATTAATAATATTATCGGTCAGTTTAATATTGAGATTCTGCTCCGTCTTTCTATATAAAGTCCCGATCGAAAAAGACGGTGCTCGATATGATGCCATTGCTTCGAACTTAGTTCAGGGCAGGGGATTTTCTATTGAACCAGGAATTCCTGCCTTCATGGTAGGCCCTACTTATCCTGCCTTTCTGGCTTTTATCTATTCAATCTTTGGACATAGTTATTTGGCCGTCTTTATCGTGCAGGCATTGCTAAGCACCTTGACCTGTTTTATGATATATCTATTAGGGAAAGAGATAGCGAATCAAAAAGTCGGCCTCTTAGCTGCGTTGGTAACCGGGATATATCCGGCAAATGTATTGACGGTTTCTATGATAATGTCCGAAACTTTTTTCACGTTTCTTTTGGTTGTAATGATCTTACTCTTAACAAAAGCGGTTAGAAATAAGAAAAACATTTCTTTTCTTTCTGTTGGAGTTACCTTAGGCCTCTTATCGTTATGCAAACCCGCCGTACTGCTCTATCCTCTCTTTTTATTAGTTATTATTTGGATCTTTTATGAAAACAAGGTTCAATCTTTAAGACTTCTTATCGTTATGCTGGCCGCATTTCTTTTAATCCTGACGCCCTGGATGATACGCAACCAAATAGTTTTTCACAATTTTGTACCAGTGACCACCAATGGCGGCCGGGTGCTATGGTTTGGAAACTACCCTTTGGCCGATAGCTCAAATTGGTGGCCGGTTACTGATATGGAAAGACTTGAGAAGATGCGAATAGAAGCTAACGAAGCAGCAAGGCGTTTAATTGAAGAGAGGCAGATAACCGATCCCGTTGAAATAGACAAAATGTTCAGACGGGAGGCACTAAAAAATATTCTTAACAACCCCTTTGGATTTCTTAAGCTTTGTGTCAGCAGGGTTGGAATATTTTGGTTCTCCCCGCTCGAGGGGACGTATATTATACGCGCAAAGAGCAAGGCTTTGAGCCTGGCGTGGAATCTTGGAAAATATTTAATTGTTATACTTGCTATAGTTGGAATCATAAAGACAAGGAAAGATTGGAAGAGGCTCCTGCCCATATTTTCACTTCTTGTCTATTTTACCGTGATCCATGCCCTAATTCACAGCATAAGACGCTTCAGCTATCCACTATTACCGATAGCTTCGATCTTCGTAGCGATAGGTCTTCTCACATGTTTTAATTTTATTAAGACCGCGGCTTATAGGAGAACACTGAAAAAAACACTCTCATCTTGATTGCGGTGATGAGGAGAAAAGATTACAGTGATAGTAAGAGCAGCGCCTTGCGCTGGCAAAGGGGGTAGATAAAAATGCGTAAAGTTAGCATCGTAATTCCTGTCTACAATGAAGAGGAAACAATTGAGGAGGTCATTAGAGGTGTCATTGGCACTATGCGGGGAACGGACTTGAAATATGAAATTGTCGTGGTCGATGATGGGTCGGATGACAGGACCGCGCAGATAGTAAGAGCGATCGAAGGTGTGAAATTATTACAGCATCCCCATAATAAGGGAGTGGGAAGGGCAAGGATGACAGGAATTGAAGGTGCAGAAGGTGATATTATTGCCATGATCGATGGGGATGGCAGTAATTCCAGTAAGGACATCCCGGCGCTTTTAAATTATATGGACCAATATGATATGGTAGTAGGCGCCAGAAAAGGGGAAGCCGGAACATTGCGCTTGATCAGGAAACCGACCAAATGGATACTGCGCAAATTAGCGGAATATATTTCACATGAGAAGATCCCTGACCTGAACTCAGGACTAAGAGCGTTTAAGAAAGAGTTGGCCTTGAAATATTTCAATATCTTGCCTGAGGGGCATTCATGGGTAAGCACGATCACCATTGCTTTTTTAAGTGATAAGCATAATGTAAAGTATATACCGGTTGATTATTACAGCAGAAAGGGTAGGTCCACCTTCCGCCCGATTGCCGATACCGCCGCTTATTTCCTGCTCATCTTCCGCACGATTATGTATTTTAATCCCTTGAGAATTTTTGCCCCGATAGCCGCTACTATCTTTACTTTTGGCGTGATAAGAACTATCTATGATGTAAAGATATTGCACGATGTTAAAGAATCGGACGTCATAATCGTATTGACCGGTATCCTGATAGGTGTTCTGGGATTATTGGCCGACCTGATCGTAAAGAAGGGCAGGTAATATGCGATTAAAGGTGTTATAGATGCGCATCTTACTAATAAATCCTCCATATACAACAATATATGGAAAATATCAACCTTTAGCAAAAGTGGGTGCCTTATGGAGCCCACTTGGTTTAATGTACCTGGCTTCCTCTCTGGAAGGAGCAGGCCATAAAGTTGAAATTAATGATTTAGAGATCAATCCAGAGTATATATCTACAATCAAATGCTTTAAACCAGATATTGTCGGCATCACATCAGTTACTCCAACATATCATATTGCTACAGAAATATTTCATACAATTAAAAATATCGATGATAGTATTATAACAATTGCAGGCGGCCCGCATTATACAGCTTTACCAAAAGAATCATTACAGGAAAATAAAGATATCGATTTTATTATTCATGGTGAAGGGGAAGTTACGATAATTGAATTAATAAAAGAGATAAATGGAAGGCATAATTTTAATAAAATAAAAGGGGTTGCCTATGAAGATGAAGAAGGGATTAAAATAAATGAAAGAAGGGAATTAATACGGGATTTAGATAAAATACTATTTCCAGCAAGGCATTTAATAGACCAATCAAAATATCTATGGAGCGTTCCAAAGAAAGGTCTTATTCCTATTACAAGTTTAATGACTACAAGAGGCTGCCCCTCTTTATGTTCATTTTGCTCTCAACATATAACTTTCGGCAGGAGAGTCAGGTATAGGTCATCTGATAATGTTGTTCAAGAGATCGAAGAAGCAAAAGAAAAATATCATATCGATCATTTTACTGTAGTAGATGATACATTGGGTCTTAACAAAAAAAGGACATATGAGTTATGCGATGCTATCAAAGATTTGAATATTACTTTTGAAGGATATACAAGGGTTGATGTTATCGATAAAGAGTTATTATTAAGATTAAAAGAAGCGGGCTTGAATAGGCTAAGCTTTGGAATCGAGAGTGGAGATCAAAATATATTAGATGCGATCAGAAAAGGTATTAATCCCGAACAGATTAAAAAAGCCTATGAGATCGCGACAGAAGTCGGCCTGGAAACAAGAGGTTCAATTATTTTAGGTTTACCTTTTGAAACAAAAGAGACTATTAAAGAGACAATTAAATTCATAAAATCATTAAAATGCAAACAGATGTATGTCAATGTTGGGACGCCCTTTCCCGGCACAGAATACTGTGAAATGGCCCAAAAAGGCTATGGTGGATTACGACTTATCGATACTGATTGGAGAGATTACCGGAGGTGGGGTTCAGCAGTATTAGATGTTAATGATTTGACAGCAGAAGACCTTATAAGATGGCAAAGAAAGGCTTTATTGTCCTTTTATTTACGGCCAAAGCAAATATGGTATAATTTCCATAGGGCGGGTTTAAAAGCAGCTTTACACAATGGATGGGCTTTTGTAAAAAGTTTTATTGGAAGATTAGAGAAGGTGTAAAGAGCCCCGTTTAATCTATAAAAACAACCTTAGAAAGGATAAGATATTTGATCAGCCGGCAAAGAATTCCACAGGCAGTGATCATATTAATAATCGCAGGGGTGGCCCGGACCATCTTAGGAATAATAAGCCAGATGCTCATTGCCACAAAATTTGGGGCCAGCGCGCCCGTTGACGCCTATTTAATAGGTATAAGCATTCCTAATATTTTTGGTGACTTTTTGATAGGCGCAGTGATACTTTATGCTTTTATTCCTGTATTCATAGAATATAAGACCACGCGGGGAGAAGAAGAAGCCTGGAAGATCGCTGGCACGCTTGTAGTGATGGCTATTGCCGCTTTATTTTTATTAACCGCGATCTATTGCCTGGCAGCTCCCTTTTTGATCTCACTTATAGCACCAGGGTTTAGTGAAGAGACTAGGCGATTAGCAGTTATTTTAGCACGAGTTATGTCTCCTACGTTGATCTTTTTTGGATTGGCAATTGTCTTTACCAGCATTCTCCATTCCTATCAACACTTTACAACCTCGGCCTTTAGTCACTTGGCCTTTGCCTTAGCAATAATTGTCAGCATCCTTCTTCTGTGGAGAAGATTGGGGATATATAGTTTAGCATTGGGGGCCCTCGTTGGCGCTTTCCTGCAAGCTTTTTCACAACTTCTGGCATTATCCAAAATAAAGGTTAAACGCAGCCCCA